>Ga0335070_10000794_pt1 | contig 36021 bp, 40 predicted proteins | sample Lox_Sample_13_FD_206722 | JGI IMG/M metagenome (GOLD analysis project Ga0335070, IMG submission 206722) | Soil microbial communities from Loxahatchee National Wildlife Refuge, Florida, United States - Lox_Sample_1.3 | ecosystem: Environmental > Terrestrial > Soil > Wetlands | place: USA... | reverse complement strand
GCGCTGGCGGATACGCGGCTTCCGCAAAAGTACACTGCCAGTGACACCGTCACCCTGGGCAACACGGGAATCAAGACCAGTCGCCTTGCCATGGGCACCGGGACCGTGGGATATGCCAAGCATTCCGATCAGACCGCGCTGGGGATCGGCGGGCTGTCGGCACTGCTGCTCAACGGATATGACCACGGCCTGCGCTTCTTCGATACTGCGGATTCTTACGGCAGCCATCCGCATGTCGCGGCTGCGCTGAAGCAGTTGCCGCGCGACAAGGTCACGGTGATGACCAAGAGCCCCTCGCGCGCTCCGCAGGAGATGCGCGCCGACCTCGATCGCTACCGCCGTGAGCTGGGCACCGACTACATCGACATCGTGCTGATGCACTGCGTGACCGAGGGTGACTGGACGGAGCGCTACAAGGGCACGATGGATGTGCTCTCGGAAGCGAAGGAGAAAGGCATCATCCGCGCGCACGGCTGCTCGTGCCACACCATCGAGGCGCTGCGTGCTGCGGCCAAGTCGTCGTGGGTGGAAGTGGACCTGGTGCGCATCAATCCCATCGGCTCGCACATGGACGCCGATCCCGGTACCGTAATCAGCGTTATCCGCCAGATGAAATCGTCTGGCAAAGGCATTGTCGGGATGAAGGTCCTCGGGCAGGGCGACCTCCGCAACCGCCAGAGCGAGGCCATCAAGTACGCGCTGTCGATCAACCTGCTCGACGCCTTCACCATCGGCGCCGAAAGCAAGAGCGAGCAGGACAACCTGATTCAGCGAGTGGCGGCGGCGTAGCTCACTGCGCCGGGGCAGGCGCGGCAACCGGATTTCCGGTCAACTGCCGGATGAGCTGTGCTTCTCTCTCCCGATACGGCGTTCCGTCGGCTTTGAACACGTCGTGGAACCATACTTGCGGCTGGTCGAGAACGTAAGGATGGTCCCACGATTCCCAGGGAAAGTTGGTCTGCGTCTTGCCGTTGACCAGGCCCCAGTTGATGGCGCCGACATGGTGTTTCTTCGCGATGGGCAGCACGCCGTCAAAGGTACTGCCGGCCGAGCGCGCCAGGTATTCGGTGCAGATGACGGGACGGTGCTGCTTCTCGAGCCAGACCACCCGGCGCTCGAAGTTTTCCGGCCAACTGTAGTTGTGGAAGGTGATGATGTCGGAGTTCTGCAGCTGGACTTTTTCCATGTCGGTCGGTCCCGACTTCGGCCAGTTGCCCTCCCAGAGTCCGCTGGTCAGCGGCTGCGTCGGGTTCGCCGAGCGCGCCCAGGCAAAGGCCTGGGGCAGCAGAGCCTTCACCAGTTCGACCTTGTTATTGGGTTCGTGCTCTTCGTAATAGCCGTGCTGCACGTTACCCGGCTCATTCCACACGTCCCAGGCCAGGATTCGTGGGTCGTTGGCAAACGCGCCGACGACTCCCACAACGTAGGACTTCAGACGAGGGTATTGCGACGCATCCTCCAATGCCTTCGCGCCCGGGCTCTGCACCCAACCGGAGTTGTGCACGCCTTGCATGGGGGCGCGCTGAGGACCCAGCTTCGGCATCGGGTCCCAGCAGGAGTCGAACAGCACCAGCATGGGGCGGATGTGATGTTTCGCGGCGATGGTCAGGAACTGATCGATCCGCTGCTGGAAGCCCTTGGGGTCCTGCTCCCACAACAGGTCGTGCAAAAAGACGCGCATGGTGTTCATGCCCAATCCCTCGGCCCAGCCGAGTTCCTTGTCGATTTGTCTAGGATCGAAGGTCTCCGCCTGCCACATTTCCAGCTCGTTGATGGCCGTGGCGGGAATGTAGTTGGCGCCTACCAGCCAGGGCTGCTGTTGGTACCAAGCGTTGGCCTTGTCTCCCGACCAGCGTTGGGGCGATTGCGGGAAGGTGGATGCCGTCAACCCAAGCAATAGCATGGCCAGGAACGCCGGAAGAACGATGGAGGGTCGCATGAGTTTGTCCTGAAGTTCTGTCACAGACTACGCCCGTTTCTTCGGGTTCGCAGTGAGTTGCTGGATCCTGTGCCCGTTCGCCGAATCCTCGATCAGGGTGGCCAGGCGCCGCAGTCGCGTCTCTTCCTGCTTGGCGCTCATCACCCAGTAGCACGAGACGCGCCGGTACCAAGGCGGCTGCGCCTGGTAGAACTCCCACGCTGTGGGAGCGGCGCGGAACCTGGCCTCAAACTCCGCCGCGAGGCGGCAGGCGCCCACCTCGTACGAGTACAGCTTCGATTTCTTCAGGTCGCGCTGTCGGAAAACCCGCATCCCAGCCGCATGTACGCGGCCCAGATTGATGAGCTCTTCCATGCGCGTGGTGTTGATCACACTCCAAATGCTGCCCGATATCCGCGGGGAAAAGCGAACGGTATAACTCGATTCGTCATATCGTTTGCGCAGGCCGTCGATCCAGCCGAAGCAGAGCGCCTCGTCGAGTGCCTCACGGTAGGTGAGACCGCCTCGGCCGGAATCGACGCGGTGAAAGCCGATTAGCAGCTCATCCGCCGCATCATGATTCTTTTCCAACCACTTACGGAAGGCGGCGGCGGTGCGAAAAAAGGTCGGCGGGTTCATGAGGCACTCAATCTAGCACATCGCTGCCATCGCCTGACCGACCGCAAGTGCCACCCAGTCCCACACCTAGGATGCATGGCGGTCTAGGCATGCCTGGGCCTAATTTGTTATCCTTGAGTCAACCTACCCAAATAAGAGAACTACGTCCGATGGGCCGGCATTCACCTCCGGCAGACGGCTATCTTACGACGGAGGAATTCTGACATTCGACGGCCCTGCGGGCCGAGGAGATTGGTAATGAAGAAACTTTGGATTGCGGTCGTGGGAGTAGCCCTCGCCTGCGGGACCTCACTCTATGCGGAAGATGTAGTTCACGCCGTCAGCGGGATCGTAAAGAGTGTCGATAAGACCAGCAAAACCATGGTGGTCAAAACCAAGGATGGTACCGAGCAGACCATCAAGTGGACCGCCGACACGACCGTTGAGGGCGCAAAAGGCACCGGCAAGGGCGTCAGCGACGCCAGCAAGGCTACCTTCGATGGCACCAAGCAAGGCACTGCTGTAACCGTCAAGTACACCGAAAAAGGTGGCGAAAAGACTGCCGTTGCTGTGAAGGATGCCAGCAAAGCCACAGCCGACACGACCAAGAAGGCCGCTGACAAGACCGCGGACGCGGTAAAGTAGGCCGGCTTCCGCGAAACAAAAAGGGATGCTGAGGCGCGCCATCTGGGCAGCGCCGGCATCCCTGGTTCTTTTCGTCCGCAGGCGCTATTCGTCACGCACGGCAGCCTGTACCATGGGCATCAGTTCCGGCGGAATGGTGTCGAGACCGTGCGCTTCCCTAGCATGTGCGGCAGCGGCTTGCAACAACTCCTCCATAGTCTCTGCCTTGGCAGTGAAATCACAATTCATTCCCACATCTTTGCAACTGATTGACTTGGCCATTCAATTCGCTCCTCTGGCGGAAACCGCGCTCGGTACGGAAGCTGTTCAGGACCGCCGGCCGGGGTTGGCGGAATTCCGTGGGTTGCAACATTACAATGGTTGACCGCTTCGCAGCAAACCGCCCGTGTCGCCGCTCACTCCAATTTTGGTTTTCAGGCTCACTCCCGCCCGGCCGCGACGGGACGAAATCCGTTGCAGCGAAACATGTTAGTGCTTCGGATTACCCCAGCTTATGCGCACGATAAAAACTATCGATTTCCCGCGATTCGCACCGACTTCTACACTTCAAACACAGGCCGACGCTGCGCGATGCGAGGTAATTGGCGACCGCAAAGAAGCCGGCAATGAAACCGGCGAGAACGACTTTCCCGGAGAAATTGAAGGCTGCTGTCTTGCGGCGTTTTCGCATAGCGCAGAGAAACGTGTTTCCGGTGGAGCATTGCTGTGGATTTCGATCAACTGACGACATTTCTCGAAGTGGTGAAGCAGGGCAACTTCTCTCGCGCAGGCGAGAAGGTGTACCGTTCGCAGTCGGCGGTGAGCGCGCAAATCCGCCAGCTTGAGCAGGAGTACGGCACCAAACTGCTCGACCGTTCGGGCAAGCGGGCGACGATGACGCCCGCGGGCGAAGTGCTGTTCGAGTACGCCAACCGATTACTGGCCCTGCGCGGCGAGTCGCTGCGCGCGGTAGCCGACCAGGACCGCACGCCGCGTGGGGTGCTGGCCATCGGCGCCAACGAAGCTACCTGCCTATACGTGCTGCCGGAGACGTTTAGCGAATACCGGCGGCGCTATTCGGATGTGCAGATCAGCATTTATCGCAACTTCAGCCACAAGATCCTGGAACGCTTGCAGGACGGCGTGATCGACGTTGGCATCGTGACCATGCCGGTGAAAGCGTCGCGGCTGGTGGTGAAGCGGATCTTTCATGACCGCCTGATGCTGATGACCAGCCCCAATCATCCTTTGGGACGAATGGATTCTGTGTCGGTCGAGGCCATGGCGGATTTTCCCATCATTCTTCCGAAGGCCGGGCACACGCGCAAGACCATGGACAAGCTGTTCCGGCCCTACCAAGCGCAGTTGCGCATTGCGATGGAGCTGCCGAGCATCGCGATGATCAAAGCGTTCGTGGCTTCGGGCATGGGCATTTCGCTCATCAGCGAAAGCTTTGCCCGCAAGGAGTGCCAGGCCGGCGATCTGCGATTGATCCCGCTGGCGGACGCAAACCTCTCGCGCGAGTTGGCGCTGGTGTATCACCAGGACCGCACGTTACCACGCTCGGCGGTCGCTTTTATCGAGATGGTGCGCAACGGTGTGCAGCAGTTCAAGTCGTTCGACGGGGATGCGGAGCAAGACCAGGAACTGCTTGAAGGGGAGCGCTTCGAGGCCATCCTCCTCGAGACATAGAGGCCATATCGACACGGATTGGTGTGCACTTCTGGCTGCACCAAGGTGTCGCGTAGCTGACGCGGAAGGGTTGTACACCCAGGCGTGCATCGCGCAATTCGTCAACGCCGAGGTGGGTAAGTGAATGAATTCATGCGGGCAGGAAGAACGAATGCGATGCTGCGAGTAAAGCTGGCGATAATCGCTGTTTATCGCATTCATAAAAAACTACTGTCGCAGAAATTTCGATTGGAGTGAGCGGAACTATGCGTTGGACTGACCACGGAAGCTTGTTTAGGTTCGTAGTCTCAAGCCAACCAACCGCGCTTTATTTCTGACCCGCGCGGAAGTTTGGAGAAAGCGAGCCATCGACATGAACCTTGCCTCCCGGATTTGTACAGCCGTACTCGGAGCGAGCCTTGCGGTTTTGACTTGTTTCCCCTGCGTGGGCCAGGACGCGACGACTGCTCCGCCGAAAGACAAAGACCAAGAACCGGCATCGAGCCAAACTGCGCCTCCGGCTGCCGCGCCCGCCGCTCCAACGCCGCTACCAACGCCAGTGACCTACGGTCCGCTGCAATTGTCGCCGCCGATTAATTTCGAGGCCGGACCTCTGGGCAAGTACACCATCAATGGTGCGGTGACCGGAATTGGGTTGTTTCAGAACAATGCCGTGCCGGGCAACAACCCGCAAGAAGGCGCCTTCACCAATGCGTTCATCTTCTTCCAGAAGCCGACCGGTTGGTTCCAGATTTACGTGCAGGCAGGCGCGTATGACCTTCCTTCGCTGGGTTCAGCCTTCATCTCGAACGCGACAACGAACAGCGATCTCTACGGGCCAGTGCCCGTCGCCTACGCGAAGCTGGCGCTGGGCAAAACCACCAGCGTTCAGTTTGGGTTGCTGCCGACGCTGATCGGCGCCGAGTACACCTTTAGCTTCCAGAACATGAACGTCGAGCGTGGACTGCTCTGGAACCAGGAGAACGCCATCAACCGAGGCGTACAGATCAATCAGACCTTGGGGAAGTACTTCAGCGCGTCGCTCAGCTACAACGACGGTTTCTACTCCAACCGCTACAACTGGCTGACCGGTGCGCTGACGTTTACCAAGGGCCCGCACGCGGTGGCCTTCACCGCCGGCGGCAACCTCGGGCAAACCACCTGGCAGAGCCTGAGGACGCCGGTGCAGAACAACGGCATGATCTACGACCTTATTTACACCTTCACCAAAGGCCCGTGGGTTATTCAGCCCTACATGCAGTACACCGACGTGCCCACGCAGCCGGGGATCGGAGTGACCCAGGGCGCGTCCACGTGGGGCGGTGCGATTCTCGCCAGCCGCGTGCTGAAGAAGGGATTCTCGCTGACCGGACGCTGGGAATACATCTCCAGCAGCGGCAACCTGGCCTCAAATTCGGTCAACCTGTTGTACGGACCTGGCAGCACGGCATGGTCGATCACCGTGACGCCGACCTACCAGTACAAGAAGCTCTTTGCGCGCACGGATATTGCGTATGTGGGCGCGGGAAACATCACGCCGGGCTACGCCTTCGGATCATATGGCCTGAAGCCCAGCCAGACCCGCGGCGTAGTGGAGTTGGGCTTTCTGTTTTGAGTTGCAACTATGCGGGAGGGCGGAGGGAAGCATGTCTACAGCCCGCTCTGAGATAAGCAAATTCTCCGCCCCCGCGCCGGAGTAACGAACAAAGCGCATTATGCCGGCCCGAGTGATGGGTGGTCATTGGGTCCGCAAAGAAATCAGCAGTGCAGTTGAGAACGCGCGACAAGGAGAAATCATGATGGCCGCAAATCGTCAGCAGGGAACTTACCTGGCTACAACGCTTACTGGTTTTACCGCATTCCCAGCCGGAATCGCTGTGGGTGGAGGAAAGGGAATGCTGATCGCAATCGTCGGGCTGGCGCTGCTGGTGTTGTCGGCTGTCGGCTTCTACCGCATCAAGGGCGAAACTTCCGTCAGCTAATAGCTGGCTGTGCTCAGGAGCAATTCATGAAACTCGTCGGTGTTCTTCTGGCAATCGTGGGATGGTTGGTTCCGGTCGTTGCGTTGAACTTTACCCAATCCTTGGGCGCGAGGTTCGCCATGACCATTGTGGGACTCGCCATCACGTTAATTGGGATTTTGGTCGTCTTGAACAATGCACATCAGAAGCACGCAATCTGGAAGCTCTAGCGGTGCGCCTTGCCCGCGGCAGCACGCGGCCAAGGGTTAACGACACTAATCTGCAAGCGATTTCGTTCGGAGGGAACAAATGATGGGACTCGTTACACGAAAGACTGGCTGTTCGCTGCTGGCAGTACTCGTTCTGTTGATCTGTGGATTAGGGGCTGTGGGCCAGGCACAGAACGCTGAGCCGGCCAGTCCTACTGCAGCGACTGCACCGCCGGCGGCGGCACCTGTTACCCCGTCGATGGATGCCCCCCTCGATGTAAAGGCAGCCCAGCCACCGTCTGCGGACGAGCTGGCGAAGGGAGACCCGGGCGGTACGAAAACCGGCACTGTTAGCGATGTCGTGGTCTCCGACAGCAAGAAGGGACTGACCCTCTCCGACACCGTGAACCAGGTCGGCCAAAATCGCATCGCCATCAACTTCGTCTGGACGCTGGTTACAGGCTTCCTGGTCATGTTCATGCAAGCCGGATTTGCGATCGTCGAAACCGGTCTCTGCCGCGCCAAGAACTCCAACCACACCATGATGATGAATTTCATGGTGTACAGCCTGGGACTATTTGCCTTCTGGGTATGCGGGTTTGCCATTCAGATGGGGGGCGGGGCGCCGTACTCGACGCTGGGCGGCGCCAATCCGCTGAACTCGGAACACGTATTCAATTTCTTCGGCAAGACTTGGGGCGTGTGGGGCACGCACGGTTTCTTCCTCACTCAGGGCGGAAGCTACGACGTGGGCGTCATGGTGCTCTTCCTCTTTCAGATGGTCTTTATGGATACTGCGCTGACGATTGTCACGGGCGCTGCGGCGGAGCGCTGGAAGTACATTGCCTTCGCCATCTCGTCGCTGTTCATGGGCGCGCTTACGTATCCCCTGTTCGCGAATTGGGCATGGGGCGGCGGCTGGCTCTCGCAGCTTGGCGCCAACTTTGGCCTGGGCCACGGCTACTGCGACTTCGCCGGCTCGGGCGTGGTGCATGCCGTGGGAGGGCTGACGGCGCTTGCCCTCTCGATGATCATTGGACCGCGGATTGGCAAGTACAACCGCAACGGCAAGCCCAACGCAATGCCGGGACACGACATCGTTCTGGTGCTGACCGGCTGCTTCATTCTGGCGTTCGGCTGGTTCGGGTTCAACCCGGGTAGCACACTGGCAGCATCGGGTAACGGCGCGCTGCGCATCGGCTCCATTGCCGTGAACACGATGCTCGCGGGTTGCACGGGTTCGTTCGGGGCTATCCTCTACATGTGGATCCGTTACGGCAAGCCCGATGCATCCATGTCGGGCAACGGACTGCTGGCGGGTTTGGTTGCAATTACCGCGCCCAGCGGGTTTGTCAGCACGATTGGTTCGGTGATCATTGGTCTGGTCGCCGGTGTGCTGGTGTGCGTAAGCGTCGAGTTCATCGAGCGCGTGCTCAAGGTGGACGATCCCGTGGGCGCGATCTCTGTTCACGGCACCAATGGAATCTGGGGCGTGATCTCCGTTGGACTGTTCGCCGACGGCACGTCGAACTACGGCGGAAGCTGGAACGGCGTCAACGGTTCGGTACGTGGACTGTTCTACGGCGATCCCAGCCAGTTGGTGGCGCAGTTGATCGGTGTGGGCACGTTGATCGGCTTCGTGTTCACCTTCTCCTATGTGCTGAACATGATCATTCACTTCATCGTCGGCCAACGTGTCGATGCGGCGGAAGAGCTGGAGGGCCTCGACCTGCCCGAAATGGGTGCTCTCGGCTATCCCGAGTTCGTGCTGAAGCCGGAGACGGTCAGCGCCATGGCGGCAGATTGATGCGCTCGGTGCCGAACTTTCGCAGGAGGAGGAGAGCATGACAAGCGCTTCGTTACGACTCGATGAACCGGTGGAGTATTTGCCGGCGGTGCCGACTGCTTCGCGGGCCATGGTTCCTGAGCTGGCCCGGCACTATGTGGAAGAAGGCGTAACCCACATCCAAACCGGCGATGCGGAAGCAGCGGTGGCCGTCCTCTCGCTCGCCGTGGAGCAGGCGCCGGAATACTCGGATGCGCACGTATTTCTGGGCATCGCACATGCGCTGACGCACAGCGTTTATCCGGCGCTCGACCATCTCGAGGAGGCCGCGCGGCTTGACGAGGATAGTTTCGCGGCCCATTACACACTGGCGCAACTGAACTTCAAGTTGAGGATCCCGCAAAAGGGATACGCCGCGGCGGCGCGGGCCCGTCAGTGCGCAATGACCCTGGAACAGCGCAAGTTGCTCACGGCACTGCTGCGCGAAGAAAAGGCGCGGGAGAGGAATGGAATTGCGAGGCCGCTGTTCAACAAGCCGTTCAGCGTTCCGGCGCTGTTTCTGACGGGCAGCGGCCTGGCCGCGGCCATCGTAACCATCCTTCGGCACATGCGCTAGGCGGCGGGATTAGCTGAGACAATGGGAGTGAAATGATGGCAGAAGCATTCCGAGTTCTTAAGCAGCAGCGGATGGCCTTGGCCTGCGCACTTATCGTGGGACTGGTGCTGATTCTGCTGGTGCACGCGCCTGTGATTCCCGTTGTCGCCGGCTGTGTGCTGGCCAGCGGGTTGGCGATCTATCGGTCCGCTGCCCACACTTCAGCGAAAGGGAGTCGATGAACACGTCGCTGCAAATCCTGTTCTTTATTGCAGTGATCATCCTGGTTGCCAAGCTGGCTGGAGCCCTTAGCGCACGCCTTGGCTTGCCGCTCATTCTCGGCGAGCTGCTGGCTGGAGTTCTGCTCGGTCCGACGGTGCTGAATATCTTTTCGCTGCCCCTGTTGGCGCGTCCCGCCGGGCCTGACGGCGTTTCGGTCGCCAGCGTGTTTTATGTTCTGGCGGAAGTCGGCGTGGTTTTGCTCATGTTTGTTGCCGGGCTCGAAACCGACACCGAGATGATGCAGACCACGGTGGCCCCGGCCTTTTGGGCTGCCGCCGGCGGCGTCGCGCTCCCCATGGCGGGAGGAGCCTTTCTGGCGCTGCGTTTCCATTACAGTTGGCCGGAAGCGCTCTTCATCGGAACCATTCTCACCGCCACCAGCGTTACCATCACCGCACAGACGTTGATGAACCTCAAGCAGCTTCGCTCGCGCGCCGGATCGACCATTCTGGCCGCGGCGGTCATCGACGATGTGATGGGGCTGGTCGTTCTTTCGCTGGTCATCGCCATCGCTCCCCAGCTCACCAGTGGCGGCGCCGCATCGTGGCGAGGCATGGCGCTGACGATCCTCAAGATGGCGATCTGCCTGGTTACCATGTTCTGGTTCGGGCCTCCGATCACAAAGTGGATTTTCCGCCGGGCTGCGCGGCTGCACGGGCACCACACCGAAGTAGCGGCGGCTCTGATCGTCGCCTTTCTGCTGGCGTTTCAGGCGCAGTGGCTGGGAGGCATGGCAGCCATCACCGGCGCCTATATCGCGGGACTGTTTGTCGCGCAGACTGCGGCGCACCAAAAAGTCTTGCAGGACCTGCACCCCATGATCAATTCGCTGTTCGGCCCCATCTTTTTCGTGTCGATTGGGTTGGCGGTGAACGCTCGTCACTTGACCGGAGGAGTCGTGTTCTTCACTATCCTGCTGTTGATCGCAATCGCCGGAAAGGTTGCGGGATGCGGGGTGGGAGCGCGCTTGACCGGCTTCACGAATCGCGAGTCGATGATTGTGGGAATCGGGATGATTCCGCGGGGCGAGGTCGGCCTCATCACGGCGAGCTTGGGATTGGCGGCAGGACTCGTGAACCGCGACGTTTACGTGCAGGTTGTGGTGCTGGTGCTGATCACCACCCTGATTACGCCCGCGTTGCTGAAGTATGCATTCCCGGCGTCGCCGTCGGTCGTTGCGGGGCCAGCGCTCGCCATCGACCGCCTGACGATCGAGGGCGACGCGGAGAGTTCCATCGCTAGTGGTTTTTAGACGTGGCTGCTGAGGCTGTGCAGAGAGTCCGTGTTTGAACCGAACCAAAGTCAAGAATCGAGGACAAAGGAACCATCATGACCAAACTTGAAGCGATCATTCAGCCCAACCGATTTGAAGCCGTCAAGGATGCGCTGCACGAGCTGGGCGTGGAAGGGATGACCATTTCAGAGGTGCGCGGCCATGGACGCCAGAAGGGGCACACCGAACACTATCGCGGCCGCGAGTACAGCGTGGACCTGCTCCCCAAGACCAAGATCGAGATGGTAGTGGACGACAAACTCGCCGAGCGCGCCGTCGAGGCCATCGTCAAGGCCGCCTCCTCCGGCAAGATCGGTGACGGCAAGATCTTCCTGTCGAAGATTGATGAGGCCATCCGCATCCGCAACCAGGAGCGCGGCGTAGCCGCGCTGTAGTGCGGCGCTTCCTGCGGCCCACTCGTTCCAACACTTGGAACGAGTGGGGCAGACCTAAGTTCGCGTTGTCCATCCCACCAATAACGAACTCCTTCCACTCGGCACTCCGCTCGGCTGTGATTCACGGCTGCCTGAAAGTTGCCACATCGAATCAGACCGACCGCGGAAGTCGCGAAGCTCCAGCTACTCCCAGCGGAGGCTCTCCACGGGATCGAGACGGGCGGCGCGCGCGGCCGGCATGGTGCCGAACATGACTCCGATTAGCGACGACACCAGAATCGCGATGATCACCGACAGGCCGGAGATGGGAATGCGGTAGCTGGTCAGCACACGCACCGAAATGGGTAGCGCCATGCCGATGGCGGTGCCAACCAACCCTCCCGTTAGCGAGATGAGCACGGCTTCGGCAAGGAATTGCGCGCGGATTTCAGCGTTGGTCGCCCCCACTGCCTTGCGCACGCCGATTTCGCGTATTCGCGCATTCACGGTGGCCAGCATGATGTTCATAATGCCCACGCCGCTGACCAGCAGCGTCAGCACCGCAATCAGCAGCAGGATGGTGGTCAACGCGTTGGCGATTCTGCCGGCGACGGTGAGCAACTGAGTAAGGTCATCCACCTTGTACACCGATTCCGGACGGTGCCGTGACTGCAGGATCTGCTGGATTCTCGCCGATGCGTGGGCGATGTCGGACGGATCGGCCACCGAGAAATACAGTGTTTTGACGGTGTCGGTGGCGGTGAAGAAGCGCGCCACGGTATAGGGAATCAGGATGGTGTCGTCGGAGATTTCTGATTGCCCGAAAGTGTCCACACGCTCGCGGAACGTGCCGACCACGACGAAGGGCAGGCCGCTGAGTTTGATGGTCTGGCCGACGGCGGCGTCGGTGGAGCCGTACATGGTGTCGGCCAGGTTCTGGGTGATGACCGCCACCTTGCCGCGGCTTTGGGTGTCGTTGTCTTCGAGAAAGCGTCCGGTAAGCGTTTGGAGGTTGCGCACCCAGTAGTACTCGGCTGCCACGCCCAACACCATCACGTCGCGTTCTCTACCTCCCGGTACGGTGATGCGCTCGTGCAGCTCGATGATGGGCGATGAGGCGACGATGTTGGGTACCTGCTGGCGAATCGCACGCAGGTCGTCGATGGTCATGTAGTCGTTGGCAGCTTCGGCGCTGTAGATGGCTCCGCCCTCGTAGGAGACGAAGATCATATTGGCGCCGATGGATTGGATCTGCTGCAGAACGTACTGTTTGCCGCTAAGGCCGATAGTCACCACCAGGATCAGCGAGGCCGTGCCGATGACCATGCCCAGCGCCGTGAGGGTGAAGCGCACTTTGTTGCTGCGAAAGGTTTCGATGGCGACACTGACCGTCTCACCCAGCCGGGGATAAGGCCGCGCGCGTTTGCCGTTGTTCGCCATGCCTATGCTGGTTAGACTAATCCTAAGGCCGGATGGCTTCAACGAAGGATACGCGCAATGCGGGAACGCGGCGTATCATCGTCTTACACGCTTCATGCCCAAGGCGCAGTCACCTTTGATGTCGCAACTCCTCCCCCATCGATCAGCGTACATACGGCTGCTGGCGGGCGTGGCCCTCGTCGCGAGCACCATGCTCCCGGCACGTGCCCAGCAGAATGTGGGCGAGTTGTTCGCCTCCGACGCCAGCGTCAAGGGAGGCGTGATCCTGGCAAATTCGGGGACCAAGGTACTTAGCGGCTCCTCCATCTCCGCCGGTGAACAGACCGCCCGGCTGAAACTGGAGCGCGGCGGCAGCATGCTGATCTGCCCAGGCACGAGCCTGGCTGTCACCACCTCGCAGAACGGCCGCCAGCTCATGTTCAGCATGAACACCGGCAACATCGAGATGGATTATCCCATCGGTGCAGCCGCGGACAACCTGCTCACCCCTGACTTCCGCCTGCTGCTGCCCGGGCCGGGACGCCTGCACTTGGCGGTGCGCGTTAGCGCCAAGGGCGACACTTGTGTGCAATCGCTGGCGTCGAACACGTCGGCGGTCGTGGTCTCGGAGGGCATGGGCGACGAGTCGTATCAGGTGAAGCCCAACGAGACGGTCATCTTCAACGGCGGCCGCATCAGCGGTGCGATGCCTGCACACGAAAGTTGCGGTTGCCCAGCGCTGCCGCCGACACAAGTAGCGAAGGTCACGCCTCCTCCACCTCAAGCCACGGCTGAGTCTCCACACTCCGAACCGCCACCGCCCGAAACCCATATGGTGGTGGACGCGCCATTCATCTATCGCGCCAGCGACCCGGTGGATCTGACGGAGAACGTGGCGCACTTGCGGCTGGAGACCAAGCCCATGAGCTTCGAGCCGGTGGTGCTGCCGCCGCCGGCGACGTCCGCTGGGAACGCCATGCCGGCAAAGACGCAGACCACGGCCAACGCAGAGAAGCCGCAGAAGAAGGGCTTTTTCGCCAAGATTGGGGCGTTCTTCGCGGCGATGTTTCATTAAGGGAGGCTACTGGCAGTTAGCTCTCGGCCAGAATCTCTTAGCAGCTACGCAGACTCATCGAATGTCACTCACTCTCCAATGGTTCAGAGTGGGATCTGCGCCCAGCGTCGGGCCAACCAATCCAGCAAACCGAAGAATGCACACGAGCGAATCGCCAGTTGCTAACTGCAAGCTGCTCCTGTTTTCGGTGATACACTAACCCTTCTCTATGCCCGAACAGCCACGGTCGCGCGTCTTTCTTTGGGTATTACTCGGCGGTGGCGCATTTTTCCTGTTCCTTCTAGCGGTTTTCGCGCTGGTGTACTTCACCATTCGGACACAGCAAAAAGACTCCTTCGCAGGCTTTGGCGACAAAATCGCCGTGGTGGACCTGGAAGGTGTGATCCTCTCGCCCAAGGACATGGTGGAGCAGTTGCGCAAGTATGGTGATGACAGCTCTATCAAGGCCATCATTATTCACGTGAACTCGCCCGGCGGCGGCGCCGCTGCCTCCGAGGAGATTTACCGCGAGGTCCTGCGCATCCGTGACGTAAAGAAGAAGCGCATCGTGGCTTCGATAGAAACCGTGGGCGCCAGCGGCGCATATTTTGTGTCATCGGCTACGAACAAGATCTTCGCGGACAACGCATCGATCGTGGGCTCCATCGGCGTGATTGCTGAGTGGTACAACTACGAAGAGCTGCTTAAGTGGGCCAAGTTGCAGGCGATCGTGCTGAAGGCCGGGGAATTCAAGGACACTGGCTCGCCGGTCCGTCCGATGACTCCGGCGGAGCGCGCCTACATGCAGGGCATCATCGACAACATGCACACCCAGTTCATCCACTCCGTGGCGCAGGGCCGACGGATGAAGGACGAAGACATCCTCCCGCTGGCGGACGGCAAAGTCTGGACGGGAGAGCAGGCTATGCCGCTCAAGCTCATCGACCAGATTGGGGACTTCCGCGCTGCCGTGGAGGACACGGCCAAGTCCGTTGGAATCAAGGGCGAACCGACCATCGTGCGCCCCGAGAAAGACCGCAAGAGTGTACTCGACCTGCTGTTCGGCGACGTCTCCGAGTACTTGCCCAACCCGGCCAAACTCATGCAAAGCAACGCCGGTTTCTATTACTTGTGGAAATAGAAGGCCGCTTAAGCCGGTTTGTGCGGAAGTGCAACAATAATTTGGACTTGCCAACCTAACTGGAAATTTGAGAGTATCCCTGATGTGCTGGTTTCACGGGCCGCACAGGGGCGAAAGCGATGACCAAGGCAGATTTGATCGATGAAGTGTCCCGCCTGGCGGAGTTGACCCGCAAGGACAGCGAAGTGATTGTGGAAACAATCTTTGAGAGCGTGGTGCGCTCCCTGCGGGCAGGTGACAAAATTGAAATTCGCGGCTTTGGCAGCTTCCGCACCCGCCAGCGTAAGCCGCGCGTCGGCCGCAACCCCAAGACCGGCGACCGCGTGGAGGTCCCGGCCAAGAAAATCCCCTTCTTCAAGCCCAGCAAGGAACTGAAGGACCTGGTGAACAGCTACGTCGAGCCAGCAGCCCCGCCGGTGGCACCTGCAGCCGAGGGCGGCGAGCAACACGGCTAGAACAAGATACTGAGTTCCGTGTAATGAGAACCCGGTACAGACGGCTGGGTTTCGCCTTTGGACTGTTAGCCCGCTCGAATCCCAATCACTGCCATCATCCTACCCGTTTTTCCAAATTCAGCGCGGTGGGAGAAGAACCGTTCGGTGTCGCACGCGGTACAACCATCGATGACGGAAACGTGTTCGCTACTCACACCCGCGTCTTCGAGTTGGCGCTGGTTGGCTGCCACCAGATCAAGATGGATTTCCGGCCCGAGGCCGCCGTGGCCGGGCGCGCGTTGATTCAGAAACAATAGCGGATACTTCACGTGGATGGCGTTGGAGTCGAAGACCTCTTCAAACAACTCGTCCGCATACGAGAATTGCGACTCGAATTCGGCCCGCACCTCCGCGCCAACGGAATAGCAACACTTGCGGATGGACGGTCCGATCGCCGCCCGCAGATCGGGCGGTGCACTGCCGAACTGGCGGCGCATCTCGCCCACGCCCTTCTCCACCACGCGCGCTGCCGTCCCGCGCCAACCCGCATGAAACGCGCCCACCACGCGCAGCTTTACATCGGCAATCAGCACCGGCACACAGTCGGCGGTCTTGATAGCCAGCAACAGTCCCGGAGTGTTCGTAATCATGCCGTCGCCCGCGAGTGCATGCGCGTGGACTTCAGTGATGTGGTGCGTGATGGCCGAATGAGTCTGCCGGACTTGCACCAGCGGCCACAGGCTGCCGTCCGCTTGGATCGCGCCGACCGCCTGCAGGAACAAGGCGCGATTGCGCTCGACGTTGGCGTGGGTATCGTGCGAGGTCACGCCCAGGTTCAGCGACATGCCGCCGTAGCTAGTGGAGACACCGCCGGTCCGCGTACTGAATCCGTGCACCACCCAGGGAATGCCGGCGAAAACGTCTGCGCGCAGAATCTCGACGTCATTCGCAGGGGAACTCCGCTTCTTTCGACTTTGTTTTGTTGCCATGGACACACGTTGATTCTAGCGGAACTGATTGCTCCAGCCCGGCTGCGCTGAGAGTTACAATCGACTCGCAATGCTGCTCTACTACATCACCGACCGCGGAGGTTTCGCCGGAAATGATTCAGATCAGAGGACGGCACTCCTACGCCGCATCGCGGAGGCTGCCGGCGCCGGCGTGGACTACATTCAACTGCGCGAAAAAGACCTCGACCCTGCCGACCTCGAGCTGCTTGCGCGCCAGGCGTTGCACGTCATTCGCGACAATTCGGCGGCGACGAAGCTCCTCATCAACACCCACACAGACATCGCCCTTGCGGTTGGCGCTGATGGCGTGCATCTTCCCGCCGATTCTCCACCGGCATCCCAAATCCGCGCCCAGTGGTTGCTCCGAGGCGACTGCGAGCCGCTGATCGGCGTTTCCGCCCACACTGTTGGCGAAGTCCGGCAGGCGGAGAGACAAGGCGCGAGTTTCGCCCTGCTGGCTCCCATCTTCGAAAAGGCTGCGACGAGGGCAAAGGGGATTGGTTTGGATGTGCTACGTGAAGCATGCGCCGGGTCACGTATCCCGGTCCTCGCGCTGGGCGGCGTGAACCTCACCAACGCGCGCGCGTGTCTCGACGCCGGAGCCGCCGGACTTGCCGGCATCCGCCTGTATCAACACGGCGATGTCAGCAGGACCGTGAACACGCTGCGCGAGTTTACCCGGCAAAACCTGCACGCCGCGAACTAGAGCGACACCTCATCCGATTGACCTACCAGAAAGCAATACCCGTCGGGATCGTCGATCCGAAACTCGCCTTCCGGCATGTAAGAGGGGTAGGTCAGCGGGCCGACCCTGATCCCGCGCGCGGCCAACTCTCCACGATACGCGGCAACGTCGGGAGCATACAGATAGAAGAGCACGTCCTGCGCACCGGGGTCCATGGGCCGGGCGGAGCGCACCAGCATGAGGTGGGCTTTCCCGTTGTCCACCCACGCCCACACCAATTGCCCATCATTCTTGACGGTGTTGCGCGTTTCAAATCCCAGTTGTTGATAGAACTCGATGGACCGTGCTACGTCTTCCACATGCGCCATCGGGACCAATCCACGAAGGGACATAGCCATAAGCGAAAGCCTACTCCGAGATCTAGTCCGTCACTTCGCTGGCGACCTTGCGCAGCAACATGTTCACCAGCGACAGCACAATCGCGCCCAGGAACGCCGCCAGGAACCCGGTTACCATAAAGTTCGGAGCCAGCAGCTTCGACGCCAGCATCAGCATGAACGCATTCACCACCCACCAGAAAACGCCCAGCGTCAGCAACGTCAGTGGCAGCGTGATGAACTTCAGCAGCATGCCCAGCGTGGCGTTAATCAGGCCAATGACGACGGCCGCGATCAGCGCCGCCTTGAAGCCTTCCACGTGAAACCCAGGCACCAGGTACGACACGATCAGCAGCGCGACCGCGCTGAGCAACCAAGTCAGCAGCAAACGCATGTGCGACCTCTCTCCTTGCGGTACGTTCGGGGCGTTTCGATGATACCTGACTGCAGCAAAACCGCGCACGTCCTCACTGGTCTGACTTGCGAATATTCATCAATTCGACGTATAACCCTAATCCAACGATGAAATCGTCCTTTCGCGCTCTGCCATTCCTATTTCTCGGTGTCGTCGCATTCAACATGTTTGCCCAGCAAGGACAGTCGCCTCTGCCGGCGCTTCCATCCGACATACCGAAGGATGCGACGATCTGGACGTTCCTCACGGACAAGACTCCGGCGGGGCAGGATGCCGTATGGATCACGCCGGATGGCGCAATTCACGAGTTCTTCCAGTTCAATGATCGCGGGCGTGGACCCAAGACGTATTCCACATACCGCCTGGACAGCCGCGGCATCCTGACCTTTGAAGAGACCCACGGCGTCGATTACATGAAGAATGCGGTTAACGAGAGCTTTAGCCTGAAGGAGGGTAATGCGTCGTGGAAGAATCAGGCCGAGGACGGCCACGAAAGCAGCGTCTCCAACCGCTTCTTTGTCGGACTCAATGGTGGGCCCGCGAGTACGTATCTGCTTGCGCAAGCGCTGGTGAAAAATGACGGGAAGCTGCCGTTGCTGCCCGGTGGAGAAGCCACCCTGCGAGCGCTAACGACCGTCGCCGTAGAAGCCAACGGGCGGAAGGTCAACGCCACGCTCTATCAAATTGACGGCCTCGACTTCAGCCCGACCTACCTATGGCTCGACGGCCAACACAACGCTTTCGCCGCGGTGCAGGGATGGTCGGGCCTGATGCGAGCGGGCTTCGAGAGCACCTATGCCACGCTTTACAAGGCGCAAGACGAAATCGACTCGGCCCGCGAGGCCAGCCTGGCGAAGCAGTTGATTCATCACCCTGCGGGTGACCTCATTGTCCAGAACGTCACGCTTTTTGACTCGGTCAGTGCGACGAAGGTTCCTGCGCAGCATATCACCGTGCGCGGCGAACGCATTGTTACCGTCGAGCCAGAGCGTGGCCAGGCAACTCCCGCCGGCGCGCAGGTCATCGACGGCAGCGGCAAGATATTGCTACCCGGTCTTTGGGACATGCACCAGCACTTCTCTCCCGACAACGCATTTCTCGACGTCGCGGCGGGCATCACCACCGGACGCGACCTGGGCAACTCGATCGACGAACTGTCCAAGCTCAGGCAGCACATCGAAGCTGGGGAGCAGATCGGCCCCCGCATCGTTCTGGCAGGATTCATCGACGGGCCCGGCCCCTACGAGGGCCCCATCAAAGTACTTGCCGCGACGCCGGAAGAGGCGCGCGAGCGCGTCGATCACTATGCCGACCTCGGTTATGTGCAAATCAAGATTTACAGCTCGGTGAAGCCGGAGCTAGTCCCCGTCATCATCGAAGAGGCGCACAAGCGCGGACTGCGCGTCAGCGGCCACGTGCCCGCGGGCATGACTGCCGAACAGTTCGTGCGCGACGGCGCCGACGAAATTCAGCACATGAATTTCGTCTTTCTCAACTTCATGCCCGACGTGAAGGAGACGCGCACTCCCGCGCGCTTCACCGAGCCGGGCAAGCGGGCCGCGGGAATTGACTTGAACTCCGCTCAGGTCAACGACTTCATAGCATTGCTGAAAAAGCACCATACGGTCATCGATCCGACTATGGCGATCTGGGAGGCGACCTACGTGGACCGTCCCGGCAATGTCTCTGAGGAAGACGCATATATGTTCGACCGGCTGCCCTTGCAGGTGCAGCGCGGCGCCAAGATGGCGGGCGGTGCGCTGCCCACGCCGGATGCCGCCACCGATCAGCTTTATCGGGAGTCGTACGCCAACTTCGTTCGCATGGTGAAAAAGCTGTACGACAACGGCATCACCATTGTGGCCGGAACCGACCTTGGCAAGGGATACTCCCTGCATCGCGAACTGGAGATCTATAACCAGGCTGGCATTCCGGCGCCGAAGGTGCTGCAAATGGCTACGCTGACTGCCGCCCAAGTCATGAAGCGCGACGGAGAACTCGGCTCCATCGCACCCGGCAAGCTGGCCGACATGATCCTGATCAGCGGCGATCCGACGGCGAACATCAGCGACATTCGCAGGATTGACACCGTCATCAAGGGTGGCGCGGTCATGTATCCCGCTGAGTTATACCCGGCCATGGGAGTGAGCGCGCATTAGGCGCGTTCTACGCGACCGTCTGGGATAATGCCGGTGGAGCAGAATACCAACATGCCCGACGCCATCGCGCAGTTCGCCAAAGCCAAGTACCTCAACCTCGAAACCTTTCGCAAAACCGGGGTAGGCGTGCGCACCCCCGTGTGGTTCGCGCAAGACCCGGCATCGCCGGACAGTATGACGAGATTTTACGTGTACACGCTGCCCGACTCCGGCAAGGCCAAACGAATTCGCAACAATCCTAAAGTGCGTATCGCACCTTGCAACATGCGCGGCGATCTGCGCGGAGCGTGGATCGAGGCCCGCGCCCGCATCTGCGCTGGCGACGAGACTGCCAAAGGACAGGCCTTGCTCAATCAGAAGTACGGCCTGGCCAAGCGCATCGGGGACTTCTTCAGCCGCCTGCGTGGCCGGGTGCAGTGTGTGCTGGCCATTGAGATTGGGTAGTCCGCAAAAGAAGAAGGCCACCGGAGATTTTGCCGATGGCCATTTCGTGAACTTCCCGCGGGCGGTTACGCCGACAACTTCTGTCGCCATAGTCCCGCTAGCCCTACAACACTGGTGCCTAGCATTATCAACGTGGAAGGCTCCGGCACGGCCTTGGCAAACTGCGCCGCTAAAATCTGGTCAGCAGCCGTGGTCGGGTGTAGATCGTCCCAGAACAAATACTGATTAGGATTCGCGCAGGGTGTCAGCCCCACCAGACACGGATCGGTCACGTCGGTAAAACCAAACGCGCCCGGATTCGACACCACCAGATGCATGAAGCCGAAGGTATCGAAATACGCGACGCCTTTCGGCAGATTGGCCTTCAGCGCTTGATCAAATGCATAGCTGAAGGCAGTCGCGCTCGGATCGCCGTAGTACGCCGGCGTGAGGCCGAGGTCGGGCATGCCGGGAACCAGAATGTGGGTTGCGCCGACAGTCTGCAGTGCGCCGACGATGCTGAGGATGTCACCCACGCCGATAGCGACGGACCCGCCGGTAATGAAATCATCGGGCCCGCCCCACACCACGAACAACGACGTCGGAGCGGAAGGCGCGATGGTGCTCAGCGAACCCTGCACCTGCAGCAACATTCCGGGCAAGCCAAACATGCCCAGCGTGGTCTGGGTTCCGCCATCGCCCGAGTCGCCGACTCCGGTCGTGGCGCCGCCCCAGGCGAAGCTGGTCAGCGGAGAGTGCAGCGAGTTGGCGAGATATTCCACCGCCAGCGGCCCGTTGGAGAAGCGACCCATGTAATACGGCGGCGATGGCGGAATGGTGTGTCCCGAGATGAAGTAAATGTTTCCGGTGTCCGACAGGCTGTCGCCGTACACAAACAAGTTGGAATAGGCGGCGGCGCTGGCCAAGGTTGTCATTGCCAAAAGGGTGGCGGCGGTCAGAACTGCGAAACATGCGGCTTTGTGGGCTTGCATCTTGATCTCCTGGGCAGGCCATCTGGCCGCCCTGCTGAGCTCGTGTGCGACGACACGGCCCGGCTCGTGGTTTGCATCCAGACAGTTGTTGGCTGCCTTGCGGCTTGCGTGCAGCGTAACGAAGCGGTGGTGGTTGCTGGCCGGACCTCTTCCCCTGACTCCGACCCGATGGGGAGAAGTATAGCAGCGAGCGGTCGCCTGCTTCATCCCAGGGACCGGCAATTCTCGCGACTCGTGCAAGGTGCGAACAGCGCCTCGCTCGCCGGCCCATTGCAAATCAATCCAAATCCGCGTTTCGTCGCGTGACGCCCCGACCGACTCCCAGCAGGATTAGGAATTGTGCCAGATAGTAGGCAATCCAGATGAGCGTCGCACTCCCCAGGAATGGTTGGCGAAATTTGGCGATGGCGAGCATCGCATCGGAGGCGACGAAGAACAGCGCGCCAACGGCAGCCAGCGGGTTCCCCAGTTCGGCCAGTTGCGCGCTGATAGCCATGCCCGCCAGCACCAGCGCATAAACGACCACAGGGATGAGCAGCGGCCCCAGAGAGTTGCGCAACACCCCCAGCACCGCCGCCAGCGCGATGAGTACTGCCGCAATTCCCAGCGCGCGGGTGCTCCACGCAAGCCGGGTTTGCCGGGGTGAGGGCTTTGGCTGCGTCCACGAGTTCGACGGCCCTCGATAACCGCGGAACATCGCAATGTACACCAGGTGTCCGACGAGAAACGCGCCCAATCCGGCGAGAAACAGCTTTTCCGCATCGAGGCTGCCGAGCCGATTCACGCCCAAAAGAAAATCTCCCAGCGCACCCAGGGCCAGCGCGGTGCCCAGCAGCTTGTTTACGCGGAATCCCAGCACCGCCAGCAGCGCGACGCTCGCCACCTTGAGGACGACGGGAAAACCGCCTATGGCTTGCGGACTTACAAGCAGAAAGATCAGAGATGCGGCGAGCGAGACGACGAGCAGGGGCCGGGAGGACTTCATGCTGTTCGAGTGTAATCCGTGCCGGCACGATTCATGCCTTCAGGAACGCCAACGCTGTCTCCGCAAAATGCGCCGCCTTGTCAAAGAAGATGGGGCCGTGACTGGCGTTGGGCACAATCCAGAGCGCAGCGATCGGAATCGCACGGTACATCTCCACCGACATCTCGACCGGGTACAGAAAGTCGCGGTCTCCCTGCACAATCAGCGTACGCGCACGAATTGCCGACAGATCCCCCGGCGTGAAGTTCATGTCGTCGTAGCTGTCTTTCAGCGAGCGCGTCCACTCCCATAGGGCGCGAATCTGCCCTTCGCCCAGGTGATGGCGCTTGCGCATCGCCTCCCACTCCGAAGCCGGCTGGGCATCCGGGGCTGGAACGGCAGCCATGATCTTCCGCGCCTGCTCAGGAAAGTACATGGTCGCACTGACCGCCACCATCGCCTCGATGCGTTCGGGTTGCATCGACGCCATGTGTAGCAGGATATTGCCACCCATGCTGACGCCGATCGCCTTGCATCGCTCAATTCCCAGGTGATCCAGCAGTGCCAGAGTGTCCAGCGCGCACTGCCGGTGCGTCAGGGTCTTCGGCAGCCCTGGCCAATCCAGTACTGCTGACCGCCCGTGCCCGCGCGCGTCAGGAGCAATCAGGTGGTACTCGCGCTCGAGCTGCTCCCGCCCGGCATAGGCCCAGTCGTTGTGGCATCCGGTTCCACCGTGGAGCAGGAGCAGCGGCTCGCCGGAGCCACGTAGCTCGAAGTGCAGGGAGATGCCGCTCAGTTCGACTGTGGTTTCTGTGGGCATTGATCCTAAAGGGTAAATCAAGAGCTACCCCTCAGTTCCCGCCTGCCTGAGTGCGTCCCCAAGATTGGCACCGAGGCGTAGCAGAGGCACCAAATTCGCGAAAGTCTGCATTTTGTACCTCTTTGTTTTCAATGACTTGTGTGGAGAATGCTCGCAAGTATTGAACACGAAAGAGTTATATCTATCCAATAGAGCGGTAAGGGCTTATGGCTGCAAACCCCTGCGCACGGTGCGAAGAAGGGATTCTGGCAGCGACATTTGCAAACGACAAGCAGACGACGGACAAGCAGTTCTTCGTACCTGAAGTTGTGTGACTGAAATTCCGTGAAATCAGAAGTTTAGCGGGAATTTTGGCACAAAGTCCGCCGCCAGAATAGCTTGTAGGCAAAAGCTTCATTTCAAAGAACTTAGCAATTTGGCTGCGATGGGCCAACTCAAGCCCTTTATGCGGGGCCGAACGTTGCAATTTTACTCATAGAGCGTATCGCGGAGGATGTCACCAAAAAACGCGTCGGTAAAAAAACGAAAGTAACCTGCATTTCCTTGGATGGGAACTCTGCTCAGTTCGTCTTGACGCTCAAGCCAATTTTGCCTTGTTTCGGCAAGCGTTAGAGGCGCACCTTGGGCCGCCAAAGCCGTGGAACTCCACATTGACTCGCAAATGCTAAGAGATTAGCGAGAGCTTTCGTGTCTACCATGCCACATCCGTAGCACGACAGCCGCGTGATTGTCCCAGCAATTCAGCATAGCCCAGAACGTCAGCCAGCTATATTATTTCCACTATCTCCTTGAAAAAAAGTATTTTGAGGGCTGGTCCCCAGACCTCTTCCATCTCCCCACAGGGGCCGACGGATTGGGTCAGTATGCCAACGAAAGTCGCCTATTCGTGATAGCGCTGCTGGCCGGCGGGAATCGGGATCGGCAGGCGATTCTGCGGAGGCGGCAAAGGACAGGTCGCGTAAGGCGTGTAGGCGCAGGGCGGATTCCGCGCGCGATTGAAGTCGAGAATCAACTCGCCGGGTTGCGTGAGGCCGTGGTCGGGAAGCGGCGTGTAGAGAAAGCGTCCCGCCCCGTAGGTCTCGGTCTTGCTGGTGGCGTCACGCAAGATGAAGAAGAGCTCCTTGTCCTCAGGACTCTCTTCGATGGGCTCCAGCCGCAGCGTCTTGCCGTCGAGGCTGAACTCGGCCGCACCCGGCACATCGGACATGACCTCGGTTCCCAGGATGGTCGGAATGGCGACGTGATGCGGCGGGTTGTAGGGAATCCACTTGGCCGCCACCCGATAGACCGGGTCCGGTGGATACCACTTGAGACCGTGAAAGTGCAGACGCGCTGCCGACCTGGAGTCCTTAATGCGCAGAGCGTAGCGATCGCCGCGGTGGATGACCGTGATGGTGACAGTGCCGATGGTGATCTTCGAGGGATGCTGCGAGTCGTCGCTGCCGAGCGCTTCGGGATTGGCGGGCGACTTGCCATCGACGAGCAGACCCGAGGGATATCCGCCGCGCGGGGCGAGAAGTTGCAGCGAGTTGCCGTCGAGCTTGACGATGCCGAGGTTGGGCGCGGAGGGTGCGTGCACGATGAGTTCATTTCCTTTTGCCGACCCGAAGGAGTTATCGCCAGGTTTCAGCCATTCGAGGCCGATAAGCGTGAGCCAACCATTGGGCTGCTGGAGCTCTTTGGCATATTGCGCGCGCCAGGTGAGCAGATCGGACTTCCATGATGTGGCGGTGGGGTCGGCAGCGTGGGCGGGATGGAGCAAGGCTAGCGCGAGTGCCAGCGTGCCGATTGCGCAATGCCGGAAGGTTCGGGTCATAGGTTGCGCATCCTCATGGAAAGCCTGGAGAGAGTTGTATCATCCGGAGGCGGAAATGCGAACCGAAAAGGGATGAAGCGCGAGGCGGGCGGGAGGGACGGATTTCGTCCTGTCCCAAAAACGCAGTTTCAGGTCTCGAAAACCCCGCCCTACACTTCGCTGCGCGAAGCGCAGTGCGGGGCAGCCAATTTGCAAGTCTTCGATTACAGGATGTAGCGCGAGAGGTCCTGGTCTTTCACGATGTCGGTGAGGGAGTTGCGCACGTAGTCGCCGTCCACGACGACTCCCTTCTCCTTCAGTTCCGGGGCCTCGAAGCTGATCTTGTCGAGAACGCGTTCCATGATGGTGTGCAGGCGGCGCGCGCCGATGTTCTCGGTGCCCTCGTTTACCTTGAAGGCAAAGTTGGCGACTTCCTGCAGCGCCTCCTCGGTGAATTCGAGCTTCACGCCTTCGGTTTCGAGCAGCGCGGTGTACTGCTTGGTCAGCGACGATTTCGGTTCGGTGAGGATCTTGATGAAGTCCTCGACGGTGAGCGATTGCAGCTCGACGCGAATCGGGAAGCGGCCCTGCAGCTCGGGAATCAGGTCGCTGGGTTTGGAGACGTGGAACGCGCCTGCGGCAATGAACAGAATGTGGTCGGTGCGCACCATGCCGTAACGGGTGTTGACGGTGGTACCTTCGACAATGGGCAAGATGTCGCGCTGCACGCCTTCGCGCGAAACGTCGGGACCGTGTCCGCCTTCGCGGCCGGCGATCTTGTCGATTTCGTCGAGGAAGATGATGCCGGAGTTTTCGACGCGCTCCACGGCGATGCGCTGCACCTGGTCCATATCCACCAGGCGTTGCTCCTCTTCCTGAATGAGGTACTCGAAGGCTTCGCTGACCTTCATCTTCCGCTTCTTGGTGCGCTGACCAAAGATGTTGGGCAACATGTCCTTCATGTTGACGTCCATCTCTTCGACGCCCTGATTGGTGATGATCTCGAAGGCCGGGAAGGATTTTTCGCGGACGTCGAGCTCGACCATGCGCTCGTCAAGCTTGCCCTCCCGGAGTTGCTGGCGGAGCTTTTCCCGCGTACGCGAACCCGGTTCACCCGCCAGCAGCGGCTCGTTGCCGAGGCTGAAACCGATGGTTGAATCGTGGGTGGACGTCTTGGGCGGGGGAACCTGTGCAGGCATCGAGGGCAGCAGCAAATCGAGCAGGCGCTCTTCGGCGTTCAGCTCGGCCTTGTCGGCGACGTCTTCGAGCTTTTCCTCGCGCACCATGTCGATGGCGATTTCGACCAGGTCGCGGATCATGGATTCGACGTCGCGGCCGACGTAGCCGACTTCGGTGAACTTCGAGGCTTCAACCTTCATGAAGGGCGAGTTGGCCAGCTTGGCAAGACGGCGGGCGATCTCGGTCTTACCCACGCCGGTAGGGCCCATCATGATGATGTTCTTCGGGATGACCTCTTCGGCGAGCTCGGGCACAAGCTTCTGGCGGCGCATGCGATTGCGCAGGGCGATGGCTACGGCGCGCTTGGCGTCATTCTGTCCGACTACGTACTTGTCGAGCTCGCGCACGATTTCGCGCGGGGTGAGTTCGTCTAGGGCTACGTGTTCGTCGTCGGAGGTTGCGGGGAGATAAATGGCCAATGTTGTATCCTCTTCGGCCCCAGTCTCTTCAGGAATCTAAGGTCGGGTTCCCGCAGGGGCGAAAGCCCGAATTTGTTAAGACCCACTAATGGCTGAAGCCGTGCCCTTTCAAAACACGATCCGTGACTGCAGAACTTACAGCTCTTCAATCGTTATGCGGTCGTTTGTATAGATGCAGATTTTGCCGGCAATCTTCATGGCTTCTTCGGCTATCTGGCGTGCGGACAGTTGCGTGTGGTCGGCGAGCGCCGTAGCCGCCGAGGTTGCGTACGCGCCCCCGCTGCCGATGGCGGCGATGCCGGTGTCGGGCTCGATCACGTCGCCCTGACCGCTGATCACGAAAGTCTGGCTATGGTCGGCAACCAGCAGGAGGGCTTCAAGCTGGCGAAGCATCTTGTCGGTGCGCCAGTCTTTTGCCAGTTCCACTGCGGCGCGACCCAGGTTGCCATGGTACTGCTCCAGCTTCGACTCGAAGCGGGCGAAAAGCGAAAAGGCGTCGGCCGTCGATCCGGCAAAGCCAGCCAGGATCTTGTCCTGGTACAGGCGGCGGATCTTGCGGGCGGAGTGCTTGATGACGTTTTCGCCGAGGGTGACCTGGCCGTCTCCGGCCATAACGACCTTGCCCTCACGGCGAATGCAAAGAACGGTAGTCGAGCGGACTAAGCGATTTTGGGGCATGTGAAGCCCTTATTATAGCTGGAAAACGAAGCGCGCGCCGAAATATGAGTGAAAGTGACTAAGATTTCTTAGCCGAGACAGTAACTTTATGTAGATCAATATTTTGCGAAGCAGCTTAGTGCTTTCGGCTTTCCAGTTCAGCCAGCAAGTCGTCGATCCGCGCCTCCAGAATGTTGCGAATGGAGAGGATGCCGAGCACTTTGCCGTGGTCGTCCACCACGGGAAGGTGGCGGTAGTGGCGCTCCAGCATGACCTTGAAGGCTTCGGCGGCGGTGGTTTCCTCGGTGGCCATTTCCACCATAGGGCTCATCAGTTCACGGACGGGCGTGGTGTGGGCATCGCGTCCGCTGAGCGCGAATTTAGCTAGGATGTCGCGTTCGGTGAACATGCCAGCGACAACGCCATGCTCGTCGATGACGGCAACCGCGCCCACATCCTTGGCCAGCATCATTTGGATTGCGTCTTCAACTGTGGCCAGCACCGACACGGTGGCCGGTCCTTCGTCGCACCACTCCAGGAGGCTCATGGGAGTCCTTTCTATGAGACTGCGAGGGTAAGGTGCGCGGGGACGGTCGTCAAGTGCGGGGAGCACACTTGGAAGGAATTGATCAGCGAAGCATGAAGGAATCTGAATTCCTCCATATCCCCGCAGCGGGACTGTGTGGGCACTGAATTCCGGGTCGCTTCAATTCGACGGCACGACGGGGATGTCGAAGTACATGAGCTCAGCGCCGCCTGCGTCGCGGATGCCGGTGAGGTAGATGTGCGCTCCTTGCACTGGGTTGCGCACCCCGTCGATGTCGAAGAAGAGGAAGCCGGACTGGGTGGAATGGGGTTCGACGGCGAAGGCGCTGAACTTGGCGCGGCTGACCTCGTCGATTTGCTGCTGGGCCTTCTTATTCTTAATTCCGCCAGGGATGGGAAACGGGGTGGTCCGCCCCGGATTCGTGCTGCTGACGTTAACGTGCGCTACACGGCGGATGACATCGTCAACGGCGAGGCCGTCGAGCTTGGCGCGCGAGGTGGTGACCAGCTGGGCCTGCATTTTGGTCACCGTGATGGGCTTATCGCCGTCGTTGGTGATGACCAGAAACACGGGCAGGATGCCTTCCTGCAGGTAGTGGGTGGAGAAGATGTCGTCTTTCGGAGAGGTGTTGTACAGATCAATGGCGGTGGTGACCTTCTCAGTGGGATGGGAGTCCTTGCTGGGGTAGGTGGCTGCGTCTTCGGCTTTGGGCATGACGAAGTCTTTGAAGGCCCAGAGCGGCGTAATGACGAGCATAAGGCAGAACACGGCGGCGGCAAACGGGCGGCGGACAGAAGCCATGCAACGATTATCGCCCGCGGAACGACAGCGGACAACTGAGCGTTGGATTGGCTGACAACCGCAAGTACAATCGCAGGGTGTATTTCGCCTACACTGTGCTGCTGTTATTGGCGCTGATGTTAAGCGCGCCGTGGTGGCTGCTGGAGATGCTGCGGCATGGCAAGTATCGGGCGGGTCTGCGCGAGCGACTGGGAGTTGTTCCCGACCGGTTGCGCAGGCAGGCGGCGGACGAGACGATTTGGATCCATGCCGTCTCGGTGGGTGAGGTTCTGGCGGTGTCGCGCATGGTCGAGGAGCTGAAGGCGCGGCTGCCGGGGTGGCAGGTGGCGGTTTCCACCACGACCGACACGGGGCAGAAGCTGGCGCGCGAGAAGTTTGGGGAGCGCAGCGTCTTCTATATCCCGTTGGATTTGACGTGGGCGGTAACGGCGTATTTGCGGTCGCTCAAGCCGCGGGTGCTGGTGCTGGCGGAGAGCGAGTTCTGGCCGAACCTGTTGCATGAGGCGCACGCCATGGGTGTGCTGGTTGCGGTGGTGAATGCGCGGGTGTCGGACCGCTCCCTGCCGAGATATGTGCGGTTTCGCGGGTTATTGCGGCGCGTGATGCAGAACGTGGATGTGTTCCTGGCGCAGAGTGAAGAAGACTTGCGGCGGTTGGTGGAGATTGGGGCCCCGGAAGAGCGGGTTCAAGTAGGTGGAAACCTTAAGTTCGAGGTCAAGCCCCCTTGCAAGACGCCCTTCGTAGAGGCATTCTCGGCGGCGCTGCTGCGAGATGGGATCCGTCCGGTGGTGGTGGCAGGCAGCACACTGGAAGGTGAAGAGGCGATGCTGCTGGCGTGCTTCCAGCGGGTGGCGGAGCAATATCCGGCAGCGGTGATGGTTCTGGCGCCGCGGCATCCAGAGCGGTTTGCGGCAGTGGCGTCGTTGTTGGAGGCGTCCGGCTTGCCTGGGCAGTGGCGCTCGCACTGGGACGGGCAGGCAGCAATCGGCGGACAGGTGTTTCTGTTGGACACGATCGGCGAACTGGCGGGCCTCTATCAATTTGCTGATGTTGCGTTTGTAGGCGGGAGCCTGGTTCCACGCGGCGGACACAACGTGCTGGAAGCGGCGCAGTACGGCAAGGCAATTCTGGTGGGGCGGCATACGGAGAATTTTCGCGACATCATCAGCATCTTTCAGCGGGCGCAGGCCCTGCGGGTGGTGACGCCGGAGTCGCTGACAGCGACGGTGCTGGAGTTGCTAGGCGACGATGCAGAGCGGCGGCGTCTGGGTGAGCGGGCGCGGGACGTGATGCGCACGCAGCAGGGGGCGACGGAGCGGACGGTGGAGGCGCTGGTGGCGCTGCTTCCGGCAGAAATCGCGGCGGAGAGACGCGCGTGAATCCGCTGAGTGCTTTGTACGGCGCGGAGATTGGGTTGCGCAACGTGCTGTACGATCGCGGCTCATTGGCGGTGCGCCGCTTGCAGGCACCGGTGGTCAGCGTGGGCAGCATCTCCGCAGGCGGGGCAGGGAAGACGCCGTTCCTGATCCTGCTGGGCGAGTTGCTCAAGCAGCGAGGTTTGGCGTTCAACGTACTTTCGCGCGGCTATGGGCGGAAGTCGAAGGGCGTGCGGCTGGTCGATCCAGCGGGGTCGGCACAGGAGTTCGGCGACGAGCCTCTGCTGATTGCGCGCAGGCTGGGTGTGCCGGTGATTGTCGGCGCGGACCGATATTCGGCTGGCGAGTTTGCCGAGACCAAGTTTGGTTTGCAAGGGCATCTGCTGGACGATGGGTTTCAGCACCGGCGGCTGGCACGGGACTTCGACATCGTGCTGATCACGCAGCGTGACCTGCACGACAGTCTGCTGCCCGCTGGGAGATTGCGGGAGCCGCTGACCTCGCTGGCACGGGCTTCGGCGCTGGTGTTCATGGAGGGTGCGCCGGTGGAGGGGATACCAGTGCGGGAGGGTCAGTCTGTGTGGCGGGTGTCACGCGGCATTCTTGCGCCGGCGACGAAGGAAGCGTGCTTCGCGTTCTGCGGCATCGCGCGGCCGGAGAACTTCTTTACAGACTTGGGCACGGCCGGCGTGAAGGTGGTGGGCACGCGCGCGTTTCGCGATCACCACACCTACACGGCGCAGGACGTGGAGGCGCTGTACCGGCAGGGGCAGCGGTCAGGTGCGACGGCGTTTGTGACCACGGAGAAGGACGCGGCGAACCTGGGGGGACACGCCGAGCAACTGCGGCCGCTACATGTGGTGACAGTGCGCATAGAGTTCCAGGTGGGCGAGGAGACTGCTCTGGAAGAGCTTGGGGCGGCCCTGCAATCGAGGGCGGAAGCGCGCGTGAGAGAATGAGGGTTTCGCGACGGCGCGTCGCTCCGCTCAGAATGAGGGGCTGCGAGAGATTGCACAGGGTAGAGGTCCCTCGACTCCGGCGTCGCAACAATCGCGACGCCTCCGCTCAGCATGGCAGCGTGTGGGCGCAGCTTGAATAGACCACAATGGGCAAAAAGCACACAGATGCGGAGCGGTGGAAGACGATTGTTCGGTCGTTTGCCAACGTGTCGGTGGCGGTGCTGGCCGACCTGGTGGCGGACGAATTTGTCTTTGGGGAGATTGCACGCGTGTCGCGCGAGGCGCCGGTGCTCATCCTGAAGCACCGCGAGCGGACGGTGGTTCCGGGCGGCGGCGGCAATGCGGTGATGAACCTGGCGTCAATGGGGGTCAAGGTTCTGCCGGCCGGCGTGGTGGGCGACGACGAAGCGGGGGAGTTGCTGCTGGCGAAGTTTCGCGAAGCGAAGGTGCCGACCCGCGACATTGTGCGGCTGAAGGGACACATCACCACGACGAAGACGCGGATCCTGGCGGGGATGTCACACACCAGCCGGCAGCAGGTGGTGCGTATCGATCGCGAGCCCGAGACGATTGCCGAGGGACATCCGGTGGTGGCGAAGCTGGCCAGGATTGCGCGCGAACACGCTGCGGGGTCGCATGCGTTGCTGGTCTCCGACTATGGGTACGGAGCGGCGACTCCCCAACTTCTGCGGGCAATCAAGTCGAAGGGATGGAAGAACGGCAAGCCCATCACGCTGGACTCCCGCTATCGCATGCTGGAATACTCAGACGCCACTGCGGCAACACCAAATGAACCGGAGGTCGAGGAGGCGTTGCAAATCAAGATTGGCAGTAACAACCAGCGGCTCTTTTCGGCCGGCGAACAACTCCTACAACGCATGAGGCTGGAGTCGCTAGTCATTACGCGCGGGCGCGACGGCATGGTGGCGTTCGAAAAGAACAATGCGCCGCTGATGATCCCCATTTTCGGCTCCGACCAGGTGGTGGATGTGACCGGCGCCGGGGACACGGTGATCGCGACGTTTACCGCGGCGCTGGCGGCGGGGGCCGGCACGGCAGACGCGGCACGGCTGGCGAATTTCGCGGGCGGCATCGTGGTGATGAAACGCGGAACGGCAACTGTATCGAGTGCCGAGTTGCTGGCCGCGATCGAGCGGTTTGCATTAGCCAAATCACAGTGAGCGAGAGTGCGGCAAAAATCGTTTCGCGGCAGGAACTGCTCGCGCGGGCTGCGGAGTGGCGGCGCAACGCCGAACCGATCGTGCTGGCCAACGGTTGCTTCGACCTGCTGCACGTGGGGCACATACGCTACCTGAGCGGGGCGAAGGCGCTGGGTGGCAAGCTGGTGGTGGCGCTGAATTCCGACGCCAGCGTGCGGCAGATCAAGGGCGAAGGAAGGCCGCTGATGCCCGCTGGCGAGCGCGCCGAGATCATCGCGGCGCTGGCGGACGTCGATGCGGTGGTCGTCTTCGACGAGCCCGACGTGCGAGCGCTAATCGGCGAACTCCATCCTGACGTGCAAGCCAAGGGTACGGACTACACGCGCGAGAACGTGCCGGAGCGCGAGGAAGTGATGAGCTACGGCGGGCGGGTGGAGATTGTAGGCGACCCCAAGGACCACTCCACCAGCGATTTCCTCGGCCAGTTGCGGACCTCCCTCGGAGGTCAACGCCAGCCGTGAGTGAGCCGCTTCCGCAGAAAGATTTAGAAACGATAGCGGTGGAAGAGCTGGAAGGAGCGGATTCACAGCCCCTGCGCATCCTGGTGGTGCGGATGAGCGCCATGGGAGACGTGATTCACGGGATCCCCGCGATTGCCGCGCTTCGTCGCGAGCGGCCCAATCTGAAGGTCGGCTGGCTGATTGAACAGCGCTGGATGGAGTTGCTGTGCGCGCATCCGATGGAACGTCTGCAGCCACGTTCGGAATTGAAGCCGCTGGTGGACTGGGTACACGTTTCCGACTTCAAAGGATGGCGCAAGGAGCTTTCGTCCGCGGCTACGTGGCGCGACATGCATGGCTGCATGCGCGAGGTCCGGGCCATGAAGTACGACATCGCGCTGGATTTGCAGGGTGCGATTCGCTCGGCGATGGCGGCACGGCTGTCAGGGGCGAAGTCTCGCCTGGGGCCAGCGGAGCCCCGGGAAGCTCCGGCGCGCAGGTTCTACACAACCGTGGTTCCCACGACGGGGGCACATGTAGTGGAGCATGCCTTATCGCTGGCATCGGCGGTGGCGGGCGAGGATCTGGCTTACGAGCCGTGCGGGTTTCCGCAAGATCCCGCGACCGAGTCCTGGGCCGACAGGCTGTTTTCGACGCTCGGCTTCCGGCGTATGGCGATCGTCAATCCCGGAGCAGGGTGGGGTGCGAAGTGCTGGCCGGCGGAGCGCTACGGCGCAGTCGCCCAGGCGCTGGCGGAGCGCGGCATGGCCGTGATCGTGAACTTCGGTCCTGAAGAAGAACCGCTGGCCCAGGCGGTGCGAGATGCCAGCGGCGGCACAGCGCGTCCGGTAGGTTGTTCGGTGAGCGAACTGATTGCGCTGACCCGGCGGGCGAGCCTGTTCGTAGGAGGCGACACCGGGCCCATGCATCTGGCCGCCGCATTGTGGGTGCCGGTGGTGGCGCTGTTCGGGCCCACGCGCCCGGAGCGCAACGGGCCCTATGCCACACCAGCGGTGGTGCTGCGGAGTCCGGAGAGCGTGGACAATAGCTCGCACACTGACGAACCCGACGCGGGACTGCAGACCATCGAGACGGACAGAGTGATTGCCGCGGCGGAGGAGCTGCTCAAGGAACAGGATGACTGAACCGGAGCCGGCGCAACATGGGTGGTCATGGAGCCGCATCGCGCGCCGCATTCGCGTGCCGCTGGGGTTCCTGTTCGCGGTGTTCTACTTGTGGCGGGCGCGGCCGGGATGGCTGTGGCTAGTGGTGGGTGGGGCGGTGGCAGCGGTTGGAGTCTTTCTGCGAGCCATGGCGTCGGGGTATGTCCGGAAGAATGAACGACTGGCGGTGACGGGACCCTATGCCTACACCCGAAATCCTCTGTACCTGGGATCGATCATCATCGCGATTGGGTTTGCCATCGCGTCGCGGGACGTTGGGATTGCAGTGGGGATGGTCGCATTGTACTTCGCGATTTATGGGCCGGTGATCCGCTCGGAGGAGGCGTTTCTGCAGCACCACTTCACCGAATACGAGAGCTACGCCCAGCGAGTGCCGCGCCTGTTGCCGAGGACAGTCTGGCTCCGCGGGCTAACTTCGGGGTTCTCGCGTGAGCTCTATCGGCAGCATCGCGAGTACAATGCAGGTATCGGGGCCGCCGCCATGCTGGCGGCCCTTGTTGTGAAGATGCTCTGGTCCCCCGGTTCATGGTGAATTCGCTGATTCGCAAGCTACTCCTCATTGCAGTTGTCAATGCCGCCACCATGCCGGGACCCATGGGGCATGACGCGGCCTGGGCTCAGGCCGCGCACGCCTTACCCTCGCAAAACCAGCCACAAGCCACAATCGGCGCGGAAGCGCACATTCAGCCGTTACGGGATGGTTTTGAATTTCCGCGGCAAACGCTGCGGTATGAGGCGGAATACCGCTTCATTACGGCGGGGGTGGCCACTCTGCGCGTCGAGCGCAACGGCAACCAGGAACACATGATCGGCACAGCGGACTCGACCGGTGTCGTAGCACTGCTCTTTCGCGTGCAGGACAGGTTCAATTCCTACTTTGATGCCCAGCGGCTGTGCTCGACCAAGTTGACCAAACACACCGAAGAAGGCTCGCACTGGCGGGAAACGTCGATCACGTTCGATTACGGGCGCGGCAAATCGGTGCTGGAAGAAAAGAACCTGAAGAATGGCCAGACGAAACGGGTGGAAAACGATATTCCCGGATGTGTCACGGATGTGGTATCGGGCATTCTCTACGTAGCCAGCCTCCCGCTGCAACCGGACGCAACCTACAGTTTTCCGCTCAATGACGGAGGCAAGACAGTTTCGATTCACGCGCACGTGGAAGGGAAGCAGGAGATCAAAACACCGGCAGGCACCTTCCAGACGATTCGGGTCGGCCCGCAGGGCGATTACAGCGTGCTGAAGAACCGGGGCAAGATCACGATCTGGTACACCGACGATGCACGGCACCTGCCCGTCCAGATTCAGGCCAGGCTGTTCTGGGGAACGCTAACGGTGTATCTGACGTCCATCGACAAGTAAGTCCGTCACTGCAGGTGGAAGCGCTCGGCCATGAGGCGCTGCAGGCGTGGCTTATACAGGATGTCGTAGGCGAACTCCTTGTCGGGAAACATGGCGAGGGCCGCCCGCTTGGCGTTGGCAGCGAGCTCAGAGGCCTCTTCCAGCGATAGGTCGGCATCCTGGCTGATGACCGACATCACCATGCTCATCATGATCTGCAGGCGGCGCAATTTGCGGCGTTCCTCTTCGAGTTCCTGTTCCTGAGGGTTGGCGGCATTGAGAGTGGGTGCGGGCGGGTCATTCCTTTCGAGTTGGTCCATTCAGTCCCTCATTGAAACGGGTGCGAGCAAAATCCGGGATTGTGCGAGCCGTGTCGGTGAACCTGGTTACAATTTGAATGTCAGCCGCCATCCCGCCGATACGGTGTATTCTGTGGCGGCATCATACAACGAAACGCCGGCGATTCGGCGGCAATTTGCGGATTAGCACTAAGGCACTGCGTCGTAATCACGGGAGGAGCCATGGCAGAGACACCGGAACCTATGGAGAAACTGGTTAAGGTATTCGACACGGATGTGGAGTCGGAAGCGATGGTGGTGCGTGGACTGTTGGAATCGGCCGGCATTTCGGCCGTGATCAGCAATCGGGAGGCGCCGCAGGACATCTTGCCGGGCGTGGGGGGAGTGGTGATTCTGGTGCGCGAAGAGCAGGCGGGAGAAGCTGAGGCGATGATCGAAGAATTTCGCGCTCACCCCGCCACCGACGAAGACGAAGAGGTCACCGAGGAGCCGGCTGGGCCCACACCGTAGTGCCGTCAAGATAAAACGAGACAGCGC
>Ga0335070_10000793_pt1 | contig 36060 bp, 35 predicted proteins | sample Lox_Sample_13_FD_206722 | JGI IMG/M metagenome (GOLD analysis project Ga0335070, IMG submission 206722) | Soil microbial communities from Loxahatchee National Wildlife Refuge, Florida, United States - Lox_Sample_1.3 | ecosystem: Environmental > Terrestrial > Soil > Wetlands | place: USA... | reverse complement strand
CCCGAGCGGGCGGGATCGCGATCATCGAGGACGCGGCCGAAGCGATCGGCTCCGAGCTCGGAGGACGCCGGGCGGGCTCGTTCGGCGATACGGGCACGTTCAGCTTCCACGGCTCGAAGACGCTCACGACCGGCGAAGGCGGCATGCTCGTCACCGACCGGGCCGAGCTGGTCGATCGCGCCCTCTTCCTGCGCGACCACGGCCGCCGCGCGGGCGAGAAGCGCATGTTCTTCAGCAGCGAGGTGGCATACAAGTACAAGATGAGCGGCCTCCAGGCGGCGCTCGGCCTCGCCCAGCTCGAACGCATCGAGGAGCTCGTCGAGCGCAAGCGGCGCATCTTCGGCTGGTACCGGGAGCGCTTGGGCGAAGTGCGCGCGCTGCGCCTCAATCACGAGCCCGCCGGCGTTCGCAACAGCTATTGGATGATCACGGTGGTCCTGGCACCCGAGCTAGGCCTCACCAAGGAGCGGGTGATCGAGGCCCTGGCGGAGAAGGGGATCGACAGCCGGCCGTTCTTCTACCCGCTTAGCTCGCTCCCGGCCTACGAAGGCACGCCGGCAGCTCGGCGTGCGCGCGAGGAGAACCGAGTTGCCTACGCGCTGAGCCCGTACGGCGTGAATCTGCCTTCGGGTCTCGAATTGACGGAGTCGCAAGTGAGCTACGTCTGTGAATGCGTCGAGCAGCTCGTGCGCCGAGCTCCCGGGAGCACGCAGACGATCGCCTCGTCTCGGAGCGCGTGAGCCTCGACGTCCACCATGAGGCGAATCGTGTCCACGTTTCCGGCCCGCGGCGCCGAGCCCCTCGTGAGCCTCGGAGTCCCCGTCTACAACGGCGAGCTCCATCTCGAAGCGGCGATCCGCGCACTGCAGGCACAAACATGGCGCCGCCTCGAGATCTTGATCTCCGACAACGCCTCGACGGACGCTACCGAAGCGATCTGCCGGCGTTTGGCGGCCGCGGATCCGCGGATCCGCTACGTCCGGCAGCCCGCGAACCTCGGAGCCGCGCGCAACTTCGACTTCGTAGCCCGCGAGGCTCGTGGAGAATTGTTCGCCTGGTGCGCCCACGACGATCTGCGCCTGCCGGACTACGTGGCTGCCTGCGCGGCCGAGCTGGAGCGCCGGCCGGAGGCGGTTCTCTGCAACTCCGCCTTGGCCTTCCTCGACGAGCGGGGGCGCATCCGCCGCGATTGGGCGGACTCCAACTTCGAAACACGCGGGATGACCCGGCCGGAGCGCGCCGAGCGCCTCATCGACCATATCGACTGGGCCGACAACTACGGCCTGATCCGCCGCGAAGCGCTGTTGAAGGTGTTGCCCGTCGAAGCAGCGTGGGGCGGCGACGTCGTGCTGAGCATGAAGCTGCTGATGCTCGGCGACTTCGCGAAGGTGAACGAGACGCTCTTCCACTACCGCGTCCGCTCGCGTCCGAAGAGCGTCGAAGAGACGATGCGAGAGATCCTGCAGAAGGACCAACCCGTGCGCCATCCATACACCGAAATGGTTCAGAGACTGCTGCGCGTGGCGATGGAGGCGGCGGCCGACCGGGCAGAGCGGGCGGAGCTGATGCGGCGCTTCCTGCGCACCATCACGGAACTCGAGCCGCGGGGCCCGCACCCTTGCTGGCGCAAGATCTTGATCCACGAGCACCGCGACGACCCGGGGGGAAAACCCGCGCGCGAGGCCTTCGCCCGCCAGCTGCTCGGCTGGCTGGCGGAGGCGCTGCCCAACCCCGCGGAGCTTCGGGGCCGCGAGGCGCTCGCTCTGACACTCTCGGAAGCCCGGCGCGTGCTCGTGGCGATTCCGGGACATCCGGAAGACACCGATGCTGCCCGGCTGCTGATCCAAGCACTCCGGCCTCGCCTGCCTCAGGCCGAATTCGCCTGCCTCGCGCCCGACTCCTGTGCTGGTCGCATCGATCTCGGAGTGCCTCTGGCCGTATTCCCGTTCGCGGCGCTCTCCGACGCCGCTAGCGGGCCGGATCGCGACCGCGATCCCGAGCTCGCACGGATCCGCGCTTGGCAGCCTGATCTGGCCTTCTGCATGTCGAGGCGCCGCAGCCGCCGCCTGGACAGGCTCGCGACCGGGTCGGGCGCATTGCTGGGCTTCGCCTTTGCACAGCCCGCTCTGCGCGGGAGCCGCCGCTGGTCTGGCCGGCGCAAACCCTACGACCCGAACCGCCGCTGGGGCTTCCTGCTCCCTGGTGACGAACGGCTTTCGGACCTGCTCGCGCTGCTCGACCACGGAGATCCACGCAGCCAAAGCTTCACGACAGGCGCGCTAGACTGAGGTTACGGACGATGAAGATCGCCGCCATCTGCTCCAAGGGCGGAAGCCCGGTCATCACCTGCGCGCAGCTGTGCCCCGAGGCGAGCTTCTTCGTGCTCACCGACCGCGCGTGCGGGGTCGAAGCGGCGTGTGACGCGAACCGGATCGCGCACGAGCGGATCGAAGAGCCCGACGCCCGCGTGTTCTCGGAGAAGGCGTCGGAGCGGCTGCATCAGCGCGGCCCGTTCGACGCGGTGATCATGCTGTTCTCGCGGCTGGTCACCGGCTCGCTGCTCACCACGCATCCGCTGCTCAACATCCACCCGTCGCTGCTGCCGGCATTTCGCGGTTTCGGCGCCATCAAGAATGCGCGCGTCGCGGGCGTTCGGTGGCTCGGCACCACGCTGCATCAGCCTACCGAGCAGATGGACGACGGCCCGATCGTGGCGCAGGCCTGCTCGCCGGTCGATCCGGCGTGGCCGCTGACGCGCTGGGAGAAGATCAGCTACGTGCACAAGGTCGGGCTGATCCTCGGGCTGATGGAACGGCTCGCGAGCGTTGAAGCGAGTGGTGAAGGCAGCGGCCCTGCGCGCGGCGAGGAGGCCAGCCAGCAGAACGGCATTCAGTCGCTGAGCCCGGCGCTGCGCACCGCGGTCTATCTTGCACGCATGCGTGCGATTGAGCGCAAGGAGGAAGTCCGGCTCACATGACGACGGTCGTGCTGTCGCAGCCGATGTTCTTTCCCTGGGTCGGCATGTTCGAGCAGATGTGGCTAGCTGACGTGTACGTGCATTACGACGACGCCCAGTTCTCCAAGGGGAGCTTCACCAACCGGGTCCAGATCAAGACGGCGCAGGGATCCAAGTGGCTGTCGGTGCCGCTTCGCGATCTCAAGCTCGGCCAGCGGATCGCCGAGGTCGCGGTCGATGACCGACAGCCCTGGCGCGAGCGCCACCTCGCGATTCTGCAGCAGAACTACGATCGGGCGCCATTTCGCGACGAGATGCTCGCGTTGGTCCGCGAAGTCTATGCTGGGCACGGCCAGGGGATCTGCGCGCTCGCGGTCGCGAGCATGGAGAAGATCTGCCGCTACTTCGAGTCAAAGATGCCGCGGAAGATCCTCTACGCCTCGCAGCTCGGCGTGGCCGGCCGGAGCTCGCAGCGGGTGCTCGACATCGTAAAGCGGGTGGGCGGATCGGTCTACGTTACCGGCCACGGCGCGCGGAACTACCTCGATCATCAACTGTTCGAGGACCAGGGCGTCCGGGTCGAGTACATGGACTACCAACGGCGGCCATATCCTCAATTGTTTGGCGAATTCACGCCGTTCGTGTCGACGCTCGACCTGATCGCCAACCTTGGCCGGGCTGGCCGCGGTCTGATCGAACCCAAGACCGTATATTGGCGGGATTTCGCCGGGTGATTCTCGGGCGAAATCCTTGCGCGGATGGCCCGTTCGGTTCTTGCCCTACCGCCCGTCCACTCGTCATCCCGATGTGTCGGCAAGCCCGGCGCGGGCTGAGCACGAGCGGCGCATCCCACCCGCAGCTCACCGGCAGTCCAGCAGCAGGGACACGCAGGGACGACGCGGGTGGGCCACGGCGGGACCGTCGCGGGACGGGGCGTTCTGCCGATAAGACACCCACGCCTCCGAGCGTGGGGGACAGCTCAGATGCGACTCTTCGTCGTCGCCTGCCTGACGATCGCCTCCGGCGCGAGCGCCATCGCGTGCGCGAGCACGACGCCCGACATGCGGCCGTACTTCGCGGAGGGTGTCCGCACCGGCGTCGACTGCATGGTCAGCGGCGCCCTCTGGAACGACAGCGTGGCCGACAGCGCCGCGCGCTGCAACGAAGCGGCGCGCGACCTGCAGGCAGGCAAGTGACGATCGCGCTGTCGCCCACCGGCGCCTGCTAGGGCGCAGCCAGGCCATGGCGTTCCGCTGCACGGCGCTCAGAACTTCAGGCTCGTGTACAGCATGAGGTCGCTCCACGTCCCGCTTGCGCCGAAGAAGTCCTTGGCTCCCGACGAGGGCAGGAAGACGGCGGCCACTCCGGAGACGGAGAGGTAGTCGGTCACCGACCAGTCCACGACGAAGTCGAACTCGTTGCCGACATTCTTGCTCTCGATCAACGCCCTCCTGTCGCGCGACGGAGGCCGCGAGACGACTTCGTTCGAGAGCTCGTCGAGACGGAAGTTGAGATAGAAGGCGTGGAGCGTGAGGGCGTCGATCGGGCTTGCCCGCAGATGCAAGAGGTTCACCAAGGCGTTGCGGTTGGTGGCGACGTACTGACCCAGGATCTCGCCGAGGTACCACTGGTTCCAGTCGCTGGAGCCGTAGAAGAGCGGGTCGAAGGAGCGGTTGTCTCCCGTGCCGTCGTCGCCCTGGAAGGCGGCGTAGCGGTAGCCGACGTAGGGCTTCCAGGCGACGTCGTCTCCGAAGTCGTAGTCGACTCCCGCGTATCCGCCCCAGGAGTTGTTCTTCGAGCCGTTTCGCTCCCGGACGATCTCTCCGGCGAGACCGAGCCCGATCAGGCTGGGGAGCGGATGGACCTCGCCGCGCAGATCGAAGACGTTGAGCCCCTCGCGCCGCTCGTCCTTCGAAGCGACGACGTTCCAGTACCCGCCGCCCACCGTCCCCCGGTCTCCGAAGCTGTACTCGACGTTCGCACCGGCGACCTTGGTGCTCGTGTTCGGCTCGTCGTACGGCCTCAGGAACATCCCCTCGACGAGAAGGGGCCCGCTCGTCAAGCGCGCGATCCCGGTGAAACGAAAGGCCTTGCGGAGGCTGATCCAGTAGCCGCCGCGCTTGCCTCCGTTGGTGCTTCCGTCGCAGAACAAAAGGCCCGTACCCGCCTGGTAAGGCTGCGATCCGATGGAGAGGTCGATCGCGTCCGTGCCGAGCGACGGGAAGAGCACGCCCGAGGTCCAGCCGACGTAGGCGTCCTCGAGCAGGAACTTGTTCGGATGCCTGGGATCGAGGTTGGAGCCCGCCGCGTCGAGACCGATCTGCGTGGTGGTGTAGACCCCGCTCACCCGCGCACGCAGCGCCCCTGCATCCGCGAGCGACAGCTGGCCCTCGAGTCCCGGAACCACGCCGAATTCTCCCCAAGCGCCGACGTGGTCTCCCAGGATCTTCCGCGAGTTGCCCGCCCAGGCGTTGCTCTCGAAGAACAACGCGCCGTCCATCCGAAACGACGGTCGGATCCAGGTGTCCGGGTTGCCCGGAAGGCGCAGCATGAGATCAGGTTTCTTGTCGAACGGAGCAGGGAGACCCGCGAGAGCCGGCAGGCAGAGCCAGGCCCCGCCCAGCGCACCGGTGGCGAACACCACCCCTCGCAGCCCCCAGCGACGGCGACGCCGCCTCATGCCGGGGCCGGCGTTGGAGTCGCCGCCGCGCCCGCGGCCTGCGTGCCGCCGAGGAACTCATCGATGACGTCGGCCACCGAGATCCTGCGGCCGAAGTAGCCGACGCGCTCCTCCACTCCCTCGGCGCGCAGCAGGTCGCGCACGGCCGCATGCGCCGAGACGAGTCGTAGCGCCACGCCCTCCGGCTGCAGTGCCGCCTGCAACGCCAGCAGCATGCGCGCGGCGGCGAGGTCGACGACGGGCGACATCGACAGATCGCATACCACCAGCTTCGGCGGTTCGGGCATCGAGCGGATCTTCTCCCAGACGGCGTCGCGCACGTGCTCGACGTTGAAGTAGAGCAGCGACGCCTCGGCGCGGAACACGAGCGCACCCGGGATGGCCTCGTTGTCCGGGTTGCGCTCCAGGTCGGAGTAACGCCGGGTGCCGGGGATGCGGCCGAGGAAGGCCACGTGCGGGCTCGCGGCGCGTCGGATCAGCAACAAGAGCGACACCACCATCGCCACCATCACGCCCTTCAGAATGCCCAGCACCAGCACGGCGGCGAAGGCCACCATCGACACGCTGAAGTCGAAACGGCTCACCCGCCACACGTGGCGCAGCTCACCGATGTCGATCAACCCTTTGACGGCGACCAACACGATGGCCGCGAGCACCACGTTGGGCAGGTTGCTCAGCAACCCCGTCAGGTAGATCAGGCACAGACCGATCGTCACCGAAGCGAAGACCAGTGCCAGCGGCGTCTTGGCACCGGCCTTGTCGTTCACCGAAGACTGCGACAGGCCGCCGGCGACCGGGTAGGCTTGGAAGAAGGCCGCGCCCAGGTTCGCCACGCCCAGGCCGAGCAGCTCCTGGCGTGCGTCGATCTCGTAGCGCTTCTGCTGCGCCAAGGTGCGGGCGGCGGAAACGCTTTCCACGTACGCCAGCAACAGGCAGGCGAACGCCAGCGGAACCACCCCATCCACGTCGCGCAGCCGCAGCCCCGGCGGGCGGAAGTCGGGCAAGCCCTGCGGCAACGCGCCGACGACCTTGAAGCCGAGAGCGCCCAGCGGCGTCACCGACAACGCGACGATGGAAGCCACTACCACGAGCAGCGCGATCGGGCGGCCCGGCAGCAGCTTTTCGCCCAGCAGCAGCACGCCGAGCGCCGCGAGGCCGAACGCGAGCACGGCGAGGTTGGTATCCGGGAGCTGCCCGCCCAGCACGGCGATGCGCTCGAAGAAGTTCTCCCCGCCGCCCTTGACACCGAACAGCTTCGGCAGCTGGGTCAAGGCGATCGTGAGCGCCGCGCCTGCCTTGAAGCCGAGTAGAATCGTTTCGCTGATGAAGTCGACCAGGGAGCTCAACCGCAGCAGCCACGCGAGCACGCACATGCCGGCGACCACCAGCGCCGTCAGCTCCGCGATGCCCGCCCAGCGCTGCGGGTCGCCCTGCGCCATGCCGGCGACCGTGACCCCGACGAGCATCGAGATCGCCGAGGTGGGCCCGATCGCGAGCTGGCGCGACGAGCCGAACAGCGCGTAGAACAGGCCGCCGACCAGATAGCAGTAGATGCCGTATTGCGGCGGCAGCCCGGCGAGCGACGCGTAGGCGAGCGACACCGGGATGCCATAGGCAGCCAGCGTGACGCCCGCAATGGCATCGTGCGCCAGCCACTGCGGCCGATAGGCGGGGAGCCACTGCGCCGGGGGAAACGCCGCGCGCCACCCGCGCACCGGAGCACCAACCGCGAGTCCGCCGGCGGAGGGGGTCTCTTCAGCCACGGGGCCGTCTCCTCTGCAATGGGTGCCGGCTGCATCTCGCGGCGCGAGCGCCCCTAGTCCACCTGGCCCACACCCTCGAAGTCGGCCACGCCCGCGATCGCCTGGTCTTCGGGATCCAGGAAGGCGCGCGCGACGGCGCGGTCGAGCACCTGCAACTGGAGCTCCAACGGGGGCCAACGGTCGGGCGGAAGGCTGGTCCTCAGGTTCTCCAGCATGGCGCGCAGGCGGCGGACCACCTGCACGCTCGTCGCACCGTACTGGCGGATCTCGCTGACCGAGAGCGTCACGTAGTCCTCCCAGTCGGGAGTCCGGAAGGCGACGCCGAACCTGCCGCTCTCGTCGAGCATCGCATGGGCATCGAGGTGACGCTTCCCGACCACGCGCAGCAGCCGGTGGATCTGATCGATCGCGAGCACCGCCGTGGTGGGGTCGTTGATCGCAGGCGAGAGCGCCTTCGCGGCGATGTCGACGAGGATGCGGAACGCGAACATCGGATCCTGCTCCAGGGTCCGCTCCTGGCCGAAGGCGAGCGCGCTCCTCAGCGATCCCGGATCCAGGTCGACTGCGCCACCGTAGAGGTGGAACAGCGGCTCGTCCACCGCGATGAAGGTACCGACGCGCGGAACCAGCTCGATCAGCCCCTGGACCGCCTGCGCAGTGTCCGAGAGCCAGCGGAAATCGGCGGCACGGAGGACGGCCGAGGTTTCTGCGTGGTACAGCGTCCGATCCGGAGCCGGCGGCCGCGTCGTCAACACCGACCGCCGCACGTCTCGCTTTGCGTCCAGCGCGTCGGGATAGACGTCGTGGATCACCTTGCGGCCGCTGGTCGCCACGCGCCCGATCACGCTCACGGGCCGCAGGGCCTTGAGCGAGTAGTCGATCATGTAGAGGAACATGGCGATGGTCACGAGGCTCAAGAGGATGCAGACCACGGTGGACAGCTGCAGCACCGCTTGCTCGCTGCGGCCGAGGACCCCGATCGACAGCGTAAAGGTCAGCACGATCAGCCCGATCGTGGCCTTGACGGGGCGGTCCTGGAGGAAGGTCGTGGCGATCACGCGCGGCGTGAGCTGCGCGCTCGCGATCTGCACCGCGATCAGCAGGGCGGAGAACAGGAACACCAGGAACGACAGCATCGAGGCCGCGAGCATGGCGAGGAGCGCGCGCGACCCGTTCGGGCCGAACCCGAGAACCTTCCATCCGGTCGCCTGGTCGATGGCGCGCAGGATCGGGGTCAGCACGACGGCGAGCGCCATGCTGAGGACCGGCAGCACCCAGATCGACGACAGGCGGAAGCCCGAGAGCCGATAGAGGCGGAGGCGGATCAATCTCATGGCCATCTCGAGGGCTCCCTAGAGCAAGATGCCGAACAGCTTCTTCAGCAGATCTTCCAGGGACATCATCGTGAGTGCGAGCGGCACGACCGGCGCGAGCGTCGCGGCTGCAAGCTGGAAGACCGCCTCCTTGGTCACGGGCACCGCGCGCATCGTCCGCACCACCTCGAAGCTGTTCCCCAGGTCGGCGAGCGATTGGATGTCGGCGCTCCCGACCAACCGCTCGTCGGCCGGTGCGCCGTCGCGCAGCCACTTCGCATCGAACTCGCGGACGTACCGCTCGGCCAGCGTGCCGTACTCGCGAAGCCCCGTCCGCTTCGCTTCCGCGAGCCGGGGCGCGAACACCACCAGGGGGCCGAACACCAGGCACAGCAGGAAGACGAGCATGACGGCCACCTCCGCCTTGAAGTCGAGCAGTCCCGCTCCCCGGTAGAAGATGCGATTGGCGATCAGCCCGGCGAGCAGCGCGCCGTGGGCTGCCGCCAGCGGAACGAAGGCGTAGGCCGTGTTCGACAGGAATCCCAGACCGCCGACACGGTCCGGATGCGTGGGCACCAGGCTCAAGTCGATGCGCGAGACCTGCCAGAGAAAACGCGTCCAGATGAAGATCCGATAGTACCAGCGCAACAGCAGGAACTGGAACAGCGGCAGGCTCACGTAGCCGAACCACATCCCGGCGAGCGAGAGCGCGATCCCCGCGTCCGCCGGTACCGCGTACCAGGTGGGCGTGGCGAGCGTCATGTAGTGGCGCCAGATCAGCGAGACGCCGACCAGGTAGACGAAGGCGATCATCAGCAGCTCGGCGAGCACCGAGTTGCGCAGGCGAAGCGCCGATGCGATGGCGGCCTCGAGTGACCTCGAGGCGCTCGCGGGAATCAGCCTGCGCTCCTGGAACTGTCTCAGCACGAAGCGCATGCGCTTGTGAACCACCAGCTCCGCGACGATGAGCAGCGGCAGCGCGACCAGGAACCGGACATGAACGTCCACGTCGCGCAGAAACGGCACGGCCACGCTCCCACCCAGCGCCTGTCCTGCCAGCGCCGAGAGCGCCAGGAGCGGCAGCCAGGCGAGCAACGCGAGGATCAGCATGCGACGGCGCAGCAGATCCAGCGCATCATCGGTGATGTGCGCCCGACGCAGGAGCTGGAAGAGCGGCCCGCCCAGGACGAGCGAGAAGTCCTGCGGCTCTCGGCGCAGATCGTCGCCGAAGCGCGACTGGGGAGATGCCATGTGTCGTCTCCTGTCTAGCCTCCGAGCGCGATCGCCACGACCACGAGTGCGACGCCGAGCACCGCCATGAGGAGGCCCGTGCGCCACCGGCTCGCCCCCGTGTAGGCCGCCCAGCGCCAGCCCACGTAGCTGAGCAGGCCGATCAGGATCGCGTTCGAGGCGCGCATCGCGACCCGGGCATCGCGCAGCATGAGGAAGGGCAGCACTGCAGGCAAGGCCGTGAGGAAGACCAGCCAGAAGACGGCGAGCCCCGCCCACAGGTCCGAGGCGGTGACGCGGTTGGGCACGAGCGGCGCCGCGCGCACCTTCTCGAGCACGTCGGCATCGAGCGCAGCGCGGATCTCCGGCTTCACGATCGCCGGGATGCGCTCGTCGAGCTCGCGGGCCACCAGCGCGAGCGCCTGCTCGCGGTGCTCGGCGGCCTGCACCCGCCTCACGATGCGATGGATGCGACCCCGCTCCGAGAGCCGGCTCATCAGATAGAGCGCGGCGTCGATGATGCCCCATGCCGCATTGCAGCCGAGTGCGGCGATCAGCAGCTCGCGCGTGCCGGCGCGGTCCCCCTTCAGCTCGATCCCCGCTCCGAGCGTGAGCGTCAGCACCATGATCAGGCCGAAGAGCAGCTCTCCGACTCGCTCGTCGGGATCCAGGTGCTCCACGAAGCGGCGGTACCAGCCGGGGGAGGCAGGGAATGCGGTCCGTTCCGACATCGGCGGCGAGAAAGCTATCGCAACGCGCTCGAAGCGCAGCGACCCACCGAGGGCCGCCACCTCCCGGGGCCGCGTGCGCTCAGGTCTTCTGCCGCCGCAGCCCGAGCAGCGTGGCGCGCTCGATCCCGAGCGGATCGAGCTTGTGGCGGATCGCGAGGTGGATCTGCTCGGCGAGAACGCTCCAGCTCCACGTATAGAGGTGGTCGTTCACGCGCGCCGTCGCCGGGCGCGTGCAGGTCCCGCTGCGGCGCCCCCAGAGCAGCACGTACGGCATCTCCTTCTCCTGGGCGATGCCGAACTCGCGGCTCACGTTGGCCGCCTCGTGGGTGTCCTCGCCGCAGAGCACCACCACGGCGTCGACGCCGTCGAAGCGGCCCCGCAGCTTGTCCTCCCAACCGGCGTGCGGCGTGTCGGCGCGCGACCGGTCGACGACGCGGAAGGTCGAACCCAGCGCCGTGCACTGGCGCTCGAAGAGCGCGCGCAGGTCGTCGTCGTGGCCGGCATCGAAGCAGACGAAGAGGCGGAGCGACGCCATGCGTCAGCCCTTCGGGTTGCCGTCGAAGGGGTCTCCCGACGAATGGCGCTCGAGTCCGTAGCCACCGAGCTCGTCGCGCGTTGCGACCGGCGGGCCCTGACCGCTCGTCTCTCGCGACTGGCGGCGCAGGCGCTCCGCACGCTTCAGGGCCGCCTTCGCGTCGCGCGCGCGTTCGCGTTCGCGCTTCAGGACGGACGGCTTCTTCATTGCCATGAGATTCCTCGCCGCGGTGTGGAGAGGGGCGAGGCTTCGCGCCGAGGGACACCGGACAGTCGGCGAGATCGCAAGAATAGCACCGATTCCCCGGAGCGCCTGCAGCGCGGACCTTCACGCAGGCCTACGCGTCGATCGGCCATCCTACACGAAGACGGTTCGCGTGGTGGGGCTTCGGCGACGCGGGTTTCTGGCGCCCGACTAGAAGCGCTCGAGATCGATCTCGGGCTTGCTGTTCTCGTGCTCGGCGGCGGGGGCGGCATGGGCGTCTCCCCCCTCCTCGTCCTTCTCGAAGTCGTCCCAGGTGCCGTCGGAGGTCGAGGCGATGCCGCGGAAGCGCAGCGCGAAGTCGTCGGGATTGGAGACGTGCTTGAGGGCCTCCTCGTAGGTCACGAGGTTGCCCTTCACGAGGTGCATCAGCGACTGGTCGAAGGTCTGCATGCCGTAGCTCGTGAAGCCCTTCGCGATCGCGTCGTGGATCTCCTTGGTGCGGTCCTTGTCGGAGATGCACTCGCGCACGCGCCCGGTCGACACCAGCACCTCGAGGGCGGGTACGCGCCCCTTGCCGTCGGCGCGCGGCACCAGGCGCTGCGAGATCACGGCCCGCAGGATCGAGGTGAGCTGCAGCCGCACCTGCTTCTGCTGGTAGGGCGGAAACACCGAGATGATGCGGTTGATGGTCTCGGTGGCGTCGAGGGTGTGCAGCGTCGAGAGCACCAGGTGGCCGGTCTCGGCGGCAGTGAGCGCCGTCTCGATGGTCTCGAAGTCGCGCATCTCACCGACCAGGATGACGTCGGGATCCTGGCGCAGCGCGGCGCGCAGGGCGTTGGCGAAGCTCTGGGTGTCGACCCCGATCTCGCGCTGGTTCACGATCGAGCGGCGATCGCGGATCAGGAACTCGATCGGGTCCTCGATCGTCATGATGTGGCAGGTGCGCGCCGAGTTGATGTGCTCGATCATCGCCGCGAGCGTCGTCGACTTCCCCGAGCCCGTGGTACCGGTCACCAGGATCAGCCCGCGCTGCTCGTTGGCGATCGATTCGACCACGCGCGGCAGGTGCAGCTGATCGATGGTCTTGACACCGAAGGGGATCACGCGGAAGACCACGCCGATGGTGCCGCGCTGCTGGAACACGTTGACGCGGAAGCGGCCGAGGCCGGCGATGCCGTAGGCGAGGTCGCACTCGCGCGCCTTCTCGAAGCGCTCGCGCTGGACCGCGTTCATGATCCCGAGCACCATCTTCTCGAGCTGCTCGGGCAGCAGGCGCTCGGCGTTCTTCAGCGGCACCAGCGCGCCGTCGACCCGGAAGATCGGCGGGAGCCCCGACTTCAGGTGGATGTCCGACGCGCCGCCCTTCAAGGCGATCTTCAGGATCTCGTTCAGCTCGAGCGACATCGGCGAGGGCCCCCCGGGGCAGCCTCCGCGCGACGGTACGCCGGGAGACGTGGAGCTGCCCCGGCTTTCCCTTCGACCAGAGCCCGCGGCGGCTTGAGGGGCCGACCGTCATCCTCCCGGCAGGCGCTTTGTGATAGGAAAGGGGGGCCGGGGGGGCGCGGGAGGAGCCTCGTGACGCTCAGCAAGCGAGTCGACGCACTGGTGAGCCACCAGCTCGGGCGCTGGCAGGCCGAGCCCCGCCCCAAGCGCCCGCCGCCTTGTGTCGCGCTTTCGCGGCTGCCGGGCTCGGGCTCCTTCGGGATCGGTCACCTGGTCGCCGAGCGGCTCGGCTATGGCTTCTTCGGCAGCGAGATCGTCGACCAGATCGCGGCCGAGCGAGGCATCGCGCGCGAGTTGCTGCGCGGACTCGACGAACACGTCCGCAGCGCCATCGACCGCTTCGTCGCCGACGCCTTCCGCGAGCGGGGCTTGACCGAGAGCGACTACCTGCGCGACGTCGTGCGCATCGTCACCACGCTCGGGCGGCGCGGCGGCGCGGTGATCCTGGGGCGGGGCGCGGCGTTCATCCTGCCGCCCGAGGGAGCGCTGCGCGTGATGCTGGTCGCGCCGCGCGTGGCGCGCATCGAGCGCGTGGCCAAGGAGCGTGGCATGGGACGCGAGGAGGCGGCAGCGTGGGTGGATCGCGAGGACGCCTGGCGCGAGCAGTTCGTGCGCCACCACTTCGGCCTTCGCCACGACGAGCCCACGTTCTACGACCTGGTCATCAACACGGCGACGTTCTCGACCGAGGTTGCGGCCGAGATGGTGGTCGACGTGCTGCGCCGGCGGTTCGGCAAGCGGGCGGGATGAGCCGACGCGGGCGGCTCGAGATCGAGTACTGCCCGCGCTGCCGCTGGCTGCTGCGCGCCGGCTGGCTCGCGCAGGAGCTGCTCAGCACCTTCGAGAACGAGCTCGCCGAGGTGGCGCTCGTGCCCGGCGCGGAGGCCGGCGTCTTCGAGGTGCGCCTCGACGGAGAGACGCTGTTCTCCCGCAGCCGGGCGGGCCGCTTCCCCGAAGCCGCCGAGCTCAAGCGCCTGGTCCGCGACCGCGTGGCGCCCGGGCGCGACCTCGGCCACGTGGAGCGAGGTCAGGCCGACGGCATCTGAAGGCCGGCCGACATGCCGCCGTCGACCGCGACCGCCTGCCCGGTCACGAACGAGGCGTCGTCGCTCGCCAGGAAGCACACCAGCCGCGCCACCTCGACCGGCTCCCCGATGCGGCGCAGCGCGTGGGCGTGTGCCATGGCTGCCTCCGCCTCGGCGTTCTGATCGAAGCCTGCCAGCAGCGGCGTTCGGATCACGCCCGGGCAGACCGCGTTCACGCGGATCCCGAACGGCCCGTACTCGAGCGCCGCGGTGCGCGTGAGCCCGACCACGGCGTGCTTGGTCGCGGCGTAGGAGCCGAGCAGCGGCGTCCCCCAGATGCCGGCCACGCTCGCCGTGTTGACGACGCTCCCGCGCGCCGGGCCCGCGTTGCGCAGCATCGCCTGGATCCCGTGCTTGAGCCCGTAGAAGACGCCGTGCACGTTCACGTCCACCAGGTTGCGGTGCTGCACGTCGTCAGTGGCGGCGAGCGGCGCGTGCACCTCGATGCCGGCGTTGTTCACGAGCACGTCGAGGCGGCCGAACTCTCGGACCGCGCGCTCGACCAGCGCCTGCACGTCGTCGGCCTGGCGGACGTCGGTCTTCTGGTAGAGCCCGCCGACCTCATTGGCGACGCGCGTGCCGTCCTGCAGGTCGCCGACTACGAGCTTCGCACCCGCGGCGGCGAAGACACGGGCGGTGGCCTCGCCGATCCCCGAGGCCCCGCCCGTGACGATCGCGACCTTTCCCGAGAGCGCGTTCATCGCGCGATCCGCGGCATGCTCAGACCTCCGCCGGCGCCTCGATCTCGTCGACCACGCCGGCCACCGGCACCTTGCGCTTCACGTCCTTCGAGGCGTACACCGCCTCGGCGATGCGCGCCGCCACCTCCGGGTTGTCCTTCAGGAACTTGCGCGCGTTCTCGCGGCCCTGGCCGATGCGCTCGCCCTGGTACGAGTACCAGGAGCCCAGCTTCTCGACGATGCCGCCCTCGGACGCCAGGTCGAGCAGGTCGCCCTCCACCGAGATGCCCTCGTTGTAGAGGATGTCGAACTCCGCCTGGCGGAACGGCGGTGCGCACTTGTTCTTCACCACCTTGACGCGCGTGCGGCTCCCGACCACCTCTTCGCGCTCCTTGATGGCCGCGATCCGGCGCACGTCGAGCCGCACCGAAGCGTAGAACTTGAGCGCGTTGCCGCCGGTGGTGGTCTCGGGGTTGCCGAACATGACGCCGATCTTCATGCGGATCTGGTTGATGAAGATCACCGTGGCGTTCGACTTCGAGACGGTGCCGGTGAGCTTGCGCAGCGCCTGGCTCATCAGGCGCGCCTGCAGCCCCACGTGCTGGTCGCCCATCTCGCCCTCGATCTCGGCGCGCGGCACCAGCGCCGCCACCGAGTCGATCACGACCAGGTCCACCGCGCCCGAGCGCAGCAGCACGTCGGCGATCTCGAGCGCCTGCTCGCCGGTGTCGGGCTGCGAGACCAGCAGCTCCTCGACGCGCACGCCGAGGCGGCGGGCGTAGTTCACGTCGAGCGCGTGCTCGGCGTCGATGAAGGCCGCGACGCCGCCCTGCCTCTGCAGCTGCGCCACCGCGTGCAGCGCCAGCGTGGTCTTGCCGCTCGATTCCGGCCCGTAGATCTCGACGACGCGCCCGCGCGGGTAGCCGCCGATGCCGAGCGCCAGGTCGAGGCTCGGAGAGCCGCTCGGGATCACCTCGATCTCGCGGTCGACGGCGTCCTCGGTCATGGTGAGGATCGCCCCCTTGCCGAACTGCTTCTCGATGGTCGAGACGGCGAGGTCGATCGCCTTGCGGCGGTTCTCGTCGCCCTTGCCGTTGCCTTTGCCGTTGCTGCCGTTGCTTGCCATTTCCCGTCTCTCCTCGAAATGGGTTTCAGGGTGAAGCGACGCCGAGCGCGATGCGCTCGAGCGGGGTGTATTGCGCGCCGCTCTCGCTTCGAAACAGCGCGAAGGAATCGACGCGGAAGGGCGCAGCCTCGCAGCTTCCCCCCAACAGCGGGGCCCGGCGCCCATCGACACGTCCGAGTGTCAAATGGCCGTTGAAGGCACGCGCCTCGGGCGCGAAGCCCGCCGCGACGACGCCGCGCTCCACGGCGGCGGCGAGCTCCGCGAGCCGCTCGCGCGGCTCGACGTCGACCACGACGACGCGCGGCCGGCGCTGATTCGGAAGCCCCCCGAGCGCGCCGAGGCGCAGCTCGAAGGCCGGGACGCCCGCGGTCTCGCGGCGCACCGCGGCGACGAGGTCGGCGATGCGGTCGCGCGGCGTCGGGCCGAGGAAGCGCAGCGTCACGTGGTAGGCCTCCGGGCGTACCCAGCGCACGGCGTCGCCCCCGGGCTCGTCCGCGAGCCGGCGCGCCAGGTCGCCGGCCGCGCGCCGCGCGGCGTCGCCGAGCTCGACGGCGAAGAAGGTGCGCAACACGTCGCCCGCCACCTCACGGCCTCTTCCCCTCGACGCGCCCCGCCTGCTGACCTTCGCGAGGCTTCGCCTCGCTGCGCGCGCCGGCTTTGCCGGCGCTTGCGGTCGGCAGGTCGAGCGGTTCGCCGAGGAGCTGGCGCCGCACCCAGTCGAGGGCGACCTGCGCCGTGACGCGCCGGTTGCGCTCGCGGTCGAAGGTGAAGACGAGCTCGCGCACCTCCGTCGCCGTCGCGCTCGCCAGCGCCACGTAGACCAGCCCGACGGGCTTCTCGGGCGTCCCGCCGCTCGGCCCCGCGATGCCGGTGGTGGCGACCGCGTAGTCCACCGCGAAGCGCTCGCGTACCCCTTCGGCCATCGCGCGCGCCACCGGCTCCGACACGGCTCCATGTTGCTCGAGCAGCGCCGCCGGCACGCCGAGCAGCGCCGTCTTGGCAGCGTTCGAGTAGGCCACCACGCCGCCGCGGAAGTACCCCGACGAGCCCGGCACCGCGGTCAGCAGCTCCGCGATCATGCCGCCGGTGCACGATTCGCCGGCGGCGACGCTCTGGCCGCGCTCGGCGAGCATGCGCCCCACCACGGCCTCGAGCGTCTCCGCTTCACCCTCGCCGTAGACGAGCGGGCCGAGCTGCGCGCGGATCGCCGCGCAGGCGCGCTCGAGCTTCGCCTGCGCCTCGGCCTCGCTCGCGGCGCGCGCCACCGGCCGCACGTAGTTGTCGGGAAAGTTGGTGCGGAAGCCGAGCTCGACGCCGAGCGGCAGCTCGAGGTCGCGCAGCCGCTCGTCGAGGTTCGACTCGCCGATGCCGAAGGTGCGCAGCAGCGCCGCGCGCGCGAAACTGGTGGCGCGGCGGCGTGCCGCGATGCGCGGCAGCACCTGCTCGTCCATCATCTTGTAGAGCTCGCGCGGCACGCCGGGCATGCAGAAGAAGAGCGTCTTGCCCTGCTGCTGACTTCGCTCGCCTTCGGCTCGCTGCGCGGGCCGAGCTTCCAGCTCGGCCCTGGCCACTTCCAGCATCGTGCCCGGTGCCGTCCCGATCGGGTTCGGCAGCACCTCGGCGCCTTCGGGAAACAACGCCTGCTTGGCGTTGATCTCCGCCATCTCGCGGCCGAAGCGGCGGAAGAAGGAGCGGATCTCCTCGAGCGAGGCTTCGTCGAGCACGAGCTTGCGCCCGAAGGTCTCGGCCAGCACCTCGATGGTGAGGTCGTCGCGGGTGGGGCCCAGGCCGCCCGACACCAAGACGATGTCGCTGCGCGCCGCCGCGCGGCGGAACGCGTCGGCCATGTCGGCGCGGTCGTCGAGGACGCTGGCGTGGAAGCGCGTCTCGATGTCGAGCGTGAGCAGCCGCTGCGACAGGAACGACTTGTTCGAGTCGACGATCTCGCCGCGCAAGAGCTCGTCGCCGATCGTCAGCACTTCCGCCTTCACGCGAACTTCGCTCCGCGCAGCGCGATCGCCGCCGCCAGCAGCGCGGCCGCGAAGACGCCGGCCATGACGTCGTCCATCACCACCCCGGCTCCGCCCGGCAGGTTCTCCTCGAGCCAGCGCGCCGGGCCCGGCTTCCACACATCGAACACCCGGAATGCGACGAATCCGGTCACGATCCACGCGAGCGAATGGGAATGGCCCCGGAAGACCAGCAGGGGGATCAGGCTGATGAGCTGTCCGGCGATCTCGTCGATCACGATGCGGCCGTCGTCCTTGGTGCCCCAGGTCCGCTCGGCCAGCTCCGCGGCCCAGATGCCGAGGGCCGTCACGCCGACCGCCGTGATCGCGTAGAGCGGCAGCGGGAGCGCGGCCAGCGGCCAGTACAGCGCGACGCCGACCGCGGCGCCTGCCGTCCCGGGCGCCACCGGGGCGTAGCCCGCCCCGCCGCCCGTCGCGATCGCGAGGGCGAGGGCTCGGGAGACGGAGCTCCGCGGTGCGGGCGTCTGGATGGCGCGACCGTGCGGGACCGAGGAATGGATGCGCACCAGGGGGGGACCGGGCGCACTCGTTCAGGGTAGCTCCGGGGCCCAGGTCGCGAAAGCGCCCGGGCGGCGTGGCGGCTGGGGTCAAGCCCCGCCGGTTGCCGGACGATGAGCCGGGATGCGCGGGGCCCGGGCAAGCCGGTCGCCCCGCCGTCTCTACGGGACGGGCGAGCCAACATGGTCGGAGCCGCGACGAGCGAGGTGCAGGGCACCGTGGGCCGCAATCCGGCCGACGTCTCGGTGGTGCTCGTCGAGCTCGGCCGCGCGCTCAAGGGCTGGAGCTTCTACCCACCCGACCATCCGGCGCGCCGGGAGCTGCTCGAGCGCAGCTCGCGCGCCTTCCAGGGCGAGCTCCGCCGGCACGGCGCGCTGGCGCTCGAGGTCCGCCGCGGCGCGTTCTGGCTGCCCGGGGTCGAAGCGCAGCTCGGCCCCGGCCGGCTCGACGACCTGGCGCGACAGCTCTTCGTGCGCTCGGTGCGGCGCATGGCCTTCGACGCCACGCTCGACCCGCCGACGCTCGCCGCCTTCCTCGACGTGCTCGCCACCGACGCCGACGCGCTCGCGGCGGCGGGCGGCTTCGAGTCGGCCTTCTACACCCAGGCGCGACACGGCATCCAGGTGAACGAGGTCGACTACCGCGCGCTCCTCGAGCAGCGGCAGGTGCCCGGCCCGGAGACCACCGCGCCGGTGGGCGCCGTGCCCGCCGCGCCGGTGGGCGCCGTGCCCGCCGGCTCCGACGCCTTGCCCGCAGCGAACGAGGACGGCGCGGAGGAGCTCGGCGCTGCGGGCCTCGGTGTCCCCTCGCCGCTCTCGATCGAGGAGGCGCCGCTCGAGGCCGACCCGCGAGACGCCCGCGCCCTCGAGCTGCTCTCCGCACTGCGCGACCTCGAGGAGTGCGAGGACGACTCGCGCTACCGCGAGCTCGCACGCCAGGTCGCCTCGCTGGCAGCCCAGCTCGTCGGCGACGGCGTGCTCGAGGAGGGCTACCGCGCGCTACTGGTGCTCGCGACCCACGCGGGCGACGACGCCAAGCGCTCCTACGCGCAGCGCGAGAGCGCGACGCAGTTCCTGACGCATCTCGCCACCGGCGCCGCGCTCGACGACCTGGTGGCGCGTGCCTGCGCGACGAGCGCGGACGCGAGCCTGCGCGCGACCGGTGTGCTGCTGCAGCTCGGCGGCCGCACGGTGTCGGTGTTGCTCGACCAGCTCGAGGCCGAGACCGATCCCGACCGCCGGGCGCGCCTGGCGGGCGTGGTGATCGCCATGGGCGAAGAGTCGGTGCCCGCGCTCTCGGAGGCGATCGTCGCGGGCTCGCGGCGCCGCCAGCGCGTGGCGCTGCGGCTGGCGGGCGAGACGCAGAACCCGCGGCTGGTGCCGAGCCTTCGCGAGGCCCTGCTCGGCGGCCGCGGCGACGCGGCACGCGACGCGGCGCAGTCGCTGGTGCGCATCGGTGACGTCTCCTCGCTCGAGGTGCTCGCCGAAGCCCTGCGCAGCCCGCAGCCCGCCGTCGCCGCGCTCGCCGCCTACTCGCTCGGCACGACCGGTCGCGTGCTCTCGCTGGGGCCGCTCGTCGAGACGCTGACGCGCGCGCTCGCGAGCGGGGAGCTCGCGCTCGCCCGCGAGGTCGTGCGCGGGATCGGGCGGCTCGGCCGCACCGAGGGCGTTCCGGCCCTCGCCGAGCTGCTGGCGCGCGGCGGTCTGTTCCAGCGCAAGCGCCTGCGCGAGGTCAAGCTGGCGGCGATCTCGGCCCTCGCGCACCTGCCGGGCCACGAGGCGCAGGCGGCGCTCGAGCGCGCGGGGCGGCTGCGCGACGCGCGGCTGCGCGAGGCGGCGCTGCTCGCCCTCGAGCGCCACGAGCGCGAAGACCCGAACGCATGAGCGACACCAAGGCGGCCCTCGCGCGCATGCTCCAGCAGCTCTCGGGGGCGCTGCGCGGCGCGGCGCTCTACCCGGGCGGACACCCCGCGATCCACACCCCGCTGCGCGAGCTGGCGACCGGGCTCGCGCTGATGCTGCGCGAGCGCGACCGCATCGTGCTCGGCCTGATCGACGACGTGCTGGTGCTCGACGAGATGCCCTTCTACGACGCACCCGTGCGCTTCAAGGCGGTGGCGGACGCGCTGCTCGAGCGCAAGCTCGAGGCGATCGTGTTCCAGCCCGGGGTGACGCTCGGCGAGCTCGAGGCGCTGGTCCAGGTGCTGGCGCCGCCCGAGGCCGAGCGCGACGTGCCGGCGGTCGAGGCGGCAAAGCGGCGCGAGCTCGCGCACATCACGCTGCGCGACCGCGTGGAGGGCGAGGACGACCCGCGCGCCGCGGCGCACCGCACCTACGAGCGCACGCTCGGCGCGGTGGTCGAGCTCGCCTCGGAGATCCGCCTCGGCAGGATCCCGTCGAGCGGGCAGGCGACCGCGATCATCGACACGATGCGCGACATCATCCTCGCCGACGAGAGCGCGCTGCTCGGGCTGGCGCTGCTCAAGAGCTACGACGACTACACCTACAACCACTCGGTGAACGTCGCGATCTTCTCGCTCGCCTTCGCCAAGCACCTCGGCGTCGCCGGGCCGTCGCTCCAGCGGGTCGGGCTCGCGGGGCTGATGCACGACCTCGGCAAGGTGCGCACCGCCGAGGCGATCATCAAGAAGCCGGGCGCCCTCACGCCCGAGGAGCAGCGCGCGATGCAGCGCCATCCCGAGCTCGGCGCCGAGATCATGGAACAGATGAAGGGCGTCGACCGGGAGACCGCCGAGATCGTGCTGCACCACCACCTGCGCCACGACGGCAGCGGCTACCCGACGCTGCCGCGGGGCCGCGAGGCGCACCCGCACGGCGTCGTCGTCGCGATCGCCGACTGCTACGACGCGCTCACCACGACGCGCCCGTACCAGCGCTCGCGGCATCCGAGCGAGGCGGTGCGCATCCTGCGGCGGCTTGCCGGCAAGGCCTACGAGCCCGCGGCGACGCGGGCGTTCATCGAGATGATCGGCGCCTATCCGGTCGGCGAGGTGGTGCGGCTCTCGAGCAACGAGATCGGGGTCGTGAGCCGCGTCTCCGAGCTCGACGCGACGGCGCCCTGGGTCCGCCTGGTCACCAACGCCGAGGGGCTGCTGTTGCCCGAGCCGGTCGACTGCGATCTCGCGGCCGAGCCGCAGGGCGGGCGTGTGATCGCGGGCGCGGTCGATCCGCTGCGCAAGGGCATCGACGTGGCCCGCGTGCTCGGGCTCTAGTCGAGCTCGGCGAGCGCTTCGAGCGCCGCGGCGCGCACGCTCGGGTCGGGATGGGCAGCGAAGCGCGCCAGCTCGGGCTCGCACGCCTCGTCGCCGCAGGCGCCGAGCGCGCGCAGCGCGGGGCCGAGCACCGCGGGCTCGGCGTCCGCGAGGATCGCGCGCAAGAGCGGGATCAGGCGGCGGTCGGCGAAGCGGCTGAGCGCCTCGACGGCCTCGCGGCGGACGTGCGGGCTCGGGTCGTCGAGGCACTCGGCGAGCGGCGACAGCGCGCTCTCGTCGTGCAGCTCGCCGAGCGTCCGGACCGCGACCACGCGCACGTCCTCGGCGCGATCGCGCAGCGCGGCGACGATCGGCGGGAGCGCCGCGCGGTCGCCGAACGCGCCGAGGCCGTACAGCGCCTCGACGCGCGCCCCCACGTCCGCGGAGGCGAGGCGCTCGAGCAGCACGGCGAGGTCCTGGCGGCGCTCGAGGCGCTCGAGCGCGCGCGAGGCGGCCTCGCGCACGGCGGGCTCCGGGTCGCGCAGCGCGGCGCGGATCTGCTCGCGGCGGCGCGCGAGCCGCGCCTCGGTCGACTCCGCTTCCATCCAGGACTCCCGGCCTGTGCATCGGCGCCTCGGGCCGCTCCCTTGATCGCGGGGCCGACTCGAGCGCGCAGAGCTAGCCTGCCCGGGATGCGAGTCCTCGGGCTCGACCTCGGTGAGAAGCGCATCGGCCTCGCGATCTCCGACGCGGAGGGGCGCATCGCCTTCCCCGCGGGCCACCTCGACCGCGTCGGTCCGCGGAAGGACCTCGAGGCGCTCGCCGCGCTGATCGCCGAGCGCGGCGTCGAGCGCGCCGTGGTCGGGCTCCCGCTGCACCTCGACGGGCGCGCGGGGCGCGAGGCCGAGGCGGCGCGCGCCTTCGCGAGCTCGCTCGCCGCGAGCGCGGGGATCCCCGTCGAGACGCTCGACGAGCGCTGGACCACCGTCGCCGCGCACCGCAGCCTGCGCGAGGCCGGTCGCGGCACCGCTCGCAGGCGCGGCAAGGGAGCCGTCGACGCGGTCGCCGCGGCGCTGCTGCTCTCGACCTATCTCGACCGCCTGCACGGCGCGGCGGCACGCCGGGAGGGCGCGTGAGCGACGCAGACACTGCGCCGCGACGACGCGGTCGCGGGCTGGCCGTCGCCTTCGCCGCGCTGCTCGCCGCGGCGTCGCTCGCCGCCGGGGCGGTCGCCTGGGCGCTCGCGCCGGTCGACCGCGCGGCCGGAACGGTGCGCTTCGACGTGCCGGCCGGCTCGACGCTCCGCCGCGTCGCCAGCGAGCTCGCGCGCGCCGGCCTGGTGCGCAGCGAGCTCGCGATGATCGCGCTGGCGCGCTGGCGCGGCGCCGAGGGGTCGCTGCACGCCGGCGAGTACGAGCTCTCGGCGGGCTGGGGGACGCGGCGCATCCTCGAGCAGATCGTCGCGGGCCGCGTCGTCACCTACGAGGTGACGCTGCCGGAGGGGCTCGACGCGGCGCAGATCGCGGCGCGGCTGGAGCTGGCCGGCGTGGCGCGCGCCGACGCCTTCCTCGCCGTCGCGCGCGATCCCAGCGTGGCGGCCGAATTCGGCGTCGAGGGACCCGGCCTCGAGGGGTACCTGTTCCCCGAGACCTATCAGATCCCGCACGGCCTCACGCCGAAGCAGGTCGCCAAGGTGCTCGTCGATCAGTTCCACCGCGCCTGGGGCGAGCTCGCCGCGGACGCGAGCGCGCGCGGGCTGTCGATGCGCGAAGCGGTGACGCTCGCGTCGATCGTCGAGAAGGAGACCGGCGCGCCCGAGGAGCGGCCGCTGGTCGCTTCGGTGTTCGCCAACCGCCTGGCGCGCCACATGCGGCTCGACTCGGACCCGACCACGATCTACGGCATCGCCGCCTTCGACGGCAACCTGCGGCGCGCCGACCTCGAGGACGAGTCGAACCGCTGGAACACCTATCGCATCGACGGGCTCCCGCCGACGCCGATCGCGAGCCCGGGCGCCGCATCGCTGCGGGCGGCGGTGCACCCGGCCGAGACCCCGTATCTCTACTTCGTGTCGCGCAACGATGGGACGCACGTCTTCGCGCAGTCGCTCGCCGAGCACAACGCCAACGTGGCGCGCTACCAGAAGAGGGCATCCAGCCGATGAGAAGAGGGCATCCAGCCGATGAGCCAGATGCGAGAGCCGCCGGACCCGAAGACGTTCTTCACCGAGCGCTTCCCGTCGCAGCTGAACCAGCTGCTGGCCGAGCAGGAGCATGCGGCCGCGGCGGCGCAGCGCGCGCTCGAAGGCATGCGCGCCGTCGACGCGTCGATCGGCTTCGAGGTGCGCGGCGCCGGCGGCGGCCGCTGGTTCGTCGACATCGCCGGCGGGCGCAGCCGCCCCGCCGACGCCCCCGCGCACCCGCCCTTCCTGCACGTCGCGATCGAGCGCAGCGACTTCGAGCGGCTCTGGCGCGAGGCCGGCGACAACGTGCTCGGCTTCCTGGGCGGCGTCTCCGGCATGGGCGCGCCCATCAAGCTGACGCGCGCGCGCGTCGAGCAGATCGCGGCGGCCGCCGGAACGCTCGGCTTCGAGCTGGTCGGCGAAGGCGGCTTCCGACTACTCGCGCAGCTCGGCGCCGGCGAGCCGGTCGAACCGCCCCAGACCACCATCCGCGTCGACACGCAGGCCTACCGCGAGCTGCGCAGCGGCGCGCTCGCGCCACAGGACGCCTTCCTGGCCGGCAAGATCCAGGTCGAGGGCGACATGCAGCTCGCCATGCAGCTCGCGCTCGCCGTGCTGTCGCCCGATTAGGCTGCGCGAGGGACTTCAGCAGCCCATCAGCAGGGTGCGCAGCGGGATCTGGAGCGCGGCTTCGAGCCGCCCTAGTCGAAGCTCACCTGCTTCAGCAGCTCGAGATCGTCGAGCGCCTTGCCGGCGCCGTAGACGACGGCCGTGAAGGGGTCGTCGCTGCGGATGATCGGGAGGCCGGTGCGCTCGCGCAGCACGACGTCGAGGTCGCGCAGCAGCGATCCGCCGCCGACCAGCACGATGCCGCGATCGACGATGTCGGCGGCCAGCTCCGGGGGCGTCTTCTCGAGCGTCATGTGGACGCTCTCGACGATCGACGAGATCGGCTCGACCAGCGCCTCGTGGATTTCGTCGCTGGTCGCCATCACGAGCTTCGGGATCCCGGCCACCAGGTCGCGGCCCTTGATCTCCATGGTCTGCGTCTTGGCGTGGGGCGAGGCGGTGCCGATGGCGATCTTCACCTCCTCGGCGGTGCGCTCGCCGATCAGGACGTTGTACTTGCGGCGCACGTACTGGATGATCGCCTCGTCCATCTTGTCGCCGCCGCAGCGGATCGAGAGCGAGGTGACGATGCCGGACAGCGAGATCACGGCCACGTCGGTGGTGCCGCCGCCGATGTCGACCACCATGTTGCCGGTGGGCGCCGTGACGTCGAGGCCGGCGCCGATGGCGGCCGCCATCGGCTCCTCCATCAGGTAGACCTCGCGCGCGCCGGCCGAGAGCGCCGACTCGCGCACGGCGCGCTTCTCGACGCTGGTGATCGCGGGCGGCACGCAGATCACGATGCGCGGCCGCACCAGCTTGGAGCGGTTGTGGGCGCGGTGGATGAAGTAGCGGAGCATCGCCTCGGTGACTTCGAAGTCCGCGATCACGCCGTCCTTGATCGGTCGCACGGCGCGGATCGTGCCGGGGGTGCGGCCGAGCATCGCCTTGGCCTCGCTGCCCACCGCGAGCACGCGGTCGCCGCGCCCGTGCTGGTCGGTCGCGACCGCGACCACGCTCGGCTCCGAGCAGACCAGTCCCTTGTTGCGGGCGTAGACGAGGGTGTTGGCCGTGCCGAGGTCGATGGCGAGGTCGTTCGAGAAGGTTCCCGCCAGGAATTTGAACATGGAGCCGGTCTCCGGGGATGGCCGGCGCCCTGCCCGCGCCGGTCCTTCTTCCTGATCGGCCAAGCGCCGCGGAAGTTGAGCGTCCGAGCTGCGGCCGGGCCGCGGCGCACCGACGGCGAGCGGCAGCTCAGGGCTCGGGCGAGCTCGCTCCGGTGTCGGGCTGCGCAGGGTCCTTCGCGGCGAGCGCCTCGAGCGCGTCGAGGCGCTCGCGGACGCCCGCCACGCCGTCCCGGATCTCGCCGAGATGCCGGCGATCCGCGTCGATCTGGGCCTCGGCGCTGCGCAGCGCGCGCGACAGCTCGCGCACGCGCAGCGCCAGCGCGTCGGCGCGGCGCAACTCGACGCTCCAGGCGGCCGCCGCAACGAGGGCGATCGCCAGCGCCAGCGGAAGCGCCCAGCGGCCAGCGGTGCGCCCCGTCACCGAGGACGCGGGGGGCTGGCCGCTAGGCGCGTCCCCTGACCGGACCAGACGCGGGCCGAGCGGAGCCGTCATGTGCGCGTGCTAGCCGCTCCCGCCCGCGGAAGGCCGTTGTCTGCGTACGCCATCTTCGCGCCTCGGACGGCCGAGCCAGCACCGATCGCCGGACGCGAGCGGCACCGTCGCTCGGTCTGGCGGACCGCTAGCGACCCGAGGCCGGAACCCAACCCTGAGGCATGATCTTGTAGTAGCCCTTCAACGCCTCGAATTCGGATTTGTCGAGCGTCGGCCAGCGGACCGCGTGGGGATCGTTCAGCGCGCTCTGGTCGAGCCTGCGCGGCGGAATCACGACGTCGTCGCCCGTACCGTCCGCACCCAATTGCGGACCGGGCGGCTCTGTCGCCTTGAGGTCGTTGGGCTCGAACCAGTAGCTGTTGACCGGATGAGGTCCGTCCGCCCAAGCCGCGACGGGACCCACGAGAACCAAGCCAGCGCCCAGCGCGAGCAGGCTGATCTTCGAACTCATTTCTGCACCTCTCCTTGGTAGACCGCGCCCTCACCCACGCCCGGAGGCTCATTAGCACGATACGCGACCGCGTCGCCACGCGTCCACCCTCCCGGCCCTGCGTCTGGGGTGCCGTCAGCAGGCCGGATCGGAGGCTCGGACCGGGCGGCTCAGGATTGGATCACGAGTTTCGAGAGGCTGGTCTTGCGCAGATTCGTCTTCTGGATGGTGCGCACCAGCTCCGCGACCTTCTCGGTGTCGGTCTCGAAGGGGTTGTTGCAGATCACCCGCACGTTGAGCAGGTTGCCGAGCCGGATGTTCGACCAGTCGAGGTCGTACTGGATCGCGTTCTGCCGGGCCAGCTTGATGAACTCGCCGCGCATCTTCGCGCGCGTGTCCGGCGGGGGCTCGGTCTTCGCCTTCATCACCTCGTCGTCCTCGAGCAGCCGCTCGACGGCGCCCTTGCGCTCCAGCAGGTAGTAGAGCCCCCGATTCACGCGGATGTCGTGGTACTGGAGGTCCAGCATGAAGACGCGGGGATCGCCCCAACCCGTGCCGCGACTCTCGAGGTAGGACTCGATCAGCTTGCGCTTGATGATCCAGTCGATCTCACGGCCGAGCTTGTCGGGCTCGGTGTCGAGGCAATCGAGCACGTGCTGCCACTTCGCGACGGCGTCGCGGAGCTCCTCCGAGACCGGATACTGCTCGAGGTAGCGCTGGGCCATCTCGCAGTACTCGCGCTGGATCTCGATCGGTGAGTACTCGCGGCCGTTGTCGAGCCGCAGCTTGCGCTTGCAGGTCGTGTCGTACGAGATGTCCTTGATCGCCTTCACCGGATTGCGGAGCGTGAAGTCCTTGTTGATGAAGTTGTCCTCGATCATCTGCAGGACGACCGCGCAGCTGCCGATCTTCACGAAGTTCGTGTACTCGGACATGTTCGAGTCGCCGACGATCACGTGCAGCCGCCGGTATTTCTCGCGGTCTGCGTGCGGCTCGTCGCGCGTGTTGATGATCGAGCGATCGTTGGTCGTGGTGCCCGAGATCTTCTGGTAGATGTGCTGCGCGCGCTGGCTGATGCAGTAGTGCACCCCGTCCTGCGTCTGGAACACCTTGCCGGCGCCGGTGTAGATCTGGCGGGTCACCAGGAACGGGATCAGCTGCTCGGCGAGGTAGTAGAAGTCGACGTCGCGGTCGACCAGGTAGTTCTCGTGGCAGCCGTAGGAGTTCCCGACGAAGTCGGTGTTGTTCTTGAAGATCGAGAGCTTCCCGGCGATGCGCTCCTCGCGGATCTTCTCCTCCGCGTAGTCCTCGAGCTCTTCGAGGATGCGCTCGCCGGCCTTGTCGTAGACGATCAGCTGGCGCGGCGAGGCGCACTCGGGCGTCGCGTACTCGGGGTGGCAGCCGGTGTCCTGGTAGAAGCGGGCGCCGTTCTCGAGGAAGACGTTGAGGAAGTGCTCGGTGGTGATCAGCTTCTCGAACAGGAAGCGGATCGCCTTCTCCACCGGCAGGGTCTTCCGCCCTTCGGGCGTGAAGATGATCCCGTACTCGGTCTCGACGCCGTAGATCCGCTTCTGCACGACTGTTCCTCGGCGGGAAGCTCCTAGGCGAGAATAGCTCGTACCTCATCGGCGGAAGCGCGGCGGAACTTGCGGCCGGGGCGCTCGCGATCGAGCGTGCAAACCTCGAGGCGCTCCGGCGCGATCCCCGTCGACCCGTTCGCGGCAGCGACGAGTGCATCGCGGCCGAGACGCAGCGCCTCCCCCAGGGGTAGCGCGGCGCGGAAGTGATTCTTGAGATAGCTCTCGATGCTCTCGACGGTGCCCCCGATCCCGCACCAGCCGCGGTGATCCGAGATGCTGCCGTCGAACTGCACGCGGTACATCACGTTGTCCTCGTGGCCGACCAGCCGCGGGTCGCCGACCTCGGCCACGATCACCTCGAGCTCGAGCGGCTTGAACTCCCGCGTGAAGACGTCGCCGATCGCCTGCGAATAGGCGTTGGCGAGCGCCTTGGCTCGCACGTCTTCGCGGCTGTACGCGTAGCCCTTCACGTCGCAGAAGCGTACGCCGATCTTCCGCAGCTGGTCGAACTCGCTGAACTTGCCGACGCCCGCGAAGGCGATGCGGTCGTAGATCTCGCCGATCTTGGAGAGCTGCGAGGGGTTCTCGGCCACCAGCACGATGCCCTTGTCGTACTCCAGCGCCACGATCGACTTCCCGCGCGCGATGCCCTTCCTGGCGTACTCCGCCTTGTCCTGCATCAGCTGCTCGGGAGAGACGTAGAACGGGATCGACATCGCCTACGGCCCTCCGCCGGGTGCCCGCACCCGGGCCACCACCACCTGCTGCGAGTAGACGCGCTCGATGGTCTCCCTGTCGACCTCCTGGACGCCCGCCGCCGTGCAGAACGCCACGATCGGGAAGATCCCCCGCGCCGTGTCGACGCCGCCCGTAGCGCGGTCCTCGTCGGCCGCGTCGGCGAGCGCCTGCAGCGCCAGACGCAGCGCGTCCTCGCGCGGGATGTCGGGCCGCCAGGCCTTCTTCAGCGACTCGCGCGCGTAGAGGCCGCCGCTACCCGAGGCGTCGAACTCGGTCTCCTCGTAGCGGCCCCCCGTCACGTCGTACTTCCAGAGACGCCCGACCCGCCGGCGCACGTCGTAGCCGGCGAAGATCGGCACCACGACGAGCCCTTGCATGGCGGCCGGCAGGTTCGCGCGCACCATCTGCGAGAGCTTGTTCGCCTTGCCCTCGAGCTCGAGCGGCTCGCCCTCGATCTTCTCGTAGTGCTCGAGCACGACCCGCAGCATGCGCGCCATCTCGATGCAGGGACCCGCGGCGCCCGCGATCGCGATCAGCGAGTGCGCGTCGGTGGCGTACACCTTCTGGACGTCGCGAGAGGCGACGCGGTGTCCCTCGGTGGCGAGGCGATCGCCCGCCACCAGCACGCCGTCCGCGCAGCGCATCGCCAGCACTGTGGTCCCGTGCGGGATCGCCGGCGCGGCGGCGCCCTCCGTCACCCAACGCTCCGACGGGCTCGGTCGAAGGTGCGGGAAGTCGACGTCCAGCAGCTCGACGAAGCTCGACCCGGAGTACTTGCTTCGGAAGAACACCCCCCAGTGCCTCCGCCGCTCGGGCCGCCTACTGCCCGCCGCGCTGGACGTAGTTCTTGACGAACTCCTCGGCGTTCTCCTCGAGAACCTCGTCGATCTCGTCGATCAGGGCGTCCATCTCCTCTTTGAGCTCTTCGCCCTTCTTCGCGAGCTTCTGGCCCGACTTGCCCGCGCCCTGGCCGTCGTCGCCGGAGTCGCCGCCTCCCTTCTTCTGCTGCTGCTGGGACTCGGCCGCGGCGACGATCGGCAGGCGCTCCGGTGAAGCGCGTCGCGGAGGTCTCGAGTGGTAGTACATGGCGTTCTCCAGGCCGGGGGGACCGGCGTCAGCTTCGGAGGTTGCGAACCAGCTCGGCGGCGGTCGGCGACGAATGGAACAGGTCGTCCACGTGCTTCTTCGATCCCTTGAGCGGCTCGACCATCAGGACGCGCTTGATCGGCTCGTCACCGATGCCGAAGGAGATCGAGTCCCAGTTCACCCCGAACACTTCGGCGCCGTAGCGCCGCAGGCAGCCGCCCCGGAAGTACGCCCGCGTGTCCTCGGGCGGATGATGGACGGCGTGCTCGATCTCCTCGTCGGTGGCGATCCGCTCGACCTTGCCTTGGCGCTCGAGAAGATAGTACAGACCCTTGTCCGGCCGCAGGTCGTGGTACTGGAGATCGAGCATCTGCACCTGCGGCGCACCCCAATCGACGCCCTTGCGCGCCATGAAGCCCTCGATCAGCGTGCGCTTCGCCACCCAGTCGAGCTCGCGCGACAGCTCCATCGGATCGCGCGCCAGGGCGGCGAGCACGTGCTCCCAGCGCGCCATCACGTCCCGCACTTGGGGCTCGACCTCGCGGCTGCGCACGTAGCGCTGCGCCATCTCGAGGTACTCGCCCTGCAGCTGGACCGCGTTCATGCGCCGTCCGCTCTGCAGCTCGATCTCGCGGCGGCAGCTCGGGTCGTGGGAGACCTCCTTGATCGCGCGCACCGGGTCGCGCAGCGAGAGGTCGCGGTCGACGGCGCCGTCTTCGATCATCGCCAGCACCAGCGCGGTCGCGCCGTTGCGCAGGTAGATGGTGTACTCGCTCATGTTGGCGTCGCCGACGATCACGTGCAGGCGTCGATACTTCTCGCGGTCGGCGTGCGGCTCGTCGCGCGTGTTGATGATCGGGCGCTTCACCATCGTGTCGAGCGCGACCTCGGTCTCGAAGAAATCGGCGCGCTGCGAGAGCTGGTACTCGCAGGGGTGCGCGCGGTTTTCGCTGCCGACCTTGCCGGCGCCGCTGTAGATCTGGCGCGTCACGAAGAAGGGCATCAGGTGCTCGACGATCTGCTTGAAGGACGTGCGGCGGTCCATCAAGTAGTTCTCGTGGCTGCCGTAGCTGTTGCCCTTGCGATCGCTGTTGTTCTTGTAGATCAGCATCTGGGTGCCCGGCGGCAGCACCCGGTTCGCCTCGCGCCGGCTGGCCTCGACGATGCGCTCGCCGGCCTTCTCGTGGATCACGAGATCGCGGGCGTTGGTCACCTCGGGGCAGGAGTACTCGGGATGCGCGTGGTCGACGTAGTAGCGCGCGCCGTTCGCCAGCGTCTTGTTGCGGGCGATGTTCTCCTGCTGGTTCGGCGTGTACTTCTCGCCCTCGACCTGGAAGCCGCGGGCGTCCGCCAGCGGGTTCTCCTGGTCGTAGTCCCAGAGGATCTTCGCGGTCGAGTCTTCCCGGTACGAGTTGACGAGCAGGACGCAGCTGGAGATCGGGTCGAAGTCGCGGTCGTTCTTGACGGTGATCCCGTACTCGATCTCCGTCCCCATCACCTTGGGAATCGCCATCTGCCCCTCGCCGGCGCCGCGCCGCCCGCCGACGCCGCTACAGGTACTGGCCCGATCGGATGTCCTCGATCGAGCGGCCTTCGTTGCGATTCACCCCGGTGATGAGCGTGCGGACGTTGATGATCCGCTCGCCCTTGCGCCCGGAGATGCGCGCCCAGTCGTCGGGATTGGTGGTGTTCGGGAGGTCCTCGTTCTCCTTGAACTCGTCGCGCACGGCCTCGATCAGGTCGTCGAGCTGGATGCCGCGCTCGCCGTCCTCGATCAGCCGCTTCACGGCCTTCTTCTTGGCCCGGTCCACGATGTTCTGGATCATCGCGCCGCTCGCGAAGTCCTTGAAGTAGAAGATCTCACGCTCGCCCTTGGCATAGGTGACCTCGAGGAACTTGTTGTCCTCGGCGGTCGCGTACATGTTCTCGATCGTATCGCGGATCAGGCCATCGGTGATCTTCTGCGGATCGCTGCCGTAGCGCTCCTCGGCGGCGCGGTGGAACGGCAGCTCCGCCTTCAGGTACTTGGTGAAGATGTCGTGGGCTGCCTTGGCGTCGGGCCGGCTCACCTTGACCTTGAGGTCGAGGCGCCCCGGCCGCAGCACCGCCGGGTCGATCAGGTCCTGGCGGTTGCTGGCGCCGATCACGATCACGTTCTTGAGCGCCTCGACGCCGTCGATCTCCGAGAGGAACTGCGCGACGACGGTGGCCTCCATGTCCGACGAGATGCCCGAACCGCGCATGCGGAACAGCGAGTCCATCTCGTCGAAGAAGATCACGACGGGCACGTTCTCGCTGGCCTTCTCGCGCGCCTTGCGGAACACCTCGCGGATCTTGTGCTCGGTCTCGCCGACGTACTTGTTGAGGAGCTCCGGACCCTTCACGTTCAAGAAGTAGGCCGTGGTGGTGCGTCCGGTGCGCTTCTCGATGCTGGTCGCCAGGCTGTTGGCGACCGCCTTGGCGATCAGCGTCTTGCCACAGCCGGGCGGCCCGTAGAGCAGGATGCCCTTCGGCGGCGAGAGCTGGTGCTCGGCGAAGATCTCGGGGTGCAGATAGGGCAGCTCGATCGCGTCGCGTAGGATCTCGATCTGCTCGCCGAGCCCGCCGATCTTGTCGTAGGTGATGTCGGGGATCTCCTCGAGCATCACCTCCTCGACGGCCGACTTCGGCATCTTCTCGAAGGCGTACTGGGTGCGCGTGTCGATCATCACGTGATCGCCGGTCTTGAGCGGCTCCTGCCGCAGCGCCGAGGAGAGCGTGACCACGCGCTCGTCGTCGGTGTGGCCGAGTACGATGGCGCGGCCGTCGCCGAGCAGCTCGATCACGGAGGCGATCTCGCCGCGGCTCACATAGCCCGCCGGCTCGATCACGTTGAGGGCCTCGTTGAGCAGCACGAGCTGGCCCTCTTCGAACTGGTGCGGGTCCACCTTGGGGTGGACGTTGACGCGCATCGGACGGCCGTCGATCACGATTTCCGCGGTGCCGTCCTTGTTCGCGCGCGTGAAGATCCCGTAGCCGTTCGGCGGCGCGCACAGCTTGTCGACCTCCTCCTTCAGGAGCTCGATCTGCTGCTTGGCCTCCTGCAGCGTGTGGACCAGCTTCTCGTTCTGCCGCTCGGCGTCGGAGAGCTGCTGGCGCATCACCTGGTAGCGGCGGCGCGCGGCCTCGTACTCCGCGAGCGCGCGCTCGAGGCGGCGCCGGAACTCCGCCGAGTCGGGGCCGAAGAAGCGCAGCGCATCCTGCAGCTCCTCGACCGCGTCGCCGGGCGCGCCGGCGTCGCGCTCGGGCTCGTCGCCCGGGCGCGCACCCGACGCGGAGATGCGTCGCATCACGTCGCGCACGAAACCTTTCCTGCCCGAGCCCGACTCGTCGAATTCGCTCATCGCGTCCTCTCCTCGCTCAGCGGCTCCACCCGTCGCCGAGGAAGCATCCGCTCCCTGTGAGCTGCAAGGCCCGTGCCGCCACCGATTCGCGATCGGTCACGAGGAATCCCACGTCGCGCGGACCGCTGCGCCAACCAGTTGCCAGCGCGCGCAGCGCCCGATGCGGCTCCGCCCACGAGCCACTCATCGGTGTGCAGGGGCTTCGATGCGAGCGCGCGATCGTCCGGGGCCGCGATGACGGGGAGTACGACGGGAAGCCCGCTCGGATTCTGTCCGGATCGCATCCGGCAGGTCTCCGACCTCCGAGCTCGCTGCGACTCTCGATGCTCACCGGCCGCGTCCGAAGCATCTCGCCGAGGACTCGAAACCCCTGAAATTTCAAACATTTCGGGCTTCGCGAGCATATCAGAGCACCCAGGGCTGTCAAGCTGGACCCGTCGCCGCGAGCGCGCAGGAGCGGCCTCGCACCCTCTCCCTCTCGAGTCGCCCCCCGCACGCGCGAAGTTCCCTGGCGCGGAGCGGCGCTCCGGCCGGGGCTGCGGCGGTGCTGCGCGGAGCCACCCGCGGGGCCGCGGCGCCCACCGACCACCGGCAGCTTGCAGCCCGGCTTCGCGCAAGCTGCGCGACGGCTGCGCGCGCCCTGCCAATGCATGATGCGAAGCTGCGCGCGCGAGAGCCGCAATTTTGACGGGAGCGTCGGAGCGCCATCGCTCGCGCCCCCACCCCGCACGCGCCTTCACGGCCGGCCCCCGGATGGGCAGCCGAGTGCCGCGCAGGGAGAAAAACGCTGGACCCCCCGGATCACGGGGCGGGCGGGACCGAGAGCACGCGCGTGCCTTCGGGCGGGACGAAGCGGAACAGCGCCGAATCGGGGCTCGCGTTGCTGCGGAGCTCGCTGAGCGCGATGGTGGTCCGGTTCCCGAGCAGATCCACGACGACGGTCTCGCGCACGGCGCCGCTCTTCGGGTCGGCGCGCAGCTCGAGGTGCTCGTACTGCGAGTCGCGGCGCGGGGTCAGCACCAGTCGCACCTCCGGCCCGCCGCAGCCTTGGGCGGCGACCGAGAAGTCCTCGAGCAGCTTCCCTTCGCCGAGCAGGAACTGCAGGGCCGCGCCGGAGAGGAAGCCCGGACCGAGCGGGAGCTGCTGCACCTCGCGGGCCTCGGGGTCGTAGATCCAGAGCGTCTGCCCGTCGCTCACGACCAGGCTGGGTGCGGGCGACTCGTAGGACCAGCGCATGCGCCCGGGCTTGGCGAACACGACCTCGCCGCGCGATTCGAGCACGCCGCCGCCGGAGCTGCCGAGCGCGACCTGCTGCGTCGTCTGCACGAAGCGCGCGCGCAGGTCGCGCACCGCGTCGTAGTGGTGCTGGACCCGCAGCGCGACCGCCTCCGCGCAGTCCTTTGCGCGGCCAGGAGCCGCCGGCTCGGCGGCAAAGGCGGACGAGGCGAGCAGCGACAGCGCGATCGGCAGCCAGCTGCGCGGGGTCATGCCCCTTCGACGGGGCGCCGGGCGGCTCATTCGGCCTCGATCGGCCTGACGAAGACCTCGCGCGGCTTCGGCCCGTCCTGGGGCCCGACGATGCCGTCCTGCTCCATCTGCTCGATCATGCGGGCGGCGCGGTTGTAGCCGACCTTGAGCCGGCGCTGGATGTACGAGATGGAGGCGTTGCGCGTCTCGGCCACGATCTCGATGGCGCGGTCGTAGAGATCGTCGACGTCGTCGCCGCGTTCCTCCTTCTGCTCGCTCTCCTGCTTGGCGCGCAGCAGCGTCTCGTCGAACTCCGGGGCGCCCTGCTCGCGCAGGAAGGCGACCAGCTCGGCGACTTCCTTCTCCGAGACGTAGGCGCCGTGGATGCGCTGCTGCTTCGAGGTGCCGGGCGGCAGGTAGAGCATGTCGCCCTGGCCGAGCAGATGCTCGGCGCCGTTCTGGTCCATGATGGTTCGCGAATCGATGCGCGAGGAGACCTGGAAGGAGATGCGCGACGGGAAGTTCGCCTTGATCACGCCGGTCAGCACGTCCACGCTCGGCCGCTGCGTGGCGAGCACCAGGTGGATCCCGGCCGCGCGCGCCATCTGTGCCAGCCGCTGCAGCGCCTCCTCGACGTCGCGCGCCGAAACCACCATCAGGTCGGCGAGCTCGTCGATCACCACCACGATGTACGGAAGGCGCTGGAGCGGCACCTCGACGCCGTGCTCCTCGCCCGGACGCGGCCGCAGCCGCAGCATCGGCTGGCCCGCCGCGAGGCGCTCGTCGGCGCGCTCGTTGAACTGCTCGATGTTGCGCACGCCGAGCGCCGCCATCATGCGGTAGCGCTCCTCCATCTTCGCGACGATGCCGGCGAGCGCCGCCGCGGCGCGCTTCGGGTTGGTGACGACGTCGGCGATCAGGTGCGGGATGCCCTCGTAGATCGAGAGCTCGAGGATCTTCGGATCGATCAGCAGCAGCTTCAGCTCCGCGGGCGAGGCGCGGAACAGGATCGAGCAGAGCAGCGAGTTCAGGAACACGCTCTTGCCGGTGCCGGTGGCTCCGGCGACGAGCAGGTGCGGCATCCTCGCGAGGTCGGCCTCGACCGGATTGCCGAAGATGTCCTTGCCGAGCGCGAGCGTGAGCTTCGACTTGCTCTTGCGGAAGTTCTCCGACTCGAGCAGGTCGCGGATGTAGACGACGTCGCGCTCGGGATTCGGGATCTCGATCCCCACCACGGACTTGCCCGGCAGCGGCGCGATGATGCGCACCGAGAGCGCACGCAGCGCGAGCGCTAGGTCGTCGGCCAGATTGGTGATGCGGTTGACCTTGACTCCGGAGCCGGGCTCGAACTCGTACATGGTGATGACCGGCCCGGGGTGCACCGTGACCACCCGGCCCAGAACGCCGAAGTCGGCCAGCT
>Ga0335070_10000792_pt1 | contig 36095 bp, 34 predicted proteins | sample Lox_Sample_13_FD_206722 | JGI IMG/M metagenome (GOLD analysis project Ga0335070, IMG submission 206722) | Soil microbial communities from Loxahatchee National Wildlife Refuge, Florida, United States - Lox_Sample_1.3 | ecosystem: Environmental > Terrestrial > Soil > Wetlands | place: USA... | reverse complement strand
TGGGGTGTCAATGTGTCGAGCGCGCTGGGAGGCAGGCGAGCCGTCAGGCCCGGCGTGGCCAGGCCGGCGGTTTCGCCAATCCTCTTACGAGAGGCGGAAGCCGCTGAGCAAGCGTTTCTCGGTCTCGCCCTCGACCTCGGCGACGACTTCGACCCGGCCCTCGAGCGGGGTGCCGCGGATCTTGGTCGCCAGCAGGTCGTCGACCTGGAAGATTCCGGCGGAGTTGTTGAGCTGGATCTCGAGCCGCACCGGCCGCTCCTCGCCGGCCTCGATTCGCACCTCGTCGATCGCCGCGGCGGAGATCGAGTGGATCCCCTCGTGGCCGGCCTCGATCGGGATCCGGGTCCGGCCCTGCGCCATGTCGAGCGCGTCGGCGACGCGGACGACGCCGGCCTCGAGCGTATAGGGCTCGCCGCGGCGGCGGTGGCCGATGATCGCGTGCAGGATCTCGGAGGCGACGATCGTCCGCTCCGGCTCTTTGTAGGCCGGCGCCAGCAGCCGGTCGAGAGCACCGCCAGCGAGGAACAGGGAGTAGGTCTCGTGATCGGCGCGGTGGATCGACATGCCGACGTCGTGCAGCAGGGCGCCGCCGGCGACGACCACCTCGGCGTCGCGCGCCCGCATCCCGTGGTCGGTGACCACGGACGGCTCGACCCCGGCTTTGACCAGCAGCCGCAGCAGTCGCAGGGAGATGTTGAGGATGATCTGCATGTGGACCCAGGAGTGGTCCGACATGCCGAGTCGCTCGGCGTGGACCTGGGCCATGTACCACCAGGTCCGCACCTGCTCGTCCCCGTTTATCGAGTCGAGGAACGCCTCCAGCTTACGATTGCCGCGGGTCGGGGCGCGCACGTGCGCCTCGGCGATCGCCTCGCGCGGCGGTTTGCGATCGGGGCCCTCGGGGGCGGGGGCGGGAACCTTCTCCTCAGGCGGCACCCGCTGATCGTAGGCTCAGCCGCAGACGGGCCAGGGGCTCGAGCCCGAGCGCACGTAGAGCAACGCCGCCCGGTAGTCCTGTTCGGCCTCCGGAGCGGCGGCCGGGTCGCCGTGGCCGCCAACCGATTCCCAGGTGCCGTAGTCGAACTGGTATTTGCCCCGATAGGTGCCGTCGGCGGAGACGACGTGCGGATCTCCCCCGCTCTCGCAGGCGGCGATCGATTCGAGCGTGGCCATCGAGACCCCGCCCGGCAGGTCGGCGAACCGTTCTTCGCGTTCGCGCTGGCGTTTCGCCGCTTCGGCTTCCTTCCTGGCCGCGATCCGCGCCACCGCGACGTCGATCGAACGCTCGAACTGCTCGCCCGCCGGCCGTCCCAGGCCGAGCGGCGCAACCTCGGCATCCGAGACTGCGACGACAGAGCCGTCGCCGGGATCGGTGGACGCCAGTGCGGCCACGGGAAACGCCATGGCCAGGGCGAGAAGAACGAAAAAGTATGAGCGCTTCATGAGCAGCGCGTAAGCGTTCCGGAAAGATCACCACCTATGTGTGTTGCTCATCACACAATCTTTCCTGTTCATAAGTCGTGGTTGAGCTTTGCCGCGCATGGAGCGGGAAAGCTCAACCACGTGGGGAACCGGGATGATCCGTGCGTGGCTGACCATTTGACCTCTCGCCTGTTGCTCGCCTGCCCGGACCGGCCGGGGCTGATCGCGACCGTGAGCGGGTTCCTCGCCGAGGCGGGGCTGAACATCGTCGACGTCGATCAGCACTCGACCGAGGAGGGGCGGTTCTTCATGCGGATGGTGTTCGACCCGCCCGAGCCGGAGGAGCGGGCTGGGTTGGAGGCGCGGTTCGCACGGGAGGTGGCGGCGCCGTTTGAGATGGAGCACCGCTTCGCCGCGCCCGAGGAACGGAAGCGGGTCGCGATCATGGTCTCGCGCGAAGACCACTGCCTCTCCGACCTGCTCTGGCGCTGGCGCAACCGGGAGCTCGGCGGCGAGCTGGTCGCCGTCGTCTCCAACCACCCCGACCACGCCGAGCAGGTTGCCTCGGTCGGCGTCCCCTATCACCACGTGCCGGTCGAGCCGGGGAACAAGGAGCAGGCCGAGGCGCGGATCCTCGAGCTGGTCGGCGACGTCGACCTGCTCGTCCTCGCCCGCTACATGCAGGTCCTCTCCGAGAGCTTTCTCGCCTCGCTCACCGGTCAGGCGATCAACATCCACCACAGCTTCCTCCCCGCCTTCGTCGGCGCCGATCCCTACCGGCGCGCCCACGAGCGCGGCGTCAAGCTGATCGGCGCCACCGCGCACTACGTGACCGCCGAGCTCGACGCCGGCCCGATCATCGACCAGGACGTGACCCGGGTCAGCCACCGCGACGAGGTCGAGGACCTGGTCCGAATCGGCCGCGACATCGAGCGGCTGGTGCTGGCGCGGGCGGTGACCGCGCACCTCGACGATCGCGTCCTGCTCGACGGCGACCGCACGGTCGTCTTCTAGCCGGGCGCCCGGACGGCACTCGAAAGGCAACTGGCTGTCCAGCCAGTTTTCGCGCTAACCTCTACACGAGATGGAGCAGGCGACCCTCCCCCAGGCGCGCTCCGCCAGCGCCTCCCGCAGCGCCCCGCCCGGCCCTCGGGCGCCCGCTGCCGTGCAGGCGATCCGCTATATCCGCAACCCGCTCGGCTTCCTCGCCGCCAACCAGCGCCGCTACGGCGACGTCTTCGGCGTCCGCTTCCCGACCTTCGGCCGCATCGTCTACGTCGCCCGGCCCGACTTCGTCAAAGAGGTCTTCACCGGCTCGCCCTCGGTCTTCCACGCCGGCGAGGCGAACGCGACCGTGCTCGAGCCGGCGCTCGGCCCCAACTCGGTCCTCACCCTCGACGACGAGCCCCACATGCGCCAGCGCAAGCTGCTGCTGCCCCCCTTCCACGGCGAGCGGGTGCAACGCTACGGCGAGCTGATCGTCGAGATGACGCGGGCCGAGATGGAGAGCTGGCCGGTCGGCGAACCGTTCACGCTGCGCCCCCACACCACGCGGATCACGCTGGCCGTGATCATGCGCGCCGTCTTCGGCGTCCACGACCCAGATCGCCTCGCTCGCTTCGAGGTCCTGATCGACGACTTCGCCCAGCGGGTGGGGACGATCACCGCCTTCCCCTTCATGCGCGCCGACCTTGGCCGCCTCAGCCCCTGGGGGCGGTTCGTGCGCTCGCGCGAACGGCTCGACGAGTTCATCTACGAGGAGATCGCGCTGCGCCGAGCCGAACCCGGGTACGAGGAGCGCGACGACGTCCTCTCGCTGCTGCTCAGCGCCCGCGACGAGGACGGCGAGCCGATGAGCGACCGCGAACTGCGCGACGAGCTGATCACCGTGCTCGGCGCCGGCCACGAGACGACGGCGACCGGGCTCGCCTGGGCGATCGAGCGCCTCGTCCGCAACCCCGAGGTGCTGGCCAAGCTGCGCGACTCGATCGCCGCCGGCGAGGACGAGTACCTGGGCGCGACGGTGAAAGAGACGCTGCGGGCGCGACCGGTGATCGTCGACGTCGCCCGCAAGCTGACCGCGCCGGCACGGATCGCCGGCTACGACCTGCCGGCCGGCACCTTCGTCCTGCCGGCGATCGCGGCCCTCCACTACCGCGAGGACATCTTCCCCGCGCCAGAGGAGTTCCGGCCCGAGCGCTTCCTCGACGGCAAGACCGACAACTACGCCTGGATCCCGTTCGGCGGCGGCGTCCGCCGTTGCATCGGCGCGGCCTTCGCCGAATACGAGATGCGCACGATCCTGCGCGAGTTCGTCGAGCGTGCCGACCTGCGCCCGGTCGAGCAGAAGGACGAGGCGGTCCGCGTCCGCAACATCACCCTGGCGCCAGCCAAGGGCACCCGAGTCGTAATGCGCAGCGCCCTCTAGGCCGGCTCGGCGGCTGTTTCCTGCGCCTGCTCCCACTCGGCGTACAGCCCCTCGATCTTTTCCTTCGCTTTGGCATGGCGCTCCCCGGCCCGCTCGGCACGGCCGGGGCTGGCCCAGGCGGAAGGATCGGCCAGCTCGTCCTCGATCTCGCGCAGCTCGGCCTCGGCGCGCTCGATCTGCTGCTCGAGCTTGGCGGCGCGGCGAGCAGCCTTCTGCGCCGGCTTGGTCGCGCTGTACTTGCGGCCGCCGCCGTTGCCGGAGGACTTCGCCGCGGCGGCGGTGGCGGCCGCGCGTTCGTCGACCCGGCGCTGGTACTCGGCCCAGCCGCTGTCGTGGCTGCTCAGATGCCCCTCGGCGCAAACCAGGGTGCGGCTACCGACCGCCTCCAGCAGCGCCCTGTCGTGGGAGATCAGCAGGACCGCGCCCTCGAACTCGGTCAACGCGTCCTCGAGCGCCTCGCGGCTCTCGATGTCGAGGTGGTTGGTCGGCTCGTCGAGGATCAGGACGTTGGCGCCGGAGGCAACCAGAATCGCCAGCGAGAGCCGCCGCTGCTCGCCGCCGGAGATGTCGGATAGTTGCTTTTCGACGTCCTCGCCGGAGAAGAGGAAGCCGCCGAGCAGAGCACGGGCCTTGGGACCGGTGAGCCCGGTCTCGCGCTGGGCGGCGTCGAGCACGGTCCCCTCCCCCGCCGCCGTATCGGCGTGCTGGGAGAGGTAGCCGAGCTTCACGTTGTGGCCGCTGCGAACGCTGCCCGAAGCCAGCTCGCGGCGGCCGGCCAGGGTCTCGATCAGCGTCGTCTTGCCGCTGCCGTTGGCGCCGACGAGGACGACGTGTTCCTCCCGTTCCAGTTCCATGTCGGCCGCCTCCAGCAGCACCCGACCCGGCACCTCGATCCGGCCTTTGACCAGTTTTAGGACGATGCGGCCGGGGCGCTCGGGGGGCTTGAAGGAGAAGCGCAGCCGGCGGGTATCGCGACGTTCGGCGACCGGCCCCTCCTTCTTCTTGCGGGCGATCTGTTTCACTCGCGACTGCGCCTGGCGGGCCTTCGTCGCCTTGTAACGGAAGCGCTCGACGAAGCGCTCCATCCGCTCGATCTCGGCCTGCTGGCGCTCGATCGCTTTGCCGAGCGCGATCTGGCGCGCCGCCTGTTCCTGGCGCCAGGCGTGCCAGGGGCCGGCGAAGAAGCGCGCCCGCTGGGCCTCGAGCTCGAGCACCGAGGTGCCGACCGCCTCGAGGAACCAGCGATCGTGGGCGACGAGGACGACGGCGGCGCCCATCTCGACCAGGTACTGCTCCAGCCACTCCAGCGAGGGAATGTCGAGATGGTTCGTCGGCTCGTCGAGCAGCAGCAGGTCCGGTTTCGCCGCCAGCGCCCGGGCCAGCGAGGCACGCGTCAGCTCGCCGCCGCTGAAGGTCTTCAGCGGCCGGTCGGCGTGCTCGGGGCCGAAGCCGAGGCCACGGAGGACGGCGAGGACGTCGTCGCGCCAGCGATAGCCGCCACCGGCTTCCAGCCGCGCCTGGGCCACAGCGTAGGCGGCCATCGTCTCCTCGCTGGTGTCGCCGCCCGCCATCTCCGCCTCGAGCTGCTCCAGCGCCGCCTCGGTCTCGAGCAGGTCGGAGCGGGCGGAGAAGACGTAGTCGCTGAGGCTGGTCCCCGACTCCCGCGGGGGCCGCTGATCGTGGAGGGCGACGCGGGCGCCGCGCTGCAGGCTGAGCGAGCCGGCGTCCGGCTTCAGCTCGCCGGCCAGGACCCGCAAGAGGGTCGACTTGCCGGCGCCGTTGCGCCCGGAGAGCGTCATCCGGTCACCCGGCTCGAGCTTGAAGGAGACCTCCTCGAAGAGGAGCTTGCCGCCGACGTAGACGTCGAGTGAGGTTGCGGTGGCGATCGCCATCCTACGAGCGTAGCCTCCTCGGCATGGGAGGCCCGCTGCGACACCTCGGCGAGCTGACGCGGGCGCGGGCGACGCGGCGCTCCTCGGCGCGCGCCGACGGCCAGGCGCTGGGCGAGCTGGAGGCGCGGGCGCCAGCGTTGCCGGCCGGCCTCGAGCTCGAATGGCTCGGGGTTTCCGGCTACCGGCTCAGCTACGAGGGCAAGACGCTCTTCGTCGATCCCTACGTCTCGCGGGTCCCCTTCCGCGACCTCCTCCTGCGCCGGACGGCGCTGCCCGACCCGGCGGCGATCGAGCGCTTCGTGCAGGCGCCCGGCGAGACCATCGGCATCCTCGTCGGCCACACCCACTTCGACCACGCCGTCGATGCGCCGGCGCTGGCCGCCCGGCTCGATTGCAGGGCCTACGGCTCGGGCTCGCTGGTGAGCCTGATGGCGCTGCACGGGATGGCAGAGCGGGCAGTGGAGGTCGAGCCCTATCGGACCTACGAGCTGGGCCCGTTCGAGGTCTCCTTCACCCCCAGCGTCCACTCGAAGCTGCTGCTCGGCCTGGCGGTCCCCTACGACGGCGAACTGAGCTGCGAGCACCTCGACTCGCTCTGCCCGAGCGCCTACCGCTGCGGCCAGGTCTGGGGGATCGCGATCGCCGTCGCCGGGGTCCGCTTCTACCACCAGGGCAGCGCCAACCTGATCGACGACGCCGTCCGCGAGCGCGACGTCGACTTCTTCCTCGCCGGCGTCGCCGGGCGCAGCTTCACCGACCGCTACTGGCAGCGGATCCTCGCCCGCCTGCAACCGCGGGCGGTGATCCCGACCCACTACGACAACTTCTTCCGCCCGCTCGGCGCCGAGCTGGAGTTCGTCGCCAACGTCCAGCTCGAGGCGCTCCCCGACGAGATCGCCGCCGTCAGCCGCGACATAGAGATCGCCGCCCTCCCCCGCGCCGACCTCGCCTAACAGTGCTTGGCGGCGATTTGGGCGACGGTGCCCATGGTCCGCATCGTGCCGGGGCCGAGGGCGCGGTCGAGCGCCTTCAGGTCGAGCTCGGATTCGCTGATGCCGCCGCTGGGCAGCCAGCAGAGCTCGCGGCCCTCGATCGCCAGCCGGTCCTCGTCGCTGGCGAGGGCAAGCGCTTCTTTCTTCGCCTTGGCGCTCGGTTTTTCAGCGAGGAACTGGACCTGGAGCTTGCCCTTCGAGGCCGTAACCAGCTTCGAGTCGAACGGCTCGTGGGAGGCGATCGCCGCCAGCTCCTCGATGCTGCGCAGGAAGACCGGGACGTCGTATCCGAGCCGCTCGTCGAGCTCCTTTTCGACCCGTGTGGCGAGCTTCGCCTCGGCTTCGCCGGACCCCTCCCCGAAGATCACGTTGCCGCTGGCGCGGAAGGTGGCGACCTCCTCGAAGCCCATCGCCCCGAAGTGCGCCCGCAACTCCTCGTTGGTGATCCGCCGCTTGCCGAGGTTCATCCCCCTCAGGAAGGCGACGTAGCGGTCCATCGACTCACCCTACCCACCCGTCTCCGGCCAGGCCGGAGACGGGTTTGCAATGGAGGCGCCGAGATTCGAACTCGGATCCGCGGACGCTGTACGAGGGTCTCTACAGGTTTAGCCGGCGCTTGATTCTCGTCTCCCGGGGTCCGCGCCGGCGGGCACTGCGGGAGATAGAGCCCCTTTGATTTCCCCTGGCGGTCAGGGCGATCCGCCTGGGTGAGCCCGCGTTCTGAAGCCGGCACCCCTCCCTGCGGGCGAGGGAGGACCGACTCTCACAGCGCTTAGTTTCTAGCTAAGCGGCGAGGGCGAACTCATGGTCCGCACGTATTGGTTTGTGCCGGGGTTTAACGAGGCCTCCGGCAACCTCGACCTGCAACCTTTCGCACGAATCGACCACGTCGAAGCCTGTCGCCCCCGTGCGAACTGCGCTTCGAATTGTACGTTGTCGGGAATGGTGGGTCCATGAGCGCCGCGGAGCGAGACTTCGACGCCGTAGTCCTCGGCGCTGGGCCGGCCGGCGAGGTCTGCGCCGGACGCCTCGCCGATGCCGGCTGGCGGGTCGCGATCGCCGAGGTCCACCTGGTCGGCGGCGAGTGCTCCTACTACGCCTGCATGCCCTCGAAGGCGCTGCTGCGCCCGGCCGCGGTGCTCGCCGAGGCGCGTCGCATCCCCGGCGTCCCCGTCGATGCCGACAGCGAGCTCGACCCCGCAGCCGTACTCGCCCGCCGCGACGAGGCAATCCACGGCGGTGAGGACTCGGGGCAGCTGCCCTGGCTGGAAGACCGGGGGATCGAGCTGTTCCGCGGTGCCGCCCGCTTCCTCGGCGAGCGCGAGGTCGCCGTCGGCGAGACGAGGCTGCGCGCCGAGCGCGCGATCGTCGTCGCCACCGGGTCGAGGGCGGCGATGCCGCCGATCCCCGGGCTCGACTCGGTCCGCGCCTGGAACAACCGCGACGCGACGACCGCCGAGCGAGTCCCCGCCAGCATGATCGTCCTCGGCGGCGGCCCGGTCGGCTGCGAGCTGGCCCAGGCCTGGGCCTCGCTGGGCGCGAGGGTGACCCTGATCGAGGCCGGTCCGCACCTGCTCTCGCGCGAGGAGCCCTTCGCCGGCGAGCAGGTGGCAGCGGCACTGCGCGATCGCTTCGGCGTCGACGTCCGGCTCGGCGTCGGGGTCGAGAGCGTGCGGGCGGGCGGCGACGGCGCGATCGTCGAGCTGGGCGACGGCGCGGAGCTGGGCGCGGAAGAGATCCTGCTTGCCGTCGGCCGCGTGCCCGCCACCGACGGCCTCGACCTCGAGGCGGCCGGAGTCGAGACGAACGAGCACGGCTTCCTCGAAACCGATGCGCGAATGCGGGTCGGCGAGCACGCCTGGCTCTACGCGATCGGCGACGTCAACGGCCGTGCCCTCTTCACCCATGCCGGCAAGTACCAGGCTTGGGTCGCGGCCGAGAACCTGCTCGGCAGGCCGGTGGAAGCGATCTCCGAAGCGCTCGGCCCGCCCCGCGTCACCTTCACCGACCCCCAGGTCGCCGCCGTCGGCAAGACCCTCGCAACCGCCCGGGAAGACGGCATCGACGCGCTTGCGATCGACGTCGCCACCGACGGCACTGCCGGCGCCAGCTTCCAGGGCAAGGGAACCGGCGGCACCTCGCGACTGATCGTCGACCGCGCCCGCAAGACGATCGTCGGCGCCACCTTCAGCGGCTTCGAGACGGCGGAGATGCTGCAGGCGGCGACGGTCGCGATCCTCGCCGAGGTGCCGCTGGGGCGCTTGCGCCACGCGGTCACCCCCTACCCCAGCCGCAGCGAGGTCTGGCTTAAGCTGCTCGAGGCCTGGGAAGCGGAGGGCTGAGTCCGGGACTCAGACGGTCGAGCGACCCTTGAGGTCGCCGAGGAGGTCCTGCGGGAAGCCGGCGACCTGGTCGAGGTCGTCGACCGATTTGAACCCTCCGAGGCGCTCGCGGTGAGCGAGCAGACGGGTCGCCTGCGTGACCGAGAGGTTCTGCGCCCGCAGCTGCTCGAAGGTCACCGAGTTGAGGTTGATCTGCCCGCCTTCGGCGGCAACCGGCGGCGTAGCTTGGACCGGTGGCGGAGGCGGCTCCGCAGCCGCGGGCGGCGGTGCCTCGGGCATCGGGGGCGGCGGCGTCGGCTCGGGCGCGGGCGGGACCGGGTCGGGACCCGGTGGCGGCGCGGGAGGCTCGGGGGCCGGAGGCGGCGGCGGTGGTGGTGGCGCCGGAACGGGAGGCTCGGGCGCGGGGGGCGGCGGCGTCGGAGCGGGTGCCGGCGGCGGCGTCGGCTGCTCGAAGCTCGGCGGCGCGGGCGGAGGCGGCGGCGTCGGCTGCTCGGAGGTTGGCGGCTCCGGCGGCGGTGGGGGCGGTGCGGCTGCGGCTGCCGGCGGCGCAGGCGTCGGGTCCGGCAACGGAGGCGGAGGCGGGGTGGCGACTGGCGGCAGCGCACCGGTGTCGCCGCCGACCGAGCGCACGATCGCCTGCTCGGCTTCCTCGGCGCGCCGCTCGGCCTCGCGGGCCCGCTCTTCGGCGGCGGCGACGGTCTGCTGCATCTCCTGCAGCCGCTGCGCCCGGGCCGCTTCCTCGGTTTTGAGGCCCTCCAGGCGGGCGGCCTCGGCAGCGCGCCGTTCGGCCGCTTTGGTCCGCTCGTCGATCTCTTTCAGCTTCGCCTCCGCCTCGGCGATCGAGCGCTCGTGCGCTTCGCCTTCTTCGCGGATCCGCTGCTCGGCAGTCTGCAGGTCCATCGTGGGCGGCGCCCCCGCCGGGGCGAGCGGGGCCGCAGGGTCCACCGGCACAACCTGCTGAAGACCCTCGGCGGCACCGACCTGGCGTGCGGCCTCGTCGCGAATGCGCTGCTCCTCGGCGCGGATTTCCTCGACTTTGTCGCGGACGCGCTGCTCTGCCGCGGCGGGGTCGTACTCGGTCGGCGAAGGCGTCACCGCACCGCCGACCGGAGGCGGCGGAACATCCACGGCTTGCAGGGGCTGAGCCGCGGAGCCCGTGGCGGCGGCGCCAACCGCAGCTCCCGCGGCCGCACCCGCAACGGCAGCACCAGGATCGACCGGCTGTCCGGCCTGGGCCTGCTGGAGCGCGCGCTCGTTGGCCGCGCGGGCGGCCGCGAGCCTCTGCTCGGCGAGTGCTGCTTCCTGCTTCTGCTTGCCACCGCCGTACTTGACCCCAAAGAAGGTCTTTTGCTTGGGCGCCGCGTCTTTGGCTCCCGCCTGCTTGCGCTGCGCTTTCTCTTCCCGGCGTTTGTTGCGCTGTTCGTTGCGTTTGGCCCGCTGCTCTTCGCGTTCGCGGGTGCGCTGCTGGCGCGCAGTCTCCGGCGTTTTCGCGGCCGCTGCCGGCGACGCCGGACTCGAGCCCGGCGGCGGCTGCGAGACGGGGGCCGCCCCGGCAGCGCCGGCGACGGCGGCCATCTCACTCGTCGCGCCGCCGGCGGGAGCGGCGACCGGGGGTGGTGGCGTGGCGGCCCCAGTAGCGTCCGGCGGCCCATCTGCAGCCGCAGCTGGGGCGGCGCTCTCTTTCTCGCCTTTTTGGCGTTCCCGCCTGCGCGTCACGGTCACCAGCAAAAGGAGCAACAGGATCGCCACGACCAGCGCGGCGACGAAGATGGCCGTGTGTTCGCTGACGTAGTCGCTTACGTTGGCTGCGGGGATCATCTTGGCGAAGAGAATTTTAAGGACCATTTCCACCCAATCCTTGCATGCGAGCCGGCCGTTGCAAGCTTGAACGGGTGCTTGCGCGAACCTCGGTCCGCCCCGTTATCGGCTCACCGCATGCGCCCCTTGAACTCGCGCTCGACCTCTCGGCGAACGTCCCGGTCGGCGATCTCACGACGCCGGTCGCGCCCCTCCTTGCCCCGCGCCAGCGCCAGCTCGACCTTCGCCCGCGGGCCTTTGAAGTAGATCCGGACCGGAACCAGCGTCAGGCCTTTCTGCGCCGTTTTGCCGACCAGGCGCTCGATTTCCTCGCGGTGCAGGAGCAGCTTGCGCGGCCGTTCGGCGTCGTGGGCGTCGGCGCTGGCGAACTCGTACGGCGGGATGTGGAGCTTGCGCAGCCAGACCTCGCCGTCGTTGACGACCGCGTAGGCGTCAGTCATCTGCGCCTTGCCGCCCCGCAGCGCCTTCACCTCGGAACCGGTGAGGACGATCCCGGCCTCGATCTTCTCGACCAGCTCGAATTTGTGCCGCGCCCGGCGGTTGGTGACGACGTCGCCGGAGGCCGGTGCCCGCTGCTTCTTCTGCTTCTTCGCCATCCCCGCTTCAGCTCCCGGCCAGCTCGAGGTCGGCGCGGCCGCGCGCCGTGTCGACTCCGGTGACCCGCACCCGCACCGGGTCGCCGAGCCGCAGCGTGCGCGAGCCGGGACCACGGCCGACCAGCGCCACCTCGGCGCGGTCGAGCTCATAACGCTCGCCCGGCAGGCGTCGCGCCGGCAGCATCCCCTCGTAGACGTCGCCCAGCTCACCGCCGAAGGCGACGAAGGCGCCCGCCCTGATCACCCCCGAGACCTCGCCGGCGAAGGTCGCGTCGAGGCCGTGCTCGCCGAGCTCGCGCTCCAGCAGATAGGCGGCGCAGACGTCGTCGGCGTCGCGCTCGACCTGGGCCGAGTCGCGCTCGCTGGCCGAGCACTCGGCGGCGACGTCACGCGCTTCGCGCAGCCGCGGCGCCTCCTCCCCCTCGCCCAGCGCCGCCAGCAGCGCCCGGTGGACGAGCAGGTCGGGGTAGCGCCGGATCGGCGAGGTGAAGTGGGTGTAGGCCTCGCTGCCGAGGCCGGCGTGGCCGCTGTTCCTCTCGCTGTAGGAGGCCTGTTTGAGGGACCTGAGCACAAGGGAGGTATACGCCTCGCGGCCGTGTCCGCGCCGCGCGGCCTCGCGGCGCGCGAGGCGGCTCGCCTCCGCGGCCAGCTCGCCGGCACCGCGCGGCGCGAGGCCGCGGCCGAGCGGCGGCGTCGGCACCTTGAGCGCCGCCAGCTGCTCGAGCAGGCGTTCGACCCGGGGCGGGTCGGGCTGCGGGTGGACGCGGTATATCGCCGGCACCCGCCGCGCCGCCAGCAGCTGCGCGACCTGTTCGTTGGTCATCACCATCAGGCGCTCGATCAGGCGGTGGGCCTCGGTTTGGGCGACCGCGTGGGCGCCGACCGCGTTGCCGGCGGCATCGAAGCTGAACTCGGGCTCTGCCGACTCGACGTCGAGGCTGGTCGCGCCGCGCTGCTCGCCGAGCGCCGCGGCGACGTCGCGAGCGGCGGCGAGAGGTTCGGCCACCTCCTCCGGTGGCTGCGCCCGGCCGGCGAAGATCTCGTCGAGCTGGTCGTAGTCGAGGCGGGCGTCGGAGCGAATCCGGCTGCGGTAGAAGCGCGCCCGCTCGGGGCGACCGTCGGCGCCGAGCTCGATCTCGGCCGTGACCGCGAGCCGCTCGACCCCGGGGGCAAGGCTGCAGGCGTCGCTGGAGAGCGCGTGCGGCAGCATCGGCTCGACCGCCCCCGGCACGTAGGTGCTGTTGGCGCGCCGCCGCGCCTCGAGATCCAGCGGCGAGCCCGGCCGCACATGCGCGGCGACGTCGGCTATGTGAACCCAGACGCGGGCGCGCTCGCCCTCGATCTGGGCCGAGACGGCGTCGTCGAAATCGCGCGCGGTGGCCGGGTCGACGGTGAAGGTGGCGAGCGCGGTGAGGTCGCGGCGGGCGCCGGGCTCAGCATCGGCCCGCTCGGCTGCGCGCGCCGCCTCGGCCTCCAGAGCCGGTTTGAAGCCGCGGTATCCGAGCCGCTCGCGCAGCAGCTCGGCCACCGCCTCGCGGGCATTCGGCGGTTGCCGGCGGCGGCCGCGACCGCGCCCACGTGGGTTGGCGCGGGCGCTCAACCCCCGACCTGGCCGGCGAGCACTTCGAGCGCCCGCTGCTTGGCCTCGTCGGGCGCGGTTTCGGGGTCGTCCCTGACCTTGACGTCGGGATGGATGCCGTTGGTCCGGGCGAGGTTTTCGCCGTTCGGCGTGAAGTATTCGCCGACCGTCAGCTTCAGCGCGCCGCCGTTGGCGAGGTCCTTCTCCTCCTGGAAGACGCCCTTGCCGTAGGAACGAGTGCCGACCGTGGTGGCGTCGCCGTCGTCGGCGAGTGCCGCGGTCAGGATCTCCGCCGCCGAGGCGGTGTTGCGATCGATCAGGACGACCAGGGGCAGGTCGCTGATCGGTTCTTCGGCGGTCTTGTGCGTGCTGTCTCCCTGGGTCCGCGATTTGGTCGTGACCACGACTTCGCCTTCGGGCAGGAAGACGGCGGCGCTCTGGACCGCCTCGTCGAGCAGGCCCCCCGGGTTCCCCCGCAGGTCGAGCACGATCCCTTCCGCGCCTTCGCCTTCGACCTTTTCGACCGCCCGCGCCAGCTGCGCGTGTGCGTCTTCGCTGAAGCTCAGCAAGCGCACGTAGCCGAGCTTGCGGCCGTCGACGGTATGCACCGCGCCGCTCGCGTTGGGCAGCGTCACGACCGCCCGGGTCAGCGTCTCTTCCCGCTCCTTGCCGGTCTTCGCGTCGAGCACGCCGACCGTCACCTGGGTGCCTTCCGGACCCTTGATCTTGGAGACGGCGACTTCGCTGTCGACGCCGGCCAGCGGTTTGCCTTCGACCGAGATGATCGTATCGCCGGCGACGATCCCCGCCTCGGACGCCGGCGAGTTGGGGAAGACGGTCGCCACGTGCAGGCCTTTCTTGCTCGGCACGATCGAGAGCCCGATCCCCGAGAAGTGACCTTCGATCTGCTCGTTGAACGCTTCCAGGCTTTCTGGCGAGAAGTAGTCGGAGAAGCGGTCGTGGTGGCGGCGGCGCAGCTCACGAACCATGCCCTGCAACGAGGAGTTCTCCAGCTCGGCGTTGCCGACCGGGCGGAAGTAGTTTTCCTTGATCGTTTCCGCCGCTTCCGCCGTCAGCCCCGATGGTTCGGCGACGAAGCGATCGCGGAGGAAGGCCGGCAGCTTCGAGGGGTGCCCGCCGAGCCAGATTCCGGCGCCGAGGGCAACGACCAAAGCCACGGCAAACGCCACGGCGCCGCGCGCCTTCACGCTGCCCTCAGACCTTGAGGAAGCGCCGCAGGGTCCAGCCCGAGCCGAGCGTCGAGACGATCACTGCGGCGGCAAACAGAACGATGACCAGCTCCGGGAAGTTGACGGCGGCGGCGTTCTGCGCTTCGAGGAAGTGGAAGGTCTTGCTCAGCGGGTCGACGATGGTGATCTTTCCAAGCCACAGGATCAGTATTGCGACCAGCCCCCCGGCGGCGCCGACGACGACGCCCTCGAGCATGAACGGCCAGCGGATGAACCAGCGAGTGGCGCCGACCAGCCGCATCACCTCGACCTCGCGGCGACGGGTGTAGATCGAAAGCCGGATCGTGTTGCCGATCAGCATCAACGAGGCGGCGATCAAGAGCGCGGTGATGATGGTGAGGACGATCTTCAGCGCGCTCGTCACCTGCTCGATCTTCTGGGTTTCGAGCTCGCGGCTGAATTCGCGGCTGACGATCGCGTAGGAAGATTCCCCTTCCCGTCCGTCCGGGAACACCGCGAGCTTGACCGAGGTCAGGTTGGAGGCGTCGTCGGGGGTGATCCGGTAGCTCATCGGCAGCGGGTTCGAGTTGAGCTGAGCCAGCATTTCCTCGCTCTTCTGCTTGCCCAGCGATTCCTTCAGTTCGGCGAGCGCCTCGGTTTTGCTGACGAATTCGACCCGCTCGACGTGCGGGATCGCTTCCAGTTCGCCCTTCGTCTTGACGATTTCCGCTTTCGTCGCGTCGGGATAGATTTCGGCCTGGAAGTTGAGCTGGCCGCGGACCTGGTCGCTCTTTGCCTGCGCGGTCTGGAAGATCGGGATCAGCACCCCGAGCAGGACGACGGTCACCGCGGTGGTGACGATTGCCGCCAGCGAGGGCGCGGCGTTGCGGCGCATCGCGCGCGTCGCCTCCTGGATGAAGAAGATCAGGCGTCCCATCGGCGGCTAGGCGAGGTGCTCGTGGTCGTGGCCGTTGGTGCGCTGCTCGCCCTGCACCCCGACCCCCATCTCGGCATGCATCCGCAGCCCGAACTCGGAGGTCGACTCCTCGGTGTAGCCGCCGGAGACCTCGTCGCGGACGACGCGGCCCTCGTAGAGCTCGACCACGCGGCGACGCATGTTGTCGACCATCTCGCGGTCGTGGGTGACGACGAGGACCGTGGTGCCGGTCTTGTTGATCCGGTAGAGCAGCTGCATGATCCCGATCGAGGTGACCGGGTCGAGGTTGCCCGAGGGCTCGTCGGCCAAAAGCAGCGGCGGATGGTTGACGAAGGCGCGGGCAACCGAGACGCGCTGCTGCTCGCCGCCGGAGAGCTGGTCGGGGTAGCTGTGCAGCTTGGTCGAGAGGCCGACCAGGCGCAGCGTCGCCGGTACCTGCTCGCGGATTTCCGCGCGCGAGGCGCCGATCACCTGCAGCGCGTAGGCGACGTTGTCGTAGACGGTCCGGTTGGGGAGGAGCTTGAAGTCCTGGAAGACGGTGCCGATGTTGCGGCGCAGTTGCGGGATCTTCTTCTCCGAGAGTTTGCCGATGTCGCGACCGGCGATCTTGACCGAGCCTTCGGTGGTGGCGAGCTCGCGGATCAGCATCTTGATCAGGGTCGACTTGCCGCAGCCGGTCGGGCCGACGAGGAAGACGAACTCGCCGCGGCCGATCGCCAGCGAGACCCGGTCGAGCGCCATGTGCCCGCCCGGATAGACCTTGGTCACGTCGTTCAGCTCGATGATCGGCGCCCGCCGCGCGCGGGGGCGCCGGGCCTCGTCCTCGGAATGGTTCTTTCTCGATCTCGCCATGCGGGTGGTGCCTTCTCCGAACACAGGGTGACTCCTGCGGACCTTCGGCCGCGCAAGAACGCGCCCAATTCGTGTGTGCGGAATCGTAGCGGATCATTAGCGGATGCTCATATGTGAGCGGGAGCGGATCGCGGGGCGCGTTTTGATCGCTATTCGATTCAAACGCGCCGCGCGATCCCGCCCCCCAACGCAGACCCTCTACGAAGCGGCCCCTAGCGGTGCCACGAGATACGGGACCTTGGTGCCGACCGGCGGCTCGACGGTGATCTCGGCGACCGGGAGGTCGGTGATGCGGCGCAGCTTGTCGGCGAGGCTGGGGCGGAGCCAGCCGCTGATTCCCGGCGGCGGGGAGGCGATGACGACTTCGTCGAAATCGCGGGCGTGGAGGACGTCGCCGGCGGCGGCAAACGGGTCGGGGTCGCCGACGATCGTCTCGGCCAGCTCGATGCCGGCCCCTCGAATCTGCCCCACCGCGATCGCCGCTCGGTCGACCGCTTCGTCGTAGCCGGCCTTCATGTCGGTCGCCCACGAGATACCGCCCGGAACCGCCGGCACCAGCAGCGTCACCCGCGCCGACTCCGCCGCGCCGCGCCGGCGCAGCGCCTCGATCAGGTCGGGGGAGTCGACCGCGCGGCTGCCGATGACGAGAACCCTGTGCTTGTCCATGGCCCGCTCCTTTCGAGAGGGAGAGAAGTTCATTCCCCCACCCTGCACCGCAGCGCTAACCGCGGCCTAAGCGGAACCTGAGAGTTGTCTGAAGATGTGCTCGACGGCCGCGGCGCTAGCCGATCGCGACCATGCGCTCGATCGGGATCCGCGCCCGCTCCGCGACCTCAGCCGGGACACTGACCTCGAACCTCATCTCGGCCAGAGCGTCGCGCAGCTTCGGCAGGGTGATCATCTTCATGTATTTGCAGAAGGCCATTCGGTTGGCCTCGATCAGGTTCGCCCCCGGCGCCACTTTTTGCAGCGGGTAGAGCATCCCGTTCTCGGTGGCGACGATGAACTCACCCTCGGGGTGCGCTTCGACGTGCTGCAGCATCCCGGAGGTCGACAACATGTGGACTCCCTCGGGGTCGATATCGCCGGAGGCGACGTACTCCATCGCCTGCGTCGAGCAGCCGCACTCGGGGTGGATCAGGAACTCGGCGCCGGGGTTCTCGGCCCGGGTGCGAGCAATGTCCTCGGGGCGGATGCCGGCGTGGACGTGGCACTCGCCATCCCAGACGTGGAAGCGGGCGCGCCGCTCCGGGTCCTCGACCAGCCCAGTCTCGCGCTCGACGAAGGCGCCGAGCCACATGTCCGGTCCGAAGAGGATCTCGGTCTCGGGCCCGTGCTCGGCCCAGATGTGCTCGACGACCTTGACCGCGTTGGAGCTGGTGCAGCAGTAGTCGGTCTCGGCCTTGACCTCGGCCGAGGTGTTGACGTACATGACGACGAGGGCGCCGGGATGCTCGGCCTTCCAGGCGCGCAGCTGGTCGGCGTCGATCGAGTCGGCGAGCGAGCAGCCGGCGTCGAGGTCGGGGATCAGGACGGTCTTCTCGGGCGAGAGGATCGAGGCGGTCTCAGCCATGAAGTGGACGCCGCAGAAGGCGATCACGTCGGCCTCGGTGGCGGCCGCTTCGCGCGAGAGGCCGAGCGAGTCGCCCATGATGTCGGCGACGTCCTGGATCTCGGGAAGCTCGTAGTTGTGGGCGAGGATGACCGCGTTGCGCTGCGCCGCGAGCGCGCGGATCTCCTCGCTGAGATCGGCGATCTGCTCCGGACTCAGCTCCGGGGCGAGCGTAGGTTGGATCGTCGGGAGCTCCTGCATGAGCCCTTCCTTTCCTGATGTTCGCCGGCAGACCTTCTGGTCGAACCAGGTCGAATGAACTTGAGACAAGTCTACCGAGGTCGCGGAGGCGGCAGACTTGTCTCCCATGCCCGAGCTGCCTGAGGTCGAGATCGTCTGTCGAAGGTTGAGCGCCAGTCTTTCCGGAGCTTCCGTCGAGTCGGTCCTGGCGCCGGGGATGAACGTGATGAAGACGTTCGATCCGCCGCTCGACTCGCTGGTCGGTCGGGAGGTGAGCGGCGTGCGACGGATCGGAAAGATGCCGGTGGTCGAGTTCGGCGACCTGGCACTGCTGATCCACCTGATGTCGGCGGGGCGACTGCGCGCCTTCGACAAACGCGCTTCGCTCAAAGACCGTGCTTCGCGGGTGCTGGTCCGGCTCGAGGACGGGCGCGAGCTGCGGCTGCGCGAGTTCGGGACCAAGCAGCGCGCCTGGGCGAAGCTGCTGCCCTCCGAGGCGGTGGCCGAGGACGAGATGGTGGCGACGCTCGGGCCTGAAGCCTGGCCCCCTCCCCCGCTCGAGCAGCTCGCGGCCCTCATCGACCAGCCGCGCCACCTGCACCCGCTGCTCCGCCACCAGAAAGACATCGCCGGGATCGGTCGCTCCTGGGTCGACGAGATCCTCTGGGAGGCGCGCCTCTCGCCGTTCAAGAAAGGCTCGGAGCTGGAGCCGGAGGAGGTCGAGCGGCTGCACGCGGCGCTGCACGTGCTCGGCGACGCGATCGACCACTACGAGGAGACGATCGGCGAGGAGCTGCCCGACAAGGTGCCGATGCCGCTCCAGGTCCACAAGCACGAGGGCGAGCCCTGCCCGCGCTGCGGGACGACGATCGAGGCCGTCTTCTTCTCCGAACACCAGACCAACTACTGCCCCAAGGAGCAGACCGGCGGCCGCGTCCTCAAAGACCGCCGCCTCTCGAAACTGCTCAAGTGAGGCGCCGCCTCAGGCGGCTTCTAGCAGCATCGAAAAGTCGAGCGTCGGCGCCGAGTGGGTGAGGGCGCCGATCGAGATGAAGTCGACGCCGCTCTCGGCGATCTCGCGGACGTTGTCGAGGGTGACGCCGCCGGAGGCCTCGAGCGAGACGCCGTCGGCGCCGCCCGCGTGCTCGTCGCGCAGCGCCACCGCCTCGCCCATCTGGGCGGGCGTCATGTTGTCGAGCAGGAGCCGGTCGGCGCCGGTGCCGAGCGCGTAGGCGGCCTCTTCGAGGTCGCGCACCTCGACCTCGATCGCCAGCTCCGGGTGGGCGGCACGGGCCGCGTGAACCGCCTTGGCGAGCCCGCCAGCGAGGGCGATGTGGTTCTCCTTGATCAGGATCGCGTCGTAGAGGCCCATGCGATGGTTGAGGCCACCGCCGGCCGCAACCGCTGCCTTCTCCAGCCGCCGCAAACCGGGGGTCGTCTTGCGCGTGTCGAGGATCGTCGCCCCCGTTCCCGCCACCGCCTCGGCGAAGCGCGCGGTCAGGGTCGCGATCCCGGAAAGGTGGCCGAGGAAGTTGAGCGCGGTCCGCTCGGCGGCGAGCAGCGAGCGGGCGCTGCCGGCGGCGAAGAGCACCTCGGCCGGGACGTCCTCGCGCCACTGGCCCTCGACGACGAGGTTGTCGACGTCCTCGACCCCGCACTGGCCCATCGTCTCAGCGACGACGGCGAGGCCGCTGACGACGCCGGGCGCTTTCTGCACGATCCGCGCCCGCGCCCGCGCCTCGGCGGGCACGGTCGACTCCGAGGTGACGTCGCCCTCGCCGAGATCCTCGGCAAGGGAATGCGCGATCAGCTCGCGCAGCGACTCGTCCAGCTCCAGCATCGGCGCAGAGTAGACCATGGATCTCACGTTCCCGGCGACGGCCGCGTTTAATCCACGAGGTGACGAAACTGCCCCCGTTCCAACATCTGATCGACGCCCACGGCGACGAGGTGATGGCCGTGCTGCGCGGCGCCGTCGGCCGCGAGGGAGCAGAGGACTGCTTCCAGGAGACCTTCCTCGCCGCGCTGCGCGCCTACCCGAGGCTCGGCGACGCCCGCAACCTGCGCGGCTGGGTGATCACGATCGCCCACCGCAAAGCGATCGACCACCATCGCGCCCGCGGCCGCCGGCCGCTGCCGATCGCCGACGTCGCCGCGATCGCCGGCGCTGAGGAGGCGGGCTTCGAGCAGGGTCGCGACGACGGCCTCTGGGCGGCGGTCGGGGCGCTGCCGCCGAAGCAGCGAGCCGCCGTCACCCTGCGCTACGCGAGCGACCTCCCCCACGCCGAGATCGCCGCCGCGCTCGGCTGCTCTCCGGAGGCGGCGCGGCGCAGCCTGCACGAGGGAATCAAGCGCCTGCGAAAGGAGCTGGCATGAAGGCATCGACCCTGGAACGTCTGCGCGAGAGCGCCGCGGCCGAAGGGCTGCTCGACGTCGCCTACACCAGCACCGATTCGCCCTTCGGGCCGTTGCTGCTGGCCCAGACCAAACGCGGCCTGGTCCGCGTCGGCCTGCCCAACCAGGACGCCGAAGAGCTGCTCGGCGACCTCTCGGCCCGGGTCTCGCCACGGGTGCTGGAGGCGCCGGCGGCCTTCGACGAGGCCCGGCGCGAGCTCGACCTCTACTTCGAGAGAAAGCTGGAGCGCTTCCGGCTGCCGCTCGACTGGCGGCTCAGCGACGGCTTCCAGCTCGCCGTTCAGCGCCGGATCGCCCGCATCCCCTACGGCCGCACCCGCACCTACACCGAAATGGCGCGCAGCGCCGGCAACGAGCGTGCGGTGCGCGCTGCCGGCACCGCCTGCGGTCGCAACCCCCTGCCCCTGGTCGTCCCCTGCCACCGGGTGCTGCGGGTCGGCGGCGGCCTCGGCGGCTACGGCGGCGGGCTCGAGATGAAGCGGGGCCTGCTCGAGCTCGAGGGCGTCCTCGCGGCCCAGTCGTCCTAGAAAAGACTGCCGTATTCCCGTCCGCAGGCGGGCAGCCGTTGCTAAAGAGGCGGCGCGGGCAACCGATCTATGGGGCATGCACCGCAAGCAGGCCGAGGCCGACCCCGCCGAAGCACACGCCGCCAGGGTCGCCTGGTGGGCGGCGTTCGTCACCACCGCCGTCCTCGCCCTCGCCCTCGGCTTCGTCCGCACCGCCAACGCGGCGACGCTGCCCGCCTCCCCCCCGCTTAGCGCACCCGGAGCGCTGATCGCCGAACCCGAAGAAGCGGAAGAAGAAGACGGCGAAGAAGAACTCGAAGACTGCGAAGTGGAAGTCGAATTCTACGAAGCAACGGGCGACGAACCCGAAGAAGAAGTAGAAGGCGAATGCGAAGCCGAAGAAGAAGATGAAGCGCCGCCTCCTTCCTGCAGGCTCGAAAGCACCGACACGGCAGTCTCGGCCGACCTCGTCCACCGCAGGCTCCACCTCGCGGTCCGCTACTCGGCCTTCAAGCCGACCCCGGTCGCCGTCAGCTACTTCCTGCGCGGCAGCAAAGGACCGCTCACCCTCCCGGTCGAGCGCAAGCGGTTCGCGGGCAACGGAGTCTTCCGCGCCACCGAGGCGCTGAGCGCGGCGCAAGCGAAGAAGGTCGCGGCGGCGCGCAGTTTCACGGTCCAGGTCCGGCCCTCCGGCGCCCCCGGCTACTGCCACGAATACTTCGACCAGGATCTGTCGGTGCGTCGAGGCGGCGCCAGCAGTCCGATCTGGACCGACTCTGACTCAAGCTTCCGCCACGCCCGCCACGCCTGAGAGCCAGGTGCTGGCGTCGGCGAGGTGCGCCGGATCGATCTGGTGGCCGACGTCGGACTCGCGGTAGGTGACGTCGAGCCCGCCGGCCTCGAGCAGGTCGCGCGCCCGCTGGGCGAAGCCGACCTCGATCACCGGGTCGCGGCGGCCGTGGGCGATGAAGGCCCTGCTCCCCTGTCGGTCGGCGAGGCTCGGCTGCCACCCATCGACGGTCGGGACGAAGCCGCTGAAGGCGAGGATCCCGGCGACCGCGGGACGATCGGCGCTGAGACCGAGCGCATTGCTCATCACCGACCCCATCGAGAAGCCGCCGAGGACGGTCCGCTCGGGCCCGACCCCGGTCTCCTCCCAGAGCTGGTCGTGCAACACGGCCAGCGCGGCGCGGGCGGCGAAGAAGGTCTCGGGGTCGGGGTAGCCGACGCGCGGCACCAGATACCAGTGGTAGCCGGGTGAGCCGGGCAGGGCGAGCGGGCCGCGCGGCGCCACCACCCGCAGCCGTCGCTCCGGGTCGAGGCGGTCGGCGAGCGGCAGCAGGTCGGCCTCGCTCGTGCCGCGCCCGTGATGGAGCACCAGCAGCCCCTCGGGCTCGGCTGCCGCCGCGCGTTCGAGGTACGTCAGATCGGCCACCTGGCTAGTTGGCCGAGGCGGCGGCGGTCTTGTTCAGGTAGTCGCGGACGAACTCGTCGAGGTCGCCGTCGAGGACCCGCTGCACGTCGCCGACCTCGTGCTCGGTGCGGTGGTCCTTGACCATCGTGTACGGATGCAGGACGTAGCTGCGGATCTGCGAGCCCCAGGCGACGTCTTTGACTTCGCCGCGCTGCTTGGCCATCTCCTCGGCCCGTTTGCGCTCCTCCAGCTCGATCAGCCGCGAGCGCAGCAGCTGCATCGCGACCGCCCGGTTCTGCATCTGCGAGCGCTCGTTCTGGCACTGGACGACGACGCCGGTCGGGATGTGGGTGATCCGCACCGCCGAGTCGGTCTTGTTGACGTGCTGGCCGCCGGCGCCAGAGGCCCGATAGGTGTCGACGCGGATGTCGGCGTCGTCGATCTCGACCTCGACGCTTTCGTCGACCACCGGGCCGACTTCGACCTGGGCGAAGCTGGTGTGACGGCGGGCGGAGGAGTCGAAGGGCGAGATCCGGACCAGGCGGTGGACGCCCCGCTCGGCGGCGAAGAGGCCGTAGGCGTTCTCGCCGCGGGCGATGAAGGTCGCCGACTTCAGCCCAGCCTCCTCCCCGGCAGAGGCCTCCATCATCTCGACCTGGAAGCCGCGACGTTCGGCCCAGCGCAGGTACATCCGCAGCAGGATCTCGGCCCAGTCCTGGGAGTCGGTGCCGCCGGCACCGGCGTGGACGCTGACGACGGCGTCGCCGGAGTCGTACTCGCCGCTGAACAGGCGCGCCTCCTCGAGCTCGGCCAGCCGCGCCTCGACGGCGGCGAGCTGGGTGCCGAGCTCGGCCTCCAGCTCCTCGTCCTCGGTCGCCATCTCGGCAAGGTCGCCGAGGTCGGCTATCTCGGACTCGAGCTCGCGGAAGGTCTCGAGTCGTCGCTGTGCGCGAGCGTGCGCAGCCGAGGTCTTCGCCGCGGCTTCCTGGTCGTCCCAGAACCCGGGCTGGCCCATCTCCTCCTCGAGGCGCGCCGCCTCGGCTTCCAATCGGGCCGGGTCAAAGATAGTCCGAGAGCAGGGACAGCTGCTCGCGGACGGCGGCGAGGCGTGACGCGACGGATTCGGTCTGGGTGGCGTCGGCCATGCCCGAAGACTACCCGTGGGAGATGCCGAGCCCGTGCCGGGCTACTTGTGGTTGCCGTAGGCCGCTTCGGTGGTGCAGGAAGCGAAGGTAATCGACGCGTGGTCCATCAGGCTCGGGTCTTCGGTCGAGAAGTAGACCTCGAAGCTGCCGTTGTAGGTCTTGCCGTGGAAGCGGACCTTGGCCGGCCGCTCGCCGACCTCGGCGCCGCCCTTGCCGACGCCCCAATAGCGGTAGCCGCGAGCGGCGATCACCGTCAGCGGGTAGCTGCCGAGAACCTTCACCGGCGCGGCGCGGTCTTCGCAGGCTTCGTATTCACCGGTCGTCAGGTGCAAGCCGGAGACGTACAGCTTGTGCTTCCTGGCGCCCGTCCCGTGCTTGAGGGTGAACCCACCGTCGCTCAGGGAGGTGGTCCAGGCGCCGGCCCGCGGCGGTGCGGGAGCAACGGCCGCCGTCGCGGTGACGGCGCCCAGCAGGGCGAGGAGCGCGAAGGCGGCGAGGGCGAGGAACGGGCGGCTGCGCATGGCGACGGGCACGATAACCGCAGGCGGCCGCGACGGCGTCCAGCCTCTACGCCGAATCCGCGTAGAAGCCGCCGACCCGCAGCGCCTCCTCGCGATCCTCGTAGGGGCGCCAGCTCAGCACCCGGCGCTGACGCAACTCGAAGGCCCAGGCCATCTCATCGCTGCCGGCGTGATCCTCGTCTTCCTCCCAGTGCCAGTGGCGCTGGATCAAGGCGACGGCGCGGCCTCCGCCGCCCTCGGTCCCGCCCTCGTAGAGCTGCTGCAGCTCGATCGTCTGCTGCACCCCTCCGGGTGCCCGAGTTGCCCACTGCCGCGCCGCCTCCAGCCCCTTGCGCAGCCCCTTCATCGAGTGCAGCTCGACCTCGGGATCGAGCACCGCGACGAACGCATCCAGATCGCGCTCGTTGAACGCCCGGATGAACTCGCGGACGGGATCGGTCACGTTCAGGCGGGGCGCTCAGGCGCCGTGACACTTCTTGTACTTCTTGCCCGAGCCGCACCAACAGGGGTCGTTGCGGCCGATTTTGTCGTGCTCGTCTTTGACCACGGTCTCGACCACCTCGCTGCCGCCGTTGCCGGGTCCGGCCTCCGCCGCTGGCCCGCTCGAGAATTCGACCCCGCCGCCGGCGCCCGCGGCGACCTGCTGCAGCGCCGAGGGCTGTGCCTCGGCCGTGCCCCCCGAGTAGTCGAGGTCGGCGGGCTCAGAGGCGGCGGTCGCCGGCAGCTGCTGGCCCGGTTCGATCTGGATTTCAGCGTGGAAGATGAGCTTGCTGTACTCCTCCCAAATCGAGTGCATCAGCTCCTCGAACATGGTGAAGCCCTCGTTTTTGTAAGCGACCAGCGGGTCGATCTGGGCGAAGCCGCGGAGGTGAATGCCTTCGCGCAGGTAGTCCATGTCGAAGAGGTGTTCGCGCCAGCGGTTGTCGATCACCTGGAGCAGGATCGAGCGCTCCAGGTAGCGCATCAGCTCGGCCCCGAGCCGGGCCTCGCGGTCGTCGTAGGCGCTCATCGCGTCGTCGTCGAGCTCGTCCTTCAGCTTCTCCGGATCGACCGCCTCCGGCGCCAGGCTGCCGACCTCGACGCCGACCGGCCAGATCTGGCGCAGCTGCGTCTCCAGCTCCTCCATGTCCCATTCTTCGAGCAGGTCGCCGGCGGTGTACTCGTCGACGAGGCGCTCGATCACGCCCTCGAGTTCGTCGCGCGCGGTCTCGGACATGTCACGGCCTTCGAGGACCTCGCGGCGGTATCTGTAGACGACGCGGCGCTGCTCGTTCATCACGTCGTCGTACTCGAGCACGCGTTTGCGGATCAGGAAGTTCTGCTCCTCGACCTTCTTCTGCGCGTTCTCGACCGTTTTCGTCAGCATTTTCGCCTCGAGCGGGACTTCGGTGCCGTCGTCGTCGACGGGGCCGAGGCGGTCGAGGATTTTGTAGATCCGGTCGCCGGCGAAGAGGCGGATCACGTCGTCTTCGGCGGAGAGGTAGAAGCGCGACTCGCCAGGGTCGCCCTGGCGGCCGGAGCGGCCGCGCAGCTGGTTGTCGATCCGCCGCGACTCGTGCCGCTCGGTACCGCAGATGAAGAGCCCGCCGAGCTCGCGCACTTCCTCGGCCTCCGCCTTGCACTGCGGGGTCAGCTCGTCGGTCAGCTCTGACAGCGACTCGTGGTAGCCGTCGCTCTCGTAGGTGATCCCCTTCCTTTTCAGGTCGTGGATCGCGAGGTGTTCCGGGTCGCCTCCGAGCTTGATGTCGACGCCGCGACCGGCCATGTTGGTGGCGATCATCACCGCGCCCTTGCGCCCGGCCTGGGCGATCAGCTCGCCCTCTCGTTCGGCGTGCTCGGGCTTCGCGTTGAGCACCGCGTGTTCGATGCCGTCGCGCTTCAGCGCCTCGGAGATCATCTCCGAGACCTCGACCGAGACGGTCCCGACCAGAACCGGCTGGCCCTTCTCGTGACGGGCGACGATCTCGTCCATCACCGCTTTCCACTTGCCGTCTTTGGTCTTGAAGATCTGGTCGTTCTGATCCATCCGGACCATCGGCTGGTTGGTCGGGATCTCGACCACCGGCATCTCGTAGATCTTCATGAACTCGGTCGCCTCGGTCAGCGCGGTACCGGTCATCCCGGAGAGCTTGTCGTAGAGGCGGAAGTAGTTCTGCAGCGTGATCGTCGCCAGGGTCTGGTTCTCCTCGCGGATCGCGACGCCTTCCTTGGCCTCGACCGCCTGGTGCAGGCCCTCCGACCAGCGCCGGCCCTCGAGGATGCGACCGGTGAACTCGTCGATGATCATCACCTCACCGTCGATCACCGCGTAGTCCTGATCCTTTTTGTAGAGCGACTCCGCCTTCAGCGACTGGACCAGGTGGTTGACGAGGTTGCCGTGTTCGCCGAGGTAGAGGTTCTCGACGCCGAGGAACTCCTCGGCGTTCTTGACGCCGCGCTCGGTCGGCGCAACGGTCTTGTGCTTCTCGTCGTACTCGTAGTCGTAGTCGACGTCGGAGGTGTCGCGCGACTCGCCGAGCGATTTCAGCTTCTCTTTGGCCGGCACGCCGACCAGCTGTTTGGCGAGGCGGGCGAAGGTGTAATAGGTCTGGGCCGCCTGTTCGGGCTGGCCGGAGATGATCAGCGGCGTCCGCGCCTCGTCGATCAGGATGTTGTCGACCTCGTCGACGATCGCGAAGTTGTGGTCGCGCTGGACGCACTGCTCGAGCGAGCCGGACATGTTGTCGCGCAGGTAGTCGAAGCCGAACTCGGAGTTGGTCCCGTAGGTGACGTCGAGCGCGTACTTGCGCTGGCGGGTGGCGTGGTCGTCGCCGTCCTGGAGGGCGTCGGCGGTGACGCCGAGCGACTCGTAGATCGGCGACATCCATTCGCAGTCGCGGCGGGCGAGGTAGTCGTTGACGGTGACGACGTGAACGCTCTGGCCGGCGAGCGTGTTGAGGAAGACGGGCAGGGTCGCGGTCAGGGTCTTGCCCTCGCCGGTCTTCATCTCGGCGATGCCGCCGTCGTGGAGGACCATGCCGCCGATCAGCTGCACGTCGTAGTGGCGCTGGCCAGTTGTCCGGCGCGAGGCCTCGCGGGTCAGCGCGAACGCCTCCGGCAGCAGGTCGTCGAGAGAGGTGCCGTTGCGGGCGCGCTCCCGCAGCTCGTCGGCCACCTCGCGGATTTCCTCGTCGGAAAGGGCTTCCATCTCCGGCTCGTAGCGATTGATCGCTTCCGCGCGCTTCTGGTAGGCCTTGAACTTCCGGCCCTCCCCCGCGCGCAGCGCCTTCGTGACGAGGTCCATCGCTGGCATTGGTCAAGAGTACCGAGGGTGCGTTCTCCGGGGTCCTCCGTACCCGGGAGATCGGCAACGACCTCTTGCCGAGCGCCGGCGACGGGCGTACGATCGAGCCTCGAACCCACAAGGAGGCACTCATGCGGATTGAGATTCGGGGCCGTAACGTCGAGGTGACGGATGACCTGCGTGAGATGGTGCGGAAGCGCTTCCAACGGTTGGGCAGGCAGGTTTCGGCGCTGGCGACGCTGGACGTCGTTCTCTCCGAGGAGCGCAACCCCTCGATCGCCGACAGCCAGGTCGCCGAGGCGACCTTTTACCTCAAAGGCGTCACCCTGCACGCCCGCGAGGCCTCGCCCGAGATGGCGCACACCGTCCACGAGCTGGCCGAGGACGTCAGGCGGCAGGTGAAGAAGCACCGGGATCTGAGAAGGAAGCGGCGGAGGACGCGGAAGCTGGTCGGCGAGCTGCGGGGGCGGGTGGCCTGAGGGACGAAGCGTTTTGAGGGCCTGACCCGCACACCTCCGTGGGCAGGTAGGTGTGCGGGTCAGGCCGAGTTCGGGCCGGTTTGAGTGGGACGCGCCTGGGTCCGACGCCGTTGTCGACTTTGTGGCCCCCACAGGGGCCCGAAAGGCGACAACGACTGGAGCCGGCTCATCGTTCGTCACCTTGTACGGGCTATAGCCCGTACAAGGTGACGAAGGGCTTAGATCCGCCGCCCCCACGCCGATCAGCCACCTCCCCACGCAGACCCTCGCTACAGCCTCCGAGCAAACGTCACGGCCACGACCCGCGCCGCCCCCGCGCTCCGCAGAGCCTTCGCGCAAGCCGTCATCGTCGCCCCGGTCGTCAGCACGTCGTCGACCAGCAGAATGCTGCGAGGGACCGGGCCGCAGACCCGGACCCTCGGCGGATGACCGACGCGGTCGGCGCGGCCGCGGCCGACTTGGCGCTGGCCGCCGCGGCGGGCGAGGCAGAGAGCGAGCGGGGCCTGCAGGCGCTCAGCGAGGGCCGCGGCAAGCTCGCCGGCGGGGTCGAAGCCGCGGCGGCGCAGACGCGGGGGTGCCGGGGGGACGGGGACGACGGTCCCGCTCAGCATGTGAGCCGGCGCGAGCCAATGGATGCGGTCGGCCATCAGGTCAGCGACCGGCAGCAGGCGGCGGAACTTGAGCGCGGCGACGAGGTCGCGGGCGACGCTCTCATACGAAGCCGAGGACCAGGCCCGGTCGAGGCCCGGAGGGCCTTTGCCGAAGAGCGGCTCGGCGCCGGCGAGACGGCGAGCGCAGCGCGTACAGAGGACCGCCTCGACACGGCAGCCGCGGCCGCAGGCCGCGCAGAGCGGCGGCGCCAGGCCGGCGGCGAGGGCTTGCAGGATCTCCATGCGCCGATCCTGAGCTGCCACGGCGCGCACGTGGCGCGCACCGTGTAGGGGCTTTCGGACGAGAAGCGTGCGTCTTCGTGTCGCCGGGGGGGTCGGTCAGCCGGCGCGGGTGCCGGCGATCGCACCAACCAGGACGCTCTCGGCGGGGACCTCGGCGCCGGGCAGGACGATCACCTCGCGCAGGCGCGAGCCGGCGCCGACGCGGGCGCCGTCGCCGATCACCGAAGGACCGTCGATGCGGACGTCGTCGCCGATCTCGGCGCCGGGCCCGATCAGGACCGGACCGCGCAGCTCGCCCTCGTCGGCGACCGCGGCGCCGCTGCGGAAGCCCTCGTGCATCTCCCCCTCGCGCTCGACCGCGACGGCGCCGGTGAGCGCGTCGACGGTGCTCTCGCGCAGCTCCTCGAGGTTGCCGATGTCGTTCCAGTAGGCCTCGATCTCGTGCGAGTAGAAGGGCACGTCGCCCGCGAGCAGCGCCGGGAAGACGTCCATCGCCCAATCGGCGAAGCCGGCCGGGTCGCCCTCCCCCGCGAGCTTGCTCTCCCCCGGTCCGGGGAAGAAGTCGAAGATCTCGGCGCGGAACATGTAGATGCCGCAGTTGGCGAGGTTGGAGAGCGCTTCCGCCGGCTCGGGCTTCTCCTGGAAGCCCTGGATGCGCTCGTCGCTGCCGGTGATCGCGACGCCGAACTGAGTCGTGTCCTCGACCCGCTTCGTCGCCAGCGTCGCGATCCCGTCGTGGGATTCGTGGAGCTGGCGCATCGCGGTCAGGTCGATGTCGGTGAGCGCGTCGCCGGAGATGACCAGGAACGAGTCGCCGAGGAACTCGGCCGCGTTGCGAACGCCGCCCGAGGTGCCGAGCAGCTGCTCCTCGAAGCTGTAGGTCAGCTCGACGCCGAAGGCCGAGCCATCGCCGAAGTGGTCCTGGATCAGCTCCGGGAACCAGTGCAGGTTGGCGATCGTCTCGGTCAGCCCGTGGCGGCCGAGGAGGCGGACGATGTGCTCCATCACTGGGCGGTTGAGGACCGGGACCATCGGCTTCGGCATCCCGTAGGTGATCGGCCGCAGCCGCGTCCCCAGGCCGGCTGCGAGGATCATCGCCCTCACCTTGCCATCCGCTCCTTGAAGCGCTCGATCGCCTCGACCGGGAGCGGGTCGACGCCGCGGCGCTCGGCCAGCTCGAGCGAGACGAGGTCGCCCAGCATCGTCGCCCAGAGCAGGCGCTCGACCCGGGTCTCGCCGACCGTCTCGACCCGGATCGCGGTCGCGCTCTCGGAGACCGACTCGGCGGTCAGCTCGATCCGGCGCCGCTCGCGCGGGTGCTGGTCTGCGTCCTCGAGGAAGACGGCGGCGAGACCGGCGCCGGCGGCGACCTCGTTCCAGCCGCAGATCTCGTTGTGGTCGGCCTCGGGCAGCTCGGCGAAGAAGCTAGCCAGCTTCGCGTTCTCGTTCACCTGGGTCTTCCAGCGGCGGGCTACGGGTGCGGTCAGGTCGGCTCCGTAGAAGACCGGGATCGAGGCTGCGAGGTCGGCGGCGAGCCCGGCGGCGCGGGTGCGCAGGTCGTCGGCCTGCTCGGCGAGGAAGGCGGCAGCGGTGTCGATCTCGGTGTGGATCCGGGGCGCGACCCCGGCCAGCGCCGCCGCCTCGGCCGCGGCAACGAACATGTAGGCGACGGCGGCCCGCGGTTGGAAGATTCCCGGCAACCCGACCACCGGCACCCCCGCCTCGCGCGCCTGGTCGACCAGGGCGCCGCCGGTGCTGACGACGATCCGACGGGCACCAAGCGCCTCGGCCGCGGCGAAGCAGGCGAGCGTCTCCTCGGTGTTGCCCGAGTAGCTGCAGCAGACGACGGTCCACTCGGTGGTCGCCCAGCTCGGCAGCTCGTAGCCGCGCACGGTCGCCATCGGCCTCGTCAGCCGCTCGCCGAGCGCGGCGGCGGCAAGGTCGCCGCCGATCGCCGAGCCCCCCATCCCGCAGAGCAGCAGGCCCGCCGACTCAGACGCCTCCAGGCGGGCACCTTCGACGCGCCAGAGCGCGTCGCGGAGCTGGTCGGGAATGCCGAGGACGTCGTCGATCATGGCGCGGGGACGTGCCCATCTTCGCCGATCACGGCGCCGGCCAGAGTCGCCCCCGGCGCGACCTCGACGCCCGCCGCCAGGATCGAGTCCGAGACGGTGGCGCCGGCGCCGACGGTGCAGCCTTCGAGCAGGACCGACCCGGTCAGCTCGGCGCCCTCCCCGACCCGGCAACCGGGGGCGAGGACGGCGCGCGGCCCGACCCGCGCCCCGCTGGCGATCTCGGTGTCGGCCCCGACCAGCATTCCCGGCGCGGTCGGCTCGACCCGGGTCTTGACCCGCCCCTCGAGGATGTCCCAGCTCGCCTGCAGGTAGCGCTCGGGCGTGCCGATGTCCATCCAGTACCCCTCGAGCGGCAGCGCCCCGAGCCCGTCGCCGACGAGGCGGGGGAATACCTCGCGCTCGATCGACACCTCGCGCCCGGGCGGGATCAGGTCGAGCACCGAGCGCTCGAGCACGTAGGTGCCGGCGTTGATCTCGCCCGGCACCGGCTCGCCGGTCTTCTCGCGGAAGGCGAGGACCGAGCGCTCGGCGTCGCATTCGACCAAACCGAAGGCGGCGGAGTCCTCGACCGGGTAGAGGCCGAGGGTCGCCTGCGCCCCAAGCTCCTCGTGGACGCGCAGCAGCGCGCTCAGGTCGAGGTCGCAGAGGACGTCGCCGTTGAGCGCGAGGAAGCGATCCTCGAGCCGGTCGCCGAGCTCGTCGGCGGCGAAGCGGAAGGCGCCGGCGGTGCCGCGGCGGTCGGGCTCGACGACGTAGGTGAGCCGCGTCCCCTCGTGCTCCTCCTCGCCGAGAGCGCCGCGCAGGACGTCGGGCAGGAAGCCGCAGGCGAGGACCACCTCGGTGACCCCATGCGACGCCAGCCACTCGACCATGTAGGCGAGAAACGGGCGGTCGACGAGGGTCAGCGCCGGCTTCGGCACCGAGTCGGTCAGCGGTCGCAGCCGCGTTCCTTCCCCCCCGACCAGAACTATCGCCTGCATCTACTCGGCTGCGGCGGGGGTCGGGGTTGCTTCGGGCTTGCCCATCCCCTCGTACTGGAAGCCGGCTGTGCGGAGCGCGGCGGGGTCGAGGAAGTTGCGGCCGTCGATCAGCAGCGGGCGGGCCATCCTCGCCGCGGCCTCCGACCAGTCGATCTCGGCGAACTCGGGCCACTCGGTGACCAAGACCGCGGCCTCGGCCCCGTCGAGGGCGGCGAGCGCATTAGGCGCCATCTCGACCGCCGGCAGCAGCTCCTTGGCGCGGGCCGCGGCGACCGGATCGTAGGCCCTGACCTCGACGCCCTCGCCCTCGAGGCGAGCGGCGAGGACGAGGCTGGCGGCGTCGCGCATGTCGTCGGTGTTCGGCTTGAACGCCAGCCCGAGCAGCGCCACCCGCCTGCCGACCAGGGAGCCGAGGTGCTCGCGCAGCTTGTGCACGACGCGGCGCTTCTGCAGCTCGTTGACCTCGACCACCGAGTTGAGCAGCTGGAAGTGGTAGCCGGTGTTGGCGGCGAGCTTGCGCAGCGCCGAGACGTCCTTGCCGAAGCAGGAGCCGCCGTAGCCGAGGCCGGCCTGCAGGAACTTGGGCCCGATGCGGTCGTCGAGGCCCATGCCGCGGGCGACCTCGGTGACGTCGGCCCCCACCTCCTCGCAGACGTTGGCGATCTCGTTGATGAAGGAGATCTTGGTGGCGAGGAAGGTGTTCGAGGCGAGCTTGATCATCTCGCCGCTGGCGACGTCGGTGCGGACACGGGCGCCGCCGAGCGGGGCGTAGAGCTCCTCGACGGCCTCGGCCGCCCACTCGCTGCCGGGGTCGGTTCCGATCACGACCCGGTCGGGATGGAGGAAGTCGTCGAGCGCCGATCCCTCCTTGAGGAACTCCGGGCAGGAGACGTAGGCGGTCGCGCTCAGCTCGCGCTGGATCTTGCGCCCGGTGCCGACCGGGACCGTCGACTTCATCACCAGGGCGTGGGTCGTGTCTCCGCGCAGCTCGTCGACCACAGACATCACCCGCCCCAGGTCGGCGTCGCCGGAGTAGGTCGGCGGCGTGTCGACGCAGACGAACAGCAGCCGCGCTCGCTCCAGCGGCAGGCCCATCTCCGTCGTGAAGGTGATCCGCTCGAGGTTGCGGCGCAGCATCTCCTCGAGGCCCGGCTCGTGGATCGTCACCTCGCCGCGATCGAGCGCCGCCACCTTCTCGGCGACGATGTCGCGGGCGATGACCTGGTGGCCGAGCTCGGCGAAGCAGACGGCGGTCACCAGGCCGACCCAGCCGACCCCGACCACCCCGATCGTCTCTCGCTGCTCGCTCATTCCGATTCCGCCGCCTTCTGCCGCTTGCGCGGCTTCGTCTTCGGCACGATCACCGAGGCCGAACGCGCGATCCCCATCATCTGGTCGTTGGTCAGCGTCTTCAGCAGGTCGTTGGCGACCCAGTAGCTGTTTTCGCCGCGGTGCCAGGCGACGAGGTCGACCCGGTCGCCATCGAGGTAGATCTCGTATTCGCGGCCCTTGATCGTCTTCGTTTCGCTCGGGTTGTCGAGGATCGGCGGATCGTGCCAGCCGCGGATCCCTTGGACGCCGATGTAATGCGGCCCGTCGGGCAGTTCGGCGATCAGGACCATGCGATAGGCCTCGTAGCGCTTGGCGTCCTTGCCGAGGCTTTCCGGGATCCGGTAGACGTAGGGGTCGACGACCTTTTCATAGGGGTTGCTTTCCACGTAGTACGTGTTGGGCGGGAGCCGGGTCGGATAGAAGATCGGGAAACGGCCGTGGACGCGGCGGGCAGCGATCTTCGCCTCTTCTTCACCGGCTTCGCGGGCCGGCACCAGGCCGTCGCTGCCGGGCGGCTTCACTTCAACGACGGCTTCCTTCTTCTTCTTTTCCTTCTGCTTCTTCTTGCCCTTGGCCTTCTTGCCCTGCTTGCCGCCCTGCTTCTTGTGGCCGCCGCCGGTGCGTTCTTCTTCTTCTTGCTGGGTGCCTTCGAGGGTGCCGCGGGGGCCGCCGCTGGCTTCGCTGCCGAGGAACTGTTCGACCGCTTCGTGGATCGCTTCCGGGCTGGCTTCGACGTAGCTGGGACCGAGTTCGGCGGGGAAGTGGATCTCGTTGATCGGCACGTTGCGCACCGAGAGGAAGAGTTTCATCACTTCCAGCATCGTCTGCGTGTCCTTGATGTCGGACGTCGTGTATTCGGTGAAGATCTTGATCAGGTCTTTTTCGCCGCCGCCGAGGAAGACGTCCTTGACCAGGTCACCGACCGAGATCTGCTCGCGCGCGGCGCTGATGAAGTCCTGCTGACGGGCGGAGCGGACGATGTCGGTGTCGGTGTGGCGGTAGCGCACGTACTCCAGCGCTTTCTTGCCGCAGAGCAGCTGGTAGCCAGGCTGGACGTTGATTTCGGCGTACTGTTCGGACGGGGCAACGCCTTCGTTGGAGTGGTAGTAGCGCCGGTCGACGTCGGTGAAGACGCAACCGATCGCGTAAACCGCCCGAACGAAGCCGAGGAAGTCGACGTTGACGATGTGGTTGACCGGCAACCCGGTCAATTCCTTGACCACCTGCAGGGTCTCTTTCGGTCCGCCATAGCTGTAGGCGGCGTTGAACTTGTCGATCCCCCCTTCGGGCAGTTCGACTTTCAGGTCGCGCGGGATCGACATCACCGAGATCGCGTCCTTTTCCGGGTCGAGGCGCAGCAGGATCGTCGTGTCGGAGCGACCGAACGCTTCTTCGCCTTCGACGCTGGCCCGCTTGTCGGAGCCGATGATGAGGATGTTCTCCGGTTCGCCGCCGTGCACGGTCTTGAGGAATCTGCCGACTTCGTTGCTGAGACGCCCGTTGTGTTCGAGCGCCTTGGCGACGCTGTCGAGGTAGACGAGGATGCCCGTCGCGGTCGCCGCGGCGGAGACGACGACGATGATCAGGCCGCCGAGCAGGAATCGCCACCAGAACCGCTTCGGCTTCGGCGGCGGCTCGGAGTCGCCGCTGGGCGGCGGCTTCTTCGGGGCCCAGCCCGGCACCGGCTCAGTCATCGCCGAGCCGATCCGGGATCGCCCGCAGGAACGATTCGAGCGCCTGGCGGTAGCTCTGCAGCGAGGAGACCGAGACCCACTCCTCGGGCCCGTGGTGGCCGGCACCGACCGGCCCGAACTCGACCGCCGGCACCCCGACCCGCAGGAACGAGACCGCGTCGGAGGCGCCGTCGCGGCCGACGCTCATCGGCTCCCCCTCGTGATGCGTCGCCGCCGCCTCGCGCAGGAGGCGGACGAAGGGCGAGTGGACGTCGACCATCGCCGGCGGCAGCGCCAACAGGGTGCTCACCGCAGCTCCCGAGGCACCGCGCACTTCCTCGCTGATGGCTTGCGGATCCTGTCCGGGCAGGTAGCGGATGTCGACGTCTATCACGCATCGGTCGGGCACCTTGTTGAGCGCATCGCCACCCCAGATCCGGCCCAGGTTGACCGAGGGGCGGTCGAAGTGCTCGGAGCTGTGCCGCGCAAAAGGTAGCGATTCGATACTGCGGAAAACGTCGATCGCGTTGAGGACGGCGTTGTCGCCGAGCCACGGGGTCGAGCCGTGCGCCGCGCGGCCGGAAACCTCCAGCCGCAGCGCCAGCACCCCCTTGGCGGCGATGCCGATGTGGAGATCGGTCGGCTCGCCGGTGATCGCGAAATCGCCGACGAAGCCGCCGTCGACGAGGTGATCGCAGCCGCGTTCGAAGCCCTCCTCGGACTCCTCGTCGCCGACCATCCCGAACCGCACCCGGACCCGGTCCTGGTCCTTCATCGCCGCGGTGACGAGCATCATCGCCGCCAGCGCGCCCTTCATGTCGTAGGCACCCCGGCCGTAGAGCCGATCGCCCTCGAGCCGCGGCTCGAACTGCCCCGGGAATCCGGGAACGACGTCGATGTGGCCCTCGAGCACGACCGTCGGCGCCCCCTGCGGACCGACTTCCGCCCGGATCACCGGCAGCCCCCGCACCAGGTCGTGCTCGGCCTCGATTCCTCTTGCCTCCAGCCATCCCTTGACGAAACCCGCCGCCTCGGCGATGGATTCGGGCTCGGAGGTCTCGTAGGAGATCAGCCGCTTGGCGAGCGCCACCAGCTCGTCAGTCATGGCGCGATCCCCCGAGGGTGCGAGGCCGTGGCGAGGGAGGGTCCGGTCATCCTCTGGTCGAATTGAGTCGCGCGCCCTGCGGGCGCGGCTCCGGATGACTGAGCCCGCCTATGGCGGGCAGATGACAGATTGCATTTCGCCGCTTCGCGACATTCGCCCAGAGGACGACCGGACCCTCCCCAACCAAGGGGTACCGGCAGCTTCGGGGAGTCGGACCACGAGCACGCGTTGGGAGCCTTCGCGGGTCCAGCGTCAGATCTCGGTTCGGGAGCTTCCGTGGGACGGAGCACGTTCCAGCCTCTGCGGAGAGCTTGCATGGGACGAAGGGTTGCGAATCTCGGGCGCGGCTTCGCTGGAGAGGGGGGGGGGGGCCGCCCGGGGGAGGGGGCGGAGGGGGGGAGGGCAAACAGAATAAATAGGGCCAGACGCGCGCC
>Ga0335070_10000791_pt1 | contig 36109 bp, 25 predicted proteins | sample Lox_Sample_13_FD_206722 | JGI IMG/M metagenome (GOLD analysis project Ga0335070, IMG submission 206722) | Soil microbial communities from Loxahatchee National Wildlife Refuge, Florida, United States - Lox_Sample_1.3 | ecosystem: Environmental > Terrestrial > Soil > Wetlands | place: USA... | reverse complement strand
TGAGGTCCACGCGCGACTTGAAATCGCCGCGGTTGGCCGCTTCGATGATGCCGCGCTGGCCATCGATAACACGGCGCAGGCGCTCGATCATGCTCTTGACCGCGCACAACAGGCTGCGCTCGTCGTTGCCCTTGGTCTTGACCTCGACCGACAGATCGCCCGCGGCGACCTGGTGGAGGACATCCGAGGCGTAAGCCGGCTCGCCGCCGAGCTGGTTGAGAATGCTGCGCGTCACGAGCAGCGCGGCCAGGGTGGCGAGCACGGCGGCCAGGCCGCCGAGCGCGAGCATCGTGAGGCGGGCAGCCTTGTAGGTCTGGACGGCACTGCCGCTGGCCTCATCGTTCGACTTGTCTTCGAAGGCGGCGAGATCGCCGGTCAGCTTGCGCAGCGAGAGGTTCTTCGGCTCGACATTGTTGACCACTTCCGAACGGGCTTCGGCAGCCCTGTGGGCCACACCGAGCGCCATCGTGGCGGTACCCGCTGCCTTGACCTGGTCATAGGCGTCCCTGATGTTCCTGAGCATCTCCTTCTCGGAGTTGCTGCCGGACTCGGAGAACATCCTGTCCTCCTTGGCATAGGCGGCTTCGAAGTCGGCGAATGCCGCCTGCATGCCTTCGTTCTGCGCGTGCAGCTCGGCATCGTCCGTGTAGATGACCGAGCGCTGCAACGAACCGCCGATGGCATATGCGGCATCGCGCATCGTGACCGCGTGATGCGTCTGCTCGATGTTGTCGGTAATCGTGCTGATGTGATCGTTGATGACGCCCATGCGCGTAACGCCGACGGCGACGCAGCCGATGAGCAATACCAGGACCACGCCGAACGCCAGCATCAGGCGTGTTCCGACTTTCATATTCCCAAACATGACCGACTCCCTGTTGCTTCGACTTGCTTGACTGCTATGCGGCGGCGCGCGCCGCCACCTTGCGGATCAGGGCCGGGACATCCAGGATCAGGGCGACCTCGCCCGTCCCGAGGATGCTCGAGCCACTTGCGTAATCGACCTCGCCGAACAGCTTGCTGAGCGGCTTGATCACCGATTGACATTCACCCAGCAGCGTGTCCACGACCAGGCCGGCGCGGCGGCCCGCATGGCGGACCACCACGATGCTCTGGCGACGCGCGGGCGGCGCTGCGATCGAGAACAGATTGTTGAGCCTGACGAACGGCAGGACTTCGCCGCGCAGACTGGTGAAGTCATGACCGGCCGTGGCGGAGAACTCCACGCATTCCTCGATCGTGTCGAGGGGCAGCACGAAGATCGACTTGCCGACGGCGACCTGGAAACCGTTGATGATCGCGAGGGTGAGTGGCAGCCGCACCGTGATGGTGGAGCCGGCGCCTTCCCGGCTCTGGATGCTGACATCGCCACGCAGAGCGGCGATGTTGCGCTTGACGACGTCCATGCCGACGCCGCGACCGGAGAGGTTCGTGACCTTCTCGGCCGTCGAGAAACCGGGTTCGAAGACGAGATTGAGGATCTCGTTGTCGCTGAGCGTGTCGCCCTGCGCAATCAGGCCGCGCTCCAGCGCCTTGGCGAGGATGCGGTCGCGCCGCAGACCACCGCCGTCGTCGCTGACCTCGATGACGATCGTGCCGGAGTCGTGGTAGGCGTTCAGCCGGATCGTGCCCGCTGAAGGCTTGCCGCGGGACAGGCGCACGTCGGCCGCCTCGATACCATGGTCGATCGCATTGCGCACCAGGTGGGTGAGGGGATCGGTGATCCGTTCGACCACCGTCTTGTCCAGCTCGGTGTCCTCGCCGCTGACAATCAGCGAGATTTCCTTGCCGAGCTCGCGCGACATGTCATGCACCACGCGCTGGAAGCGGTTGAAGGTGGCGCCGATCTTGACCATGCGCAGCTGCAGTGAGCCTTCGCGGACCTGCTCGATGAGCGCGCCCACGTTGGACATGCACTCCTCGAGCTCGCTGTTGCCCGAGCGGCTCGCGGCGAGATTGGCGGTTGCGGCCGCCGTGATCAGCTCACCGATACGGGTGATCAGGTAATCGAGCTTGTTGGCATCGACGCGGATGGTACGGTCGCGGTTCGCGGCCGAAGCCTGCGCCGCGCCACGCTCACCGGAACGGTCGGACTCAGCGGACTCGCGCGCGCCCGAATCCGCCGGTGGTGGTGTCTGTTCGGCCTTGGAGAGCGTGCCGCACCGCTGCAGGATCTGCACGATTCGGTCGTCTTTCAGGCCTGTGCCACGCAGCACCTGGAAGTACTCCGCCGGAGGCGAGTTCGGCGCGAGGATGTTCAGCGTGCAGTCATCCTTGACGAACTCGAACGCGCCCTCGATCCGTTCGCGCGCGGCGGTGGTCTGGTAGGCGATCTCGAAGCCGAGGTAGCACTTCTCGGGATCGACCTGGTCGGCCATCGGCATGGCGTCTGACAGGACCACCATGGTGCGGATCGTGCCGAACGTGGTCAGGTAACGCAGGAAGCCGAGCGGGTCCATGCCGGCTGTGAGTACTTCGGAGCTGAATCGCAGGCTGATGTGCCAGCTGCCGTCAGCCGGGGCGCTTGCAGCACTTTCGCGTGAGGCGGTGGACGCACCCTCGGTACGGGGCGTGCTCGCAGCGGCGCCGCTGGTGCCGAACGCACCGAGCGCTGCCAGCAGTACATCCCCGCGCGTCTTGAGTCCCGGATCGTCCGGTTTGCCGTCGGCTGCCGCGGCGACCAGCTCTTCGATGTGGTCCCGGCAGCGCAGCAGCACGTTGATCAGCTCCGCATCGAAGGAAACCTGGCCAAGGCGCACACGATCGAGGATGGCCTCGACGTTGTGCACGAAGGCCACGATGGGGTCGAGACCGAACAGGCCCGAGGAGCCCTTGATCGTGTGGGCGCAGCGGAAGATGCTGTTGATGTTGTCCGCGCTCGGCGTGCCCGTGGTGCACTCCAGCAGGCCCGCTTCCATCTCGCGCAGCAGCTCGCCGGCTTCGGCGAGGAAGGTGGGCAGTGCGTCGTCGACGTTCACGAGGCCGCTCCCTGAATCGCCTCGAGGAGCGATTTCTGACAACACAGCTCCAGCACACCGCGCACCGCCGGGCTGCAGCCGGTGAGCTGCAGTTTGCGGTTCAGCACGCGCGATTCGCGCTGCAGCAGCAGCAGCAGCTGCAGGCCGGAGGTGTCGAATTCACGCACCAGCGACAGATCGAGCTCGATGCCGTCGCGCTCGGCGATCAGTTCCGCGAGCAGGGCGGGCTTGAGGGTCGCCGCGGCATACACCGTCATCTCGCCGCTGACTTTCAGACCCCGGGCCGTTTTTTCCAGTTCGAGTTCCATACCGTGTTGTCCGCCGTGAGTTGCGCGAGCCGTTACGCCATCACCAGCTTCGAGACCGCATCGAGCATGATCTGCGGCTGGAAGGGTTTGATGATCCAGGCCTTGGCGCCGGCCGCCTTGCCCTGCGCCTTCTTGTCCTCGCCCGCCTCGGTAGTCAGCATGATCACCGGCGTGAACCTGTAGTCCGGGTGGGCCTTCACTTCCTTGAGGAAACCGATGCCATCGAGTACGGGCATGTTCACGTCGCTGATGATCAGGTGGATCTTGCTGCCATCCAGACGCTGCAGGCCTTCCTGGCCGTTGCCGGCTTCGATCACTTCGTAACCGGCGCCGCGCAGCGCGATTCCCGCCACGGTGCGCACCGAGGCCGAGTCGTCGACAATGAGGATTCGCTTTGCCATGGGCTTGGGTTCCCTAAAAGAACGTGACTTCCTGCGGGGCGATGTCGGCGCTCTGTACGCCGTCGTGGTTCTGACGCTGTTCGGTCGTCGTGTACGTATTCAGCATCGCTTCGACGTGCCGCTCGGCCAGCTCCGCGGCGCTCTGGCTGCCGTCGGCGCTCAGCTGGTCGGCGTGCAGCTTCTGCATGCTGCCGATCACCTGGGCCAGGATCTGGCTGGTGCGGTCCTGGAACTGCAGCTGCACCAGCGACTCGCACACCTCGTCCTTGATCGCGCGGCTTTCGGTGCGGGCGCGGTCGGCGGCCTCCGAGAGCTCCCGGGTGCTGGCGGCAAAACGCGCCAGCACGCCGCGGATCTGCTCATCGGCCGCGTTCACGGCCGCCTCGTCGCGGCTGGCGACCTGCTCGTTGGTCGTGCCGATGCGCACCAGCGCATCGTTGATCACGCTGACCTTCCTGGTGATGTGCTTGCCGGTTTCGCGCGCCGCGTTGGACAGGCTGCGCACTTCGGCGGCCACCACCGCGAACCCCTTGCCGCTCTCGCCGGCATGGGCCGCCTCGATGGCGGCGTTCAGGGCCAGCATGTTGGTGCGGAACCCGATGGAATCCACTTCGCTGGCGAGCTTGTGCAGCTCCTCGGTGTAGGCGCCGATGCTGCGGATCTCGGCCGCCAGCTGGTTGCGGCTCTGCTGGATGGCCTTGAGCGCGCCGATGACCTGCTCCAGGTCGCTCTCGCTGCGACGGATCCCGGCGACCCGGTCGGGCTGGCCGGCGCCACCCTGGCCCGATCCCAGCGCAGCGTCGATGCGCTCGACGATGGCGGAGAAGCGGGCGGTGAGGGCGACGATGGCCGTCTCGCTCTGCGACCGGGCGGTCTCGATCTGCCGGGCCCACAAGGGCAGCAACGGATTGGCCTGCGCACGCTGGCTGGCCGAGACTTCCTGCACGTCAACGTCGTTCATTATTGTCCTGCAAGCGAACAGCGCTGCAACAACGCCGGCGCGCGACCTCCCGCACGCCGACGTCGTGATTTATCGCCCGAGGCGCGCCTGACTGAATGCGTTTGAACGCACATTCCCCGGCTTATTTGCAATTGTGCGATGCACTCGCCGGAGTTGGAATCTCTGCGGGTACTACGTATTGCGGCAAAGTGCCTGTTCCGATCGGCAGGGGCCGCAAGGCTGCCGGGAGTGCCATGTTGCACTCGCGGCAATGCGCGCCGGACCTCTGGAAAACACGGGTCGGCGGCGCTCAGGACGGTGCCAACACCAACTTTCAGCGCCCGATCAGCGGACCGATCCATCTCCTCGGCCGGCAGGAATTCGCGGCCCGCTCGGGGCCGGGAAGGGATGATTCCGGTCAGGCGGCACGCGGCGCGACCGCGCGTGTCGTCACCGGAAAGTAGAAGCGGAACTCGGTGCCCCGGCCGGGTTCGCTGTGCACGCTGATCGCTCCTCCGCAGGAGCGCATGATTCCGTGGACCACCGAGAGGCCGAGGCCCGTGCCCTGGCCGACCGGCTTGGTGGTGAAGAACGGGTCGAAGATCCGGGCGATCGTATCGCGATCCATGCCGCTGCCGGTGTCGCGCACCGTGATGCAGGCGTAGCGGCCTGCGCGCAGGTCGGGTGATTCGGCCAGGCGCTCCTGGTTTATATCCTCGCGCGTCAGGCTCACCTCGATCAGACCCGGCCTGCGGCCGATAGCGTGCGCCGCGTTCGTCACGACATTCAGTATGATCTGATGGATCTGTGTCGAGGCGATCTCGACCCGCGGCACGTCCGGGGCAAAGACCGTGCGGTACTCGATCTGCGGCGGCAGGGTGGCACGTACCAGCCCGAGCGCCTCTTCCACGACCGGGCGCAGGTCCACGAGCTCGCGTTTGACTTCGCCAGGACGGCTGAAGGCGAGAATGCGGTTCACCAGATCACTGGCACGCGAAACGGCACGCGTGACCTCGGAGGCGAAAGCGCGCGCCGGGTGATCCGGGCTCAGCGACTCCTCGATCAGCATCGCATTGCCGCCGATGGCCAGCAGGATGTTGTTGAAATCGTGAGCGATGCCCCCAGCCAGCCGCCCCAGCGATTCGAGCTTCTGCGAACGCGCCTGGGCTTCGTCGCTGATCTTGCGCTCGGTGATGTCCGTGTTGGTGCCCACCCATTTCACGATGCGGCCGCTCTGGTCGCGCAGCGGTACGCCATTGGATTCAAACCAACGATACGCGCCGTCGTGACGCCGGATGCGAAACTGCGCGTGGAAGTCGGTGCCGCTCGCGACCGATTCCATCCAGAGCGTCAGGGCGTGCTGACGGTCCTCGGGGTGCAGCCACGGTTGCCAGCCAGCGCCGTTCAGCTGATCCTCGGAGGCGCCGGTAAACAAGGTCCATGGGCGGCCCAGAAACACTGCACGCCCCTCGTTGTCCGCCGTCCACACCATCCCCGGAAGCGATTCGACGAGCTGGCGGAAACGGCTTTCGCTCTCGCGCAGGTCGTGCTCGAAACGATGGCGCAGGATGCAGATGGCGGCAGTGTGCGTGGCGATTTCGATCAGCTGCAGATGCCGTGCCTGGGGGGCGCCGGGTTGCCGGTAGTAGATGGCGAAGGTTCCGAGGACGTTGCGCGCCGGATCGAATATGGGCGAGGACCAGCAGGCGCGCAGGCCGTGCGCGAGCGCCAGGTCCCGGTATTCCGCCCACAGGGGATCGGAGGCGATGTCCTGGACGAATACCGGCTGTCGGCGCCAGGCGGACGTGCCGCACGACCCGACTGCGGGCCCGATCTTCACTCCGTCGATCTCCGAGTTGTACTTCGCAGGCAGGCTGGGACCCACTACGTGCCGCAATGTGACGCCGTCCGGCTCGAGCATCAGGATCGAGCACAGCATGTCGGGCGACTGCGCCTCGAGCATACGCACCAGTTCGTCGAGTGTTGCAACCAGCGGCTGGCCGGTGGCGATCATCTCCAGCACGCGCTTCTGGCCCTCGGCGAGCGACATACTGCGCCGTTGGGCTTCGCGTCGTTCCGCATCGACCCGGTTGAGAGCTCGCGCCACCAGCCAGACCACCGCCGCGGAGATGACCGACAGGGCGGCCACGGAGATCGCCAGACCCCCATTGGGCGTGAACCACCCGGCGCGTACGCCGACCAGCTGGAGGCAGCCCGCCAGGATGGGAGCTGCGATGGCGATGGGCAGCAGGCGCCGGGCCATCATCCCGCCGTGCTTGTCGCTGACGATCTGCTCCGCGAGTCCCCCCGTCGGTGGCGCGAAGACCAGCCCCACCCCCAGGAGCACGAGCAGCGCCGCTGTGCTGAACGCCATGTTGTAGTACGGGAGCAGCTGGTAGAGCGAGGGCGCATCGTAGGTGTAGCCGGCGACACCGATTGCACCGATCAACGTCGCGGCCAGTCCGCACCATTGCGACAGCTCGCGCCCGAAGCTGCCGCGCCGCAGGGCCAGCAATCCCACGCCCAGGAGGCTGAAGGCGGTGCAGGCCGCCAGGGTCATCCGCCCCGGATGCGGTCGGCCGGTCGCCGCCAGACTCTGCCTGAAGAGCAGGTTTTCCAGGCCCAGGGGCTGATCGATGAGATTGCCGATCAGCGTGACCATCCCGATCGCCGCCACCGCCAGCGCGCAGGCATCGCCGCTGCGCTGTACGAGGCCGGGCGGGCCCGCCGCCGGTGCCAGCGTCCGCAGGATCAGACACCCCCCCGTCAGCATGCAACACAGGCCGGTCACGGGCTTCATCTGGGCGAGCCCCGGAATGACCGCCGTCAGCGGCACGATGTCCAGCAGCCAGCCGCACCAGCAGGCCAGGCCAACCAGACAGGCGGCGACCCCGGCGTAGCGGGCGTAGCGCGTAGCGGTCGAGTCGGATTTCATGCGGCGGTCCGCGCCCCTTCGCATTCCCCCGGCCTAGCTTTTACGCCTGCCCAGCCTCGCTGTCATTTCGTCGAAGCTCGTGGGTCGGCAGAAGAGGTAACCCTGCATCTGCTCACACTGCAGGAGGCGCAGCATGCGCGCCTGTTCCTCCGTCTCGACTCCCTCGGCCACCGTGGTGAGCTTCAGGGAGCGCGCCATGGAGATGATGGTGCGCACGAGCATCAGCACGCCCGGGTCAGTGAGCATCGTGGCCACGAAGGACCGGTCGATCTTCAGGGTGTTGACGGGCAGCCGGGCGAGGTAGGCCAGCGAGGAATAGCCGGTGCCGAAGTCATCGATGGCGATGCTGACGCCCAGGTCGCGGATGGCCGCCAGCTTGCCGATGTTGCTCTCGACATCCTCCATGATCAGCGTCTCGGTGACCTCGATGTCAATGCCGGGTTCAGCACCGGCACTGCTGAGGCGGCCGGCGAAGGAACGCACGAAATCCTGCCGCCGCAGCTCGAACGTGGACACATTCACGGCGATGCGCGGCGCGGACAGGCGAGCCTCCAGCCAGCGGGTGCGATCGGCAATCGCCTGCTGCAGCACCCAGGCGCCCACCGGCACGATCATGCCGGTCTCCTCCAGCAGCGAGATGAAGCGCGCCGGCGGTACGAGTCCCAGCTCCGGGCTGCGCCAGCGCAGCAGCGCCTCCAGTCCCGCGATGCGCCCGCTCGCCGCCTCCATCTTGGGCTGGTAGTGCAGGATGAACTCCTGGTTCTCGATGGCACGCCGCAGCTTGATCTCCAGTCCCAGCCGCTCGGCCGTGCGCTCGGACATGTCCTGGCGGTAGAAGAGGAAGTGGTCGGCGCTGGCGCGACTGTTCTTCAGTGCCGCACGCGCGCAGGACAGCAGACCGTCGGCATCGCGGGCATCGCTGGGGAAGATCGCGATGCCCGCCTTGCCCGAGAGGCGCAGCTCGGCCGACTCCAGCTGCAGGGATTCCCCGAAGATGCAACCCGACCACTCGGCGACCTCGCGCGCCACGTCACTCTCCGAGCGCATGTCCGGAATCACTACCGCGAACTCGTCCGCCCCCACTCGTGCGATACGGCTGATGTTCCCGACCCGCTGGGAGAGGCGCTCGGCAATGACGCACAGGACTTGGTCGCCAACGCTGCGGCCGAAGGATTCATTGATCGACTCCAGGTGATCGAGTTCGACCACTACCACGGCCAGCCGGATCCCGCCCAGATCGGCATCGGCCACGTTCTGCGCCAGACGCTGCAGCAACAGTGTGCGGTTCGCCAGACCTGTCAGGGAGTCGTAGTAGGCCAGGTAGTCGAGCTTCTCGGACTTGCCGATGTGATCGAGAGCAAAGGAGACATCGCTGGCCAGTTCCTCCAGCAGGCGCAATTCATCGGAGCTGAAGAACGCGCGCTCCGCCGCCGTCAGTGACAGCGTACCCAGCGGCTCGCCGCCGACGATCAGCGGCAGCACGGCGATGGAGAGATGACCATCGATCAGCAGTTGGCGGCCAAAAATCAGCCGCTCGCTCTGCGCCTCGACGTCGTTGCACACCACCGGCTGGCGAGATGAGATCGCCTCTTTGACCAGGCTGCGCTCGATCACCCCGCGCAGGTCCACCGGTACGCCGATGCGGGCGGCCATCTGCGTATCGGTGCCGTCCCAGGCCACGGGCGTGATCGTGCCGGCCGCGGGCGCGAACGTACCGATCCACGCCATGCGGAAGCGCCCCTGCTCGATGGCGAGCCGGCAGGTTTCGCGGAACAGCTGGTCGCGATCGCGCACCCGCAGGATCAGCGAGTTGATGCCGCTCAACATCGCGTACATGCGGTTCAGGTGGAATATGTGCGCCGCGGCCTGGGTGCGCTCGTGGATCTCGACCTGCAGTTGCGCGGCATGCCGGTTGATCTGCAGGTTGCTGCCGATCTGCGCCGCCAGCATGACAATGACCTGTTCGTCATCCGCATCGAATCCGCGCGTGCCTAGCTTGTCGATGACGGCGAGCCAGCCATAGGTGCTCGACTGATAGACGATGGGAGCCACGAGCGCGTTGCCCGTGGAGCACTCGCCGCCCGGGCTGACTGGAATACCCATACTCCTGCCGGGCTCGGTCCAGGCGAAATCGATCTGAGCTGCCTTGCCGCGACGCAGGATTTCGCCGAATCCGGGCGCCGCGCGCACCAGGCGGCTGACACGCGCAGCGCCATCGGAGGTCATGCCGGCCACCGTCAGCAGCGGCTTGCCGTCTTCGGCAACGCGTTCCACGCATAGAAGTGCGTAGCGCGTGCCGATCAGTTCGCGGGCGCGACGGCAACCCCAATGACACATGGTGTCTTCGTCGCGCTCGGACGCCAGCTGCAGATTCAGTTCGCAAAGGGCGGCCAACCGGGCATTCGCCGCTTGCAGCCTGGCCGCTTGTTCGCTGACCTTCGCGGTCATCACCCGGATATGGCGCGCATCGAAGCTGCCTGTGCTCTGCGTTTGCACCTCGGGGGGTTGACTGGCGAGAACCTCGTCCACGGCGGCGAGAATGAGTTTCGGGTCGCCTGTCTTGCGCAGCACGGTCGCGACACCGGAGGCGAGCGCCAGCTCGTTGGCTTCCCGCTCGTGATATTCGGCGGTCAGGAAGATGATGCGGATGTGGTTGTTGCGCCGGTCCGCGCGCAGCCGCCGGATGAACTCGTAGCCGTCCATCGTCGGCATCATGATGTCGGAGATGATCAGCTCGGGCCGCTGTGCACTGGCTACCGCCAGGGCTTCCGCACCATCGCTCGCTTCGTGCACCCGCAGCCCGCGGGACGTGAAAAGCGTGACGAGCATGCGACGCACGCCGTCGTCATCGTCCACTATCAACACCGATTCCATGCCGATTCCACGATACTCCGCGTCGGCGCTGGCTGGACAGCAACGCAGATGGTGCATACGGCAGAGCGCTGAGTCCCCGCATTGTGTCACAAATGCAACAACGTCCGTTTTTACAGAATGCGACGTGCTGCACAGGCACTGTCACGCCAATCCATTATCCTTTGCAGTGGGGATGCGGAAGCGACGGGATGCGGCGGGACTCACAAACCACACTCATCGAGCGTCTGGTGAATGGGGAGATCGGCAGGACCGCCGAACTCGACCCTGTGGAAGCCTTGGCGCTCATGCGCCGGGCGCTGCCACCCACGCGTACGCTGCTGGCAGTCAGCCACCAGGGCGTCCAGGCTCGCCTGGGCGATGCGCTCTGGGCCGACCTGCTGGATCTGGAAGTCGTTCCCGACCGGCGCGAGGCCATGGAGCTGCTGACCGCCCAGTTCTATCCCATCGTCCTCACCGACAGCCTGGATCTGATCCGGGCGGTGCGGCCACGCAAGTCGCGCTGTACCTCGGTGGTCATCTATCTGTCACCTCGCGACTCGGCCACCGAGCGCAGCGCGGGTATCCGCGCGGGAGCCGATGAGTGCGTCGGGCTCGGGACCTCCGAAGAGGAGCTGCACGCGCGCATCGTGGCTGCGCGCCGCGTTGCCGAACTCGAATCGGTGTTGCGCACGGCGCTGGATGAGAATCATCGCCTGTCCAGCATCGATGAGCTGACGCGGATCGGCAGCAAGCGTTTCTTCGGAACGCAGTTCGCGCGCGAAGCTGGCCGGGCCGCCCGCGAACGGCATGCGCTATCGCTGGTCCTGTGCGACATCGATCATTTCAAGTCGATCAACGACACGCTGGGACATGCGGGCGGCGATGAAGTCCTGCGGCACTTCGGCGCGCGGCTGCAGCGCTTCGTGGGCCGCGATTGCAACTGGATCGCACGCATCGGTGGCGAGGAGTTCGCGATCGTCCTGCCCGGCATGGCCGTGGAGGCCGCCGCCGAGGTCGCGCGCCGGCTGCTGCACGGCGTTTCCAGCGAGGCGTTTCAGGTGGAGGGCACCAGCCTGCACGTGACCGCCAGCTTCGGTGTCAGCGGCGTCGAGCGCGTTCCGGCGGATCTCGAGGCCTTCACCGAACAGGTGTTCCGTTCGGCCGATGCGGCGCTCTATCGGAGCAAGAAAGCCGGTCGCAACCGCGTCACGATCGGCACGCTTGCCGAGGTGAACGTGCAGGCCTCCTGCGGTTAGCCCGAAAAGCCCGCGAACTCCACGACGAATCCCGCTCCATTCTCGGTTCCGGCCGCGAGCATGTCGCCGAAGCGCGCGGCGCTGAGCGGCGGCCGGCAGTAATAGCCCTGCCACTGATCGCAGCCCAGCCGGGTGACGAAATCCAGCTGCTCGGCGGACTCGATCCCCTCGGCCACCACCTTCAGGCCCACACCGCGTGCCAGCGAGACGATGGCCCTCACGATGGACTCGTCGGTGCGGTTGCTGGTGAGCTCGCGGATGAAGCTGCGATCGATCTTCAGCTTGTCGATGGGCAGCCGTCGCAGGTAACTCAGGCTCGAGTAGCCCGTGCCGAAGTCATCGATGGCGACGCTCACTCCCATGCGGCGCAACTGCTTGAGCACGCCGGCGGCCTCATCGGGGTTGGTCATCAGGGCGCTCTCGGTCAGCTCGATTTCCAGCGCGCTGGGTTCCAGCGTGGCATCCGCGAGCGCCGAGTGGATGAGCTGCACGAGGTTCTGGTGGCGGAACTGGGCGGCGGAGAGGTTCACGGCCAGCGGGAAGGTGGCCTTGTAAGCCAGGCGCCAGGCGCGCGCCTGGCGGCACGCTTCGCGCAGTACCCATTCACCCAATGGGATGATCAGGCCGGTCTCCTCGGCGAGCGCGATGAACGCGCTCGGGCCGATCATGCCCTTGGTCGGGTGACGCCAGCGCAGCAGCACTTCGGCCGCCGCCACACGTCCGGTGCGCGTGTCGATTTCCGGCTGGAAATGCATTTCGAACTCGCCGGCAGCCAGCCCGCGGCGCAGATCGTTCTCCAGTGCCATGCGCTCCTGCATGGTGTCGGTCAGACCCGGCCTGAAGAACTGCACCTGTCCGCCGCCGCGCTGCTTGGCCAGAGTCAATGCCGCCTCGGCGTGCGCGAGCAGATCGTCTCCGCGCCGACCGTCATCGGGCCAGACGCTCACCCCGATGGTGGGACGCAACCGGAATTCCACGCCGTTCACGCGCAGGGGCTCCTCGAAAGCAGTCATGATGGCCGCGGTCAACCCCTGGGCGGCGAATCGCGCCGCCACGTTGTCGATCAGGACGCCGAATTCATCGCCACCCAGGCGGGCCAGCATGGTCGCGCCGCGGGCCGTGGCGGCGATGCGCCGCGCCACTTCCGTCAGCAGCCAGTCGCCGATGCCGTGACCCAGCGAGTGATTGATCGCGCGGAAGCGGTCGAGATCGATGACGGCGACCGCGACTGTGCGACCGGGCCGCGCAGAGTCGGCCAGCGACTCCAGCAGGCGGTCCTTGAAGCGCTGGCGATTCGGCAGCCCGGTGAGCGAATCGTGCGTCGCCAGGTAATGCAGTCGCGCGTGCACCTCCTGCAGATCGCGTGCGTTGCGGCTGGCTCGCTCTTCGAGCTTGGCGTGGCAGATCGCCACGACGTGGGCGACCGTGAGGATCGCGCAACCGATTGCGCCGGCACCCAGAGCGAGCAGGTGCCCGCTGAGCTGCGGCTCCGTGCAGCACGGGAGATACACGGCGTTGGACTGGAAGAGCGTCTGCGCATTGGCGCCGAAGATACCCAGACCCGCGGCCAGCGCCGCGGAAATACGCGCCATGCGCGCGCGCCAGGAGCGGTCACTGCGCGAGCCGAGATAGATCCACAGGGCACCGCACAGCGTGGTGAAGGTCAGCAGCAGGGAGCCGAAAACCCACAGGACCCCTGAATTCAGTGCCTGTGGTCCGGGCAGGTCATCGAGTGTGGCGAAGCGCGTGGCACTCACTCCTACGGTGAGTGCGAATGCGAAGCCCACGATACCCGGCGCGTCAGGCTCGCGACGCGCGACGAACACGAGCGCGCATGCCTGGCTCAGCGCCGCGATGGCGAATGGGATGGTGAGCCAGGATCCGTTCATCTCAGGCTGCTCGGGCAGCCAGGTCGCCAGGACCTGCAGGAAGTTCTGGGTCCACAGGCCGAAGCCCAGCGCGAGCGCACTCAGCAGGACCGCGCAGGCGTACTTGCCGGCACCCAGGTTGGACACCCTGACCGCCATGGACAGGGTGGCGTGGGCCGTGAAGACGGCAATGACGGCGGCGAGGGCGAGAACCCAGGCATCGGCTGTCAGCGGGGGCATGAGCTGCCTCGTCAGGAGCTTGCAGTGGCGCGCAAGTTAGCCGTACCGCCCCTCCGGGGGCATCGGTGAATTTCCCTAGAGGCGGGGGGGAAGCTCTGTAGGGCGGGCGTACCGCACCGCAACAATCCTACGGCTCGATGATCTTGTTGCGCACCGCGTAGCGCACCAGCTCGGCCAGTGACGCGAATCCCATCTTGCTCATGATGTTGGCCCGATGGGTTTCCGCGGTTTTCACGCTGATGTTGAGAACCCGCGCGACGTCCTTGTTGCTGCTGCCCTCGGCGAGCAGCTGGACGATCTCGCGTTCGCGCGCCGAGAGCGCCGTTGTGTTCGCCGTGTCCTGGTTGCCGGCACGCAGGTAACCGTCCACGACCATGCGAGCCACGTTGGATGTGAAGAAGAGCCGGCCTTCGAGCAGGGCATGCAGCGCGGCGATCAGGACGCGGCCGGCGTCGGACTTCAACACGTAGCCACGCGCGCCCGCGCTGAGGACTTCCCGCACGAGCTGTTCGGACTCGTGCGCGGTGAGGATGAGTATGCGCGCATCCGCATTGGCCGCGAGTATGGCCCGGGCCGCATCCAGCCCATTGAGCTCGGGCATCGTCAGGTCCAGCACCACGACATCGGGGTTGTGCTCGGCGGCGAGTGTCACCGCATCCCGGCCGTTGGCAGCTTCCGCAACCAGCGTCCAGCCCGCGACCTGGGAGAGTTCGGCCGTCAGGCCGCGCCGGAACAGCTCGTGATCGTCGGCAATCAGGATCCGGGCGGCTTTCATTTCAGGCGATGGCCTCTGGGACGGTGCCGGCCGCGGCGCCCGCCGCGCGCGGGCGTTTCAGGATGCTCACGTGCACGAGCGTTCCGTTGGGACCTGACTGTACGCGGAAAGTCCCGCCGATGTGCCGGATGCGCTCGCGCATGCCGGACAGACCTACGCCCAGCGGCAGATCATCCTGATCGATCTGCGCCTCCAGGCGCGAGAATCCCCGTCCCGCATCCTCTATCTCCAGCACCACTTCGGTGGCCCGCACCTCGAGCCGGATGGAGACCCACGAACTGTCGGCGTGGCGGTGAACGTTGGTCAGGGCTTCCTGCGCGATCCGGAACAGGGCGAGTTCCTCATCCGGGGGCAGCCTGTCCAGGCTCTCGGGCAGCTCCAGCCGCACTTCGATGGCGCTGCGCTGGCGGAACCCGTCGGCCAGCCAGCGCAGCGCGCTCAGCAGACCCAGCTCATCCAGCAGCGGCGGATGCAACAGATACGAGGCCGTGCGGATCTGCGTGGAGCACTGGTTCGCGAGCTCGGCGCAATGCGCCAGCAGCTCGCGCCCGGCGGCGCTCATCGAGGCGCTCTCGTGAGCGAGCCGCGCGAGTCCCAGCTCCAGCGCCGCCAGCGTCTGGCCGGTCGAATCGTGCAGATCGCGGCCGATGCGCCGGCGCTCCTCGTCCTGCAGGCGGATCAGTTCCGCGGACAGCGCCTGCAGGTCACGCTCGGCGCGCTTGCGCTCGGTGGCATCGTGCACGACCGAAAGGGCCAGCACCGTGTTGCCCGAATGCAGGGTGGACAGATCGATCTGCGCCGGGAACTCCTCACCGGTGTCGAACCTGCGGTGCAGCCACTCGAAGCTGCTGGCGCCCTCGGTCAGTGCGGTCTCGATACGCCAGCGTGCCAGCTGCTCGGAGCGCTGCCCGTCGGGCTGGAACTCCGGTGACAGATCCCATGGCGTCAGTCCGAGCAGCGCCCGCTCGTCCGGCAGACCGAACATGCGGATCGCGGTGCGGTTGGCGTCGATGAAGCGCGAGCCCTCCATGATCGTCACCCCGAAAGTCGCGCTGTTGAAGAGCGTGCGGTATTGCTCTTCGCGCCGGCGCAGGCTCAGCATGTAATGGTTGAGCAGCGCCGTCATCACGAGCACCAGTGCGCTGAATCCGGCAGTGGCCATCAGGCTGGTGTGGCGCCGGTCGTGCCAGGCCGCCAGGGCCGCATCGAGTGTCTGTCCCGCCACGACATGCACTGGATAGCCCTCGAGCGTCGTGAAGGCGTAGATCGTCTCGCGGTGCGAGACGGGTCCGATCCCCTCGACCACTCCCGAACTGCCCTGCGCCACGGCCCGGTGGAACAGCTCCAGATTCGAGATGTTCGATCCCGCGTTCAGGTTGCGCTTGTCGACGTGGGGCGAGCGCACCAGGATCGTGCCATCCACCGAGATCAGTCCCAGGGTCCACACCTGCTCGCGGAACTGTTGATACAGGGTGTCGAAGCCGTCGAAGCTGAACAGGCCGCCGGCCCACACCGGAGCGGCGGACCCCGAGGCGACGCGCCGGGCCACCGGAATCACCGGACTGCCGGCGTGTTCCGGGTCGGCCAGCGGCCGACCGACCCAGTAGTCCATCGTGGGCGGGACCTCGAACACGGTGAGCCAGGCGGGGGGTGTCGGGCTTTCAGTGCCCTGGGTGCGGCTCGCCAGGACGAAGCGGCTGGGATCGACCAGGAAGAGGGAGCGCACGTAGTCGCCGCCCGTCAGCTGCTTCTGCAGGGTACTGACGATGACGTCGGCGCGCGCCATGTCGATTCCACCTTCGGCCCGCAGCTCGTTGGCGCCTGCGACGGCGGCACCGACTCCATCGTGGAACATGGCCAGCGTGCCGGTCTTCAGGGCTGCGGCGACTCCGCGCAGGCGGTCGCGCTCGATCTGCAGCGTCTGCTCGTAGTCGGCATTGTTGTGGAGGGCGGCATAAGCCCAGCCAATGCCGATCGTGAGAACGGCGTAGGCCAGCAGGAACCAGCTCAGTCCGGCCGGATACGCGAACCGCAGCAGCCCCCGGCCGACACGTCGGGGCAGCAGCAGGTTCCTTATCTTGTCGAGCGGCACGGAGTCGATTCGGACGCTTCGCGCAGTGCAGTATGGGGCGTATCTGACATCTCCGCCGCACATGCGTCAACTACGTATGTGTGTCGGTCACGTTTCGGACGCATCAGACTTCAACTAGGAAGATCAACGTCGATAATTCCCGCCGGCCGCCGGAATCTCCGCGCGGCACCCGCAGTCGCACTGCAGCAAGGAAGACGCGATTGCCGTCTACGTGGTTGCATCCAGGGCGAGCGAGTCCGGATGCGAATTCAAGGTGCGAGGACATGCAACTCCTGAGTCATCTGAGACTGTGGCAGAAGCAGGCCCTGCTGGGCGCCGCGATGGCGGTTCCGGCGGTGCTCCTCGCCGCGCTGTATTTCTCGTCCGTCAACTCCAGCGTGAATCTCGCGCGTCGCGAGCTCGCGGGGGCCAACTATTCCCAGGCCGTCGGCGCCCTGCTGGCGGAACTCTTCAATCATCGCGGCCGCGCTTACCTCTGGCGCAGCGGCAATGCCAGCATGGCCGACCCGGTCGCGGCATCCGAATCCACGCTGGACAAGCTCGGCGCCGCAGTGGATGCACAGGATGTCGAGTGGGGTTCGACGTTCGGTACGAGCGAGCGCTGGCGCGCCATCAAGGCCGAGTGGAGCGCGCTGAAGGGGCGGATTCCGGGCGACAGCCCCGAACAGGTCATCGCCGATCATGGCGAACTCATCAGGCACATCGAAGAGTTGGCGCGGTCCGTCGCGCGCGGCTCCGGTCTGGACGTGGATCCGGATCCCACTTCGGCCATGCTGGTCGAACTGGCCACGAAACGCGTCTTCGCATCGCTGCGCGACCTCGGCAATATGCGAATGGTCGCTGTGCATGCCGCCGCCAATCAGACCCTCAGCGGCGTCGACCGCGCGGGCATCGAACTGCGCCGCGACGACCTGCTCGAATCGTTCCGGCAGCTCGAGTCGGACCTGCCGCTGCTGGCGGAAGAGAACCGCACGGCGGTCCAGGCCGCCTCCGCCAAGGCCTCCGCAGCCTTCAACGATTACCTCAAGTCGATCGACGAGAAGATCCTGAGCGCTCACGCGATCACCGCCAGTGCCTCGGACACCTACAAGAGCGCGCATGATGCGTGGGTCGGAATGACCGAACTGTCATCGGTCGTGTACGCACGGATGGACGCCACGATCCAGAATCGTCTCGCGGCGGACGAACGCGCGCGGTTGCTGGCTGCCGCCGTGGTCGTGCTGGCCTCCGCGGTTGCTCTGGTGCTCGCGCTGCTCATTACGCGCGCGCTGACGGGACCAATGGCCCGGGCCATCGGCATATTCGGCCGGATCGCCGCCGGTCAGTATGACAATGCCATCGGGAAAACCGGCCGCGACGAGACCGGGCAGGTGTTGCGGGCCCTCGATGACATGCAGGGGCGGTTGCGCGTGCAGATCGAATCGGAGCGGGCCGCCGCCGCGGCGAACGGTCGCATCAAGACCGGCCTCGACAAGGCCAGCGCCAGCGTGATGCTCACGGATGAGACGCTGAAGGTCATCTACGTCAACGAGGCCGCGCAGGCGCTCTTCCAGCTCAATCAGGCCGATTTCCGGCGCGATATTCCGGCGCTCGATGCTCAGCGCATCGTCGGCTCGAATCTGGGCGATCTGTACGGACAGGCTTCGAGCGCGCGCGCTTCGCTGGCTGGTCTGAGCGGCACGCAGCAGTCGGACATCGATCTGGGTGGCCATGCGATGCGCGTCTCAGCCACGCCGGTGCTCGCCGACAACGGCGCCCGTATCGGGACCATCGTCGAATGGTGGGATCGCACGCAGGAAGTGCGTGCGGAAGAGGAGGTCGGCGTCATCGTTCGCAAGGCGCTCGATGGCGACCTTGCCGGCCGGGTGAAGCTCGCGGGCAAGACGGGCTTCTTCCAGACTCTGGCCGGTGGCATCAACCAGCTGCTGGACAATGTTGGTGAGATCGTCTCCCGTGTGCAGGGGGCTTGCGCCGAGGTGCTGCGCGGTGCCGAGGAGATCTCGGCGGGCAATGCCAACCTGTCGCAGCGTACGGAGGAGCAGTCCTCCTCGCTGGAGGAAACCGCCTCGTCGATGGAGGAAATGACCTCCACTGTGAAACAGAACGCGGACAACGCCAGTCAGGCGAACCAGCTGGCGATGGCGGCGCGCGCGGAGGCAGAGAAGGGCGGTGCGGTGGTGAACCGCGCGGTCCAGGCGATGACCGACATCAACGAGTCCTCGCAGCGCATCTCCGCCATCATCGGCGTGATCGACGAGATAGCCTTCCAGACCAACCTGCTGGCGCTGAACGCGGCCGTGGAAGCGGCGCGTGCCGGTGAGCAGGGTCGCGGCTTCGCGGTCGTGGCAAGCGAAGTGCGTGGGCTGGCGGGCCGCTCGGCCACCGCGGCGAAGGAGATCAAGGAACTGATCCAGGACAGTGTGAAGAAGGTGGAGGACGGTTCGACGCTGGTGGGCAATTCAGGCCGCACGCTCGCAGGCATCGTCAGTTCGGTCAAGAAGGTGTCCGACATCATCGCGGAGATCGCCGCGGCGTCCCGCGAGCAGTCCTCGGGCATCGAGCAGGTCAACAAGGCCGTGATGCAGATGGACGAGATGACGCAGCAGAATGCGGCGCTGGTGGAGGAGGCCGCAGCGGCTTCGCAATCCATGGCGCAGCAGGCGCGCTCGCTGAGCGAATCGATGGACCGCTACCGGATCTCCGATTCGGCCACCAGCACGGCTGTGACCGCTGCAGCGGTGGCGCCGACCATCCGGTCGGGAGCGTCAGGAAGCGTCACGGCGCTGCCGCGGAAGGCGGGCTGAGGCACTCATCGGCCGCCGCGGTTCCCTTGAACCGGTCTTCCGACCAGCGCAGCAGATCCGGTACGAGGGGTGAATCGGCGGCAACCAGCGTGAGGTGGTCCCGCCCAACATACTTGTGGTAGTCGATTCGCTGCCCCGAAGCGCACCGACGGGCAACGTAGGCGTCCTGGAGTGACGGCAGCACCAGATCGTCCTGCGAGCCCTGGGCGATCAGAACCGGTGCGGCGATCGGCTCGTGCGGATCGTTCTGTCGGAGCCGCTCGCCAAACGCACCCTGCGCCGGGTCCCCGCGAAAAATCGAACCGCCGAGCAGAAGCGCTTCGCCTATGGAGGCGAGCGTGCGTTTGCCGGCCAGGCACCGACGCGCCATGTCGCGGGTCAACAGGCGTGCACCTGGCCTCACGACTTCATGAATACGAACATCGGGATACGCGGCACTGTAGGCCACCACGAGATACGACGAGAGCAGTTTGCCGATCACCGAGGCCTGGGCATTCGCCACCAGGCCCGGAAGATCACTGGCGGGCGCGAGTCCTGCGACCCCCACGATTGAGAGCTCAGGCGCATACCGCACCGCCACGGATCCAGTCCACAGCGCTGCATGGCCTCCCTGCGAGTGCCCCCAGACCACGACCTGCGGTGAGAGTTTCACGTCCTCAAGCCGTCGTGCCGCGCGAACGGCATCCAGGGCGGCACGTGCCTCGTCCACACCCAGCATGTAGCCATGCACTCCCGGTGTTCCCTGCCCGATGTAGTCGGTTGCTACGAAGGTCCATCCCTTTGCAATTGCCTCGGCGACGGCCGGCACGTTGTCAAAGGGATGTTCCAGAAGCGACGGTGCGCACCCCTGGGCGACTCCGGTGGTGCCGTGCGCCCAGGCAATGACGGGCATTGGGTCGGATGGGGCGGATTTCGGCACGAGAACGATGGCGCTGGCCAGGGCCGCGGCGCCATCGCCGCGCGTTGTCGTGTAGAGAATTCTTAAGCCGCGCGCGCCAGTCGGGGTCTCGCGGCTGAAGTCTTGCACACGCAGCAGTTGGCCTGGAGTGGAAGCTGATGGAAGGGGCGCCGCGTAGAAGGCGTCGGGCCGATCAGGCAGGCTCAGATACCACAGCACTCCGAACAGCAGCAGCAGGCCGGCGATCAGCCCGCCCAGCACCCGCCGCACTTTGCGGATCCCGCGTCCCGCCATCGTTCTCCTGCTCCGTGAGCCATTGTGGCAGACTTCGCGCACTTCGCGGATTCCACTGGAAGGTACACGATGAGAATGCTCGTTCCAGCGCTCGCGGCGCTGCTCTCCCAGCTGCTGCCCACCCTGAGTCCGGCCCAGAGCCGCGGACCGCAGGACCGGCAGGTCACCGATCCGGCTTCGATCAGCTCCGCCACGGACCCCAAGGCGCACGCGGCGCCGATCGACGATCTGTACTACACGCGCCTTCTGGGCGCAGCCGCCTGGTCTCCGGACGGCCGGCAGATCGCCTTCACGATCAACATGTCCGGTCGGCCGAATCTGTGGAAAGTGGCGGCCCAGGGCGGCTGGCCGCTGCAGCTGGTGCAGTCCGATGAACGTCAGGTGGACGCGGCCTGGTCACCTGATGGCAAGTGGATCGCCTTCCAGCAGGACTCCGGCGGCAATGAACTGTGGGACGTCCTCGCGGTGCCCAGTGACGGCGGAGCCGTCGTCAACCTGACCAACACACCGGATGTACGCGAGGAATCACCGCGCTGGTCACCCGATGGCCGCACCATCGCCCTCAACGTCAAGAAGAAGGATGGCACTTCCTACGATCTGGCTTTGCTGGACTGGGCGACTCACCGGGTCACGATGCTGACCCATGAGGCTGACAGCAGCCGCACCTGGTCCTCCGTGGCCTGGAGTGCCGATGGCAATACGCTGTATGCCGACCGTGCCCGCATCGGTTTCGACGATTCCGACGTCTACGCGGTGGATGTGAGGAGCGGTGCGGCGACGAACCTCACGCAGCACGAAGGCAAGAAGCTGTACCAGGCGGCGTCACTGTCGCCGGACGGCAAGACCCTTCTGATCACTTCGAATGAGAAGGATGGGTACCAGAATGTTGCGCTGCTGGATATTGCCAGCCACAAGCGCACCTGGGTGAGCGACACGCATTGGGAGGCAGCCGCTGGTGACTTCGCTCCCGACGGAAAGTCATTCACCTACACCATCAACGCGGACGGCGTGACCAACGCCTACCTGGTCGATGCCGCTTCGCTGCGCGCGAAGAGAATCGGTACAGGCAGCGGCATGACGACCTTCCCGGCGCCGAACTCCTTCGCGCCGACCGGCGGTCGCCTGCTGATCGCGCGCGAGAGCACCGTGCAGCCGCGCGACCTGTGGATCTACGAGACCGCGACGGGCAAGACTCGCCGATTGACCCAGTCGGCCATCGCCAGTCTCAGTTCCACACCCCTGCCGCCCACACAGGTGGTTCACTACAGGAGTTTCGACGGCAAGATCATCAGCGCGCTGATGTGGGTTCCGTTCAACCTGAAACGCGACGGAACGAACCCCGCGATCGTACTGCCGCATGGCGGTCCGACCGGCCAGACCGTGGATCTGTGGAGTCCGCGGGTGGCCGCGCTCGTCTCGCGTGGCTACATCTGCATTGCTCCCAACGTGCGCGGCTCCACCGGCTATGGCGCCGACTTCCAGCGCGCCAACTACCAGGATCTCGGTGGTGGCGATCTGCAGGATGAGGTGTATGCCACCCGCTTCCTGCAGGCCACTGGTTATGTCGATGCGAAGAAGATCGGCATCACGGGCGGCTCGTACGGCGGCTTCATGACCCTGATGGCCATTGGCCGCACACCCGATGTCTGGGCGGCGGCAGTGCAGCTCTACGGCATCATCGACTGGAGAACCATGCTGGAGCACTCCGACCCGCTCCTGCAGCAGTACGAGAAGAGCCTGCTCGGCGATCCGGTCAAGGACCGTGAGGTCTATGAAAAGGACTCTCCGATCACCTACATCCACGCCGTGCGCACGCCGCTACTGGTCCTGCAGGGCGACAACGATCCGCGCGTCCCGAAGGAGGAGGCCGTGCAGGTGGTGGATCTGCTCAACAAGGATGGCAAGACCGTCGCGGCGCATTACTACCCGGACGAAGGCCACGGGTTCAACAAGCGCGACAACCAGATCGACTCGATCCGGCGCACGGTGGACTGGTTCGACAAATACCTGAAGGGCGGCAGGTAACCCGGTCGCCTGGCGCTGCCCAGCGGCAACGTCAGGCGCGGCCCGTCTCACTGCAATGCCAGGCGCTCGCGCGTCTCCGCCGCCGACAGCACGCGCGCCCCGAGTGACTCGACGATCCGGCGCGCGCGTTCCACCAGTTGCCCGTTGGTGGCCGGAACCGACTTCTCCAGGTACAGGTTGTCCTCGAGCCCGACGCGCACATTGCCCCCCAGCAGCACCGATTGCGCGACCATGGGCATCTGCATCCGCCCGGTGCCGAATGCCGACCAGCACACGCCACGCGGCAGGGCATCGCGCATGGCGATCATCGCCTCCGGCGTTGCGGGTGCGCCGTACTTGATGCCCAGGCACAGCTGGAACAGCACCGGCTCCTCGATCAACCCTTCCGCGATGAGCTGGCGCGCCAGCTCGATGTGACCCAGCTCGAACACCTCCAGCTCCGGCCGGATGCCGCGCGCGCGGTACTCGCGCGCCATCTGGCGCAGATAACTGGGTGAGGTGCCGTAGAGCAGTTCATCGAAGTTCAGCGAACCGCAGTCGAGGCTGCCGATCTGCGGCCGCAACTCCAGGATGTGGGCCATGCGTTCCGCGGGTCCCACGAAGTCCGTGCCTGCCTGGAACTGCAGCGGTGCTTCCGCGGGCCCGAGGAACAGGTCACCGCCCATTCCGCCGGTGAGATTGATGATGACGTCGGTGTTGCGTGAGCGGATGCGCTCGACAACCTCGCGGAACAGGGCAGGGTCGCGACTGGCCCTGCCGGTCTGCGGATCGCGCACATGCAGGTGAACGATCGCCGCGCCGGCCGAATGGGCTTCGAGGGCCGCAGCGGCGATCTGAGCGGGGCTCACCGGCACGTGCGGGCTCTTGCCCACCGAGTCCCCTGAGCCTGTCACCGCGCAGGTGATGAAAACAGATTGGCTCATCATCTCTTTTATCTCCCCTGCCAACGTGGTGCGCGCTTCTCGGCGAAGGCACGCGCGCCTTCGCGCTGATCCTCGCTGGAATACAGACGTGCCACGGTCGGGAAGCGGCGCGCGCGGATTGCCTCCATGACCTGCATGAACGGCATGGATTCCCCTTCGCGTGCGACCTCCTTGATCGCTGCGAAGACGAGCGGTGGACCTTCGGCGAGCAGAGTCGCGATCGCCCTGGCGCGTGTCAGCAACTCTGCCGCAGGAACGATCTCGTTGACGATCCCGCGCAGGTGAGCCTCCGGCGCCTCCATCCAGCGACCCAGCAGCAGCAACTCCATGGCGACATGATAGGGAATTCGCCGCGGCAGGCGCACGGTGGCGGAATCGGCCAGCGTGCCTGCCTTGATCTCCGGTAGCGCGAAGCGCGCATGCTCGGCGGCAATGATCAGGTCCGCGGACAGTGCGAGTTCGAATCCTCCGCCGACCGCCATCCCGTTCACGGCGGCTATCACCGGTTTGTTCAGGCCCGGCAGCTCCTGCAGGCCGCCGAAGCCACCGACGCCATAGTCGGCATCTGGCGGCTCGCCCTCCGCGGCGGCGACCAGGTCCCAGCCCGCGCAGAAGAACTTGCTGCCGCCGCCGGTGACGATGGCCACACGCAGATCCGGATCGTCGCGGAAGCCGGCGAACACTTCACCCAGCCGGCGGCTGGTGGCGGCATTGATGGCATTGGCCTTGGGCCGGTCCAGGGTCACCTCCAGAATGGCTCCCTGGCGTTGCGTGCGGACTGCATCATCACTCATCGCTCGGTCCCCTCGAGGTGAAGCGGATCGGGACATCCACGGCGACGGCGCCCCGGTCGCTGCGCCGGATTATGCGCGGATTGATGTCGAGTTCGAGCAGCCGATGTATCGGGCGTGGCCCTTTCGATCAGATGCTGCGGCATAATTGCGGCACGCGGCGTTCGGCTGCGCTCCCGCAGCGATCGCCGCCAGATCATCACCGCATCGATCCACCGACCTCCGTACGCCGGTCCGCGCGCGCACCGTCTCACCCCAAAGGCTGATCCATGCCCGCTCACACCATCGCCCGAAACCGCTGGCCGATTGTCGTTCTCCTGGTCACCGCCAGCTGGCAGATCCGCGCGGCGGATCCGACGTGGCCGCCAGCCGATCCGGGCGTGCGCCAGTCCGCGGAGCTGGACCCGCGTCGGCCGCTGCAGAACGAGAGCAGGCTGAGCGTCGTCGAGCCGTTCACGCTCGCGCTGGTCGGTGACATGATCATCGCCCGGCCGCTGTCTCAGGCGGCTCCTGTCGCTGGATTCGAGCGGCTGCTGAGCGTGATCCGCGGCAGTGACGCAGCCTTCGGCAACATGGAGACCACGCTGATCGACACGCGCCATTTCAACGGCGCGCCGTATCCGTTCGATGGAGACTGGGCCAATGTCAGCCTGCCGTCCGTGGCGGCCGACCTGAAGGCCATGGGTTTCGATCTGGTCGGCCGGGCCAACAATCATGCGATGGACTGGGGGCTGGAGGGCATGCGGGAGACCGGCCGTCACCTGGATGAAGCCGGGATCATTCATGCAGGCAGCGGCGAAAACGCCGCGCTTGCGCGCGCGCCCGCGTACTACGATAGTGCCCGCGGCCGGGTTGCGCTGGTGTCGTTCGCGACCACCTTTCGACCCACGAGCGAGGCCATGCCTCCGCATGGCGAAGCGCCGGGTCGGCCGGGACTGAGCGCGTTGCACCTGACGATGAAGGTCCACGTGCGCGAGGTGGCGATGAGGTCGCTGGCCGCCGCCGATTGCGCATTGAACAGCCGCAGCTGCGGAGCACTTCCCGATAGCCTGAGTCTGGGAGGCACGCGCTATGTACTCGACGCCCGCGACTTCAACGAGTACGCACCCGACACCGAGGATCTCGCGCAGATCGGGCGCGCCATCCGCGAGGCTCGACAGCATGCGGATCTGGTGATCGTCGCTGTCCACAGCCATGAATGCCGCTGGGACTGCGAGCTGCGCCCGGGCCCATCGATTCCGGGAGAGTTCCTGAAGGAGATTGCGCATGGCGCCATCGAAGCGGGCGCGGATGTGTTCGCCACCACGGGCATCCACAATCTCGGCCCCATCGAGATCTGGCACGGGCGGCCGATTTTCTACGGTCTGTCCAATTTCTTCTGGAGCGACATACAGGAGCCGGTGCCGCACGAGCTGTTCCAACTCAACCGGTCGATGCTCGCGAAGACCTACGAGCACCCGGAACGGGCCACCGATTACGATCTCACCGCGCCACTCAATGCCAGTTCATTCGCCACGGAGTACACCTTCCAGACCATCCTGGCGCAGGTGACCTTTGCGCACGGCGCGGTGGATCACGTGACTCTCTACCCGGTCTGGCTTGGATACGGCGAGAACCTGCGCACCAGCGGAACTCCGCGACTGGAGACACGGCCGCAGCAGGTCCGGGCCATCTTCGGTCAGATTCAGGAACGCACCGCAGCCTACGGCCTGCCGGCTCTGGATCTGTCCGTGCAGAGTGGCGTAGCCACACTGCGGCCGCCACGCCCGTAGCGACTGACATCGGTGCGTTCCCGGCCGCGATGCTCGCCTCGCAGCGCCTGTCGCGATCGCGCTGTGGCGCGCTAACCTGCCGCAGCACCCCGCACCATGCGGGCCGCGATCTTCGTGACGTGCTCACCCTGGTAACGGCACATTTCCAGCTCCAGCGGGGTGGGCATCCGCAATTCCGATCCTGCACCCGTGACACAGCTGGCGCCGTACGGCGTACCGCCGGTGATTTCGCGCATGGTGGCCAGATCCTTGAAGGTGTAGGGCAGTCCCACGATCACCATGCCGTGATGGAGCAGCGTCGAGTGGAACGACGTGATGGTCGTTTCCTGTCCGCCGTGCTGGCTGGCGGTGCTGCAGAACACACTGCCGATCTTTCCAACCAGCGCACCGCGTCCCCACAGGGCCCCGGTCTGGTCGAGGAAGTTGCGCATCTGGGCGGCCATGTTGCCGAAGCGCGTGGGCGTGCCGAAGATCAGCGCATCGTACCGCTCCAGTTCGTCCGGCTTCGCCACCTCGGCTGCCTGATCCATCTTGAAGCCGGACGAGCGGCACAGCTCGGGAGGCACCAACTCCGGAACCCGCTTCACCGTCACCCGAGCGTCCGACACGCGGCGCGCGCCTTCGGCCTGCGCGTGAGCCATCTGTTCGATGTGGCCGTAACTGCTGTAGTACAGAACCAGAACGTTGACCATGGGGGCCTCCAGGTTAGTGCGACAGTACCGCGTGATGGGTCAGAAAGTCCCGAAGCGCGCGGTTGTAGTCCATGGGGTTGTCGAGGTTGGCCAGGTGACCTGCGTGCGGCACGATCACCCGGTGCGAATGGGGGAGCGCGCGCGCCAGGGCGGCGCCTGCATCCAGCCGGCTCTGGACGTCAAATTCGCCGTTGAGGATCAGCGCGGGCATGGTAAGTGCGGCCAGCAATGCGTCGCTGCGGGTCGCGTTACCGGGCCGGGATGCGTCGCCAGGCTGGGATTCGTCACCAAGCCGAGGCGCGTCTCCCGACTGGGGCGCATGGTCCGGCTGCGGCGCGTCTCCCGCGAGGTCCGCTCCCGAATAACGCGACAGCATGGTGCTGACGAGTCGCTGCGCATCCGTATCGCCACTACGCAATCTAGCCAGCGGGTGTTGTGACCACTCGGCGCGAAACGCGTCCAGGCCTTGCGTGGCAATGAGTTGCCGATATCGGCCGAGCGGCATGTCCTGCAAGGTCAGCGAACCGTCGGGGCGCAGGTCGGGCGCCCCATCCAACACAACACCCGCGACGAGCCCGGGCGCGAGCGCCGCGAGTCCGCAGACCACCCTTGCTCCTTGCGACATGCCTACGAAAACGGCACGTTGCACTCCGAGGTGGCCACACAGCGCCATGGCGTCCCCGACATCGAGGTCGAGGCTGGGTCGGCCGATGGAGAATCCCGAGCCACGTCGGTCCCAGCGGATCACCCGGTAGTCGGACTGAAACGCGGCGACCTGCGGCTCCCACATGTCCAGATCCAGCGTCCAGCCGTGCACGAACACAATTGCATTCGCGCCGCTTCCTTCGCAACGGTAGCGCAGACGCGCGGCGTCGCGCTGCAGCCAGGCGTCGCTGCCTGTGCGCGCGGAGAGGGCTGTGGATCCGACTGAAGTCATGGACAGGGACAGGGCGAATTTGCGGATAGCGAAAATAAATTCGCTATGAGGCTAAGGAGCCTGGCAGGAGACGTCAAGCGCCGGCCGCCTCGGGTCGCCGATCGGCGCCCGCAGGCGGCGGCAGGCAGGGAAGGGGGCGACGCGCGTGCGCCGCGATGGATCTACAGTCGCGCGCTCAGCGACAGGCCCGGCAGACCGGCCAGGTCGGTGGAGATCTGGCGGCTCACCTGCTGCAGCATGGCCAGGCGCTCGCGCACCAGCTTGGCCTTGGAGATCTTGCGGGAGTGACTCGAGCTGTTGAGCCAGCGCGACGACTCCGTAGGCGAGTTCGTCCTCGACGGTCGAATAGCCGCTGCGGCGGCACTCCTCGATCAGCTGGCGCAGCTTGACAGGGCTGGTGACGGTGCGGTCGGTGAGCGGTGCGAGCTCCGCCGTGCGAAAATACTCCTCGAGACTTTCCGGCGAGAGTCCGGCAAGCAGGACACGACCGGTGGAAGTCGCGTGCGAGGGAAAGCGGCTGCCCACATGCGCCTCGAGGCGCAAGAGGGTGCGAACCGAAGCGCGCGCCACGTACACGATCTCCGTGCCGTCGAGTACGCACAGAGCGGCAGAATCCGCCGTATTACGTGCCAGTTCCTCGAGGTGGGTCTTGGTCAGATGCTCGATGTTCATCGACTCGAGGTACGCGGCACCGAGTTGCAGCACTTTCGGACGCAGGACGAAATCGCGGCCGTTGCGTGTCACGTAACCGAGTTCCTCCAGAGTCAGCAGACAGCGGCGTGCAGTCGCGGCCGGCATGGCCGCGGCACGTGCGATCTCACTCAGGTTCAGGGCGGCGTGATCGCGTGTGAAGGCGCGTATCACCGCCAGGCCCTTGGCGAGTCCGCCCATGGACTCGCGGCGGGGCGGGGATTTGGCTGCGCGGGTCATGGCTACGAAGTGTATTTCGATATGCGAAAAGGCGGCAAGCCGGGCGGAGCGCGCACCCGCAGGCCGCAGCGTCGCCCTGACGCGCGGCCGGCTTGACGGTGCGCCCCGGGGCGGTTCACGATAGTTCGGGAAACGAAGCAGTTTTCGCTATACGAAATATTGGACCGACAGTGAAGATCGGATCGCAGGCTCATCACAGCAGCGCCATCAGTGGTTCCAACGAGGCCACCATCCTCGTGCGTGGTCATGACCTGGTCGGCGAACTCATCGGGCGCATCGGCTTCACCGATCATTTCTGGCTGCTGGTGACCGCAAAGCTGCCGACCGAGGCGCAGCGCAAGGTGCTGGATGCAACCCTCGTGGCCATTGCCGAACACGGCATGGTACCGAGTGTGCAGGCGAGCCGCCTGACTCTGGCTGCCGCGCCCGAGGCAATCCAGGGAGCGGTCGCTGCCGGCATTCTGGGCTGCGGCTCGGTCGTGCTCGGCTCCTCTGAGGCGGCGGGCCAATTCTACGAGGCCGTGGCGGTCCGGATCGCCGGCGGAGCGGGTCTCGAACAAGCCGCGACCGCCGTCGTCACCGAATATCGTGCCGCCAAACGCGCAATTCCCGGATACGGCCATCCACTGCACAAGGAATCCGATCCGCGCGCCGCCAGGCTGCTGCAGATCGCCGCGGACGTGGGTGCCGCGGGGCGCTACTGCGCGATCGCGCAGGAAGTGGCGCGCTTGCTGCCCCAACTCGTCGGCAAACCCCTGGCACTGAATGTCTCGGGCGCAATTCCGGCGACGCTGCTGGACGCCGGATTCCCGTTGCTCGCGCTGAAGGGTGTGCCCATCCTGGCGCGCACTGCCGGGCTCATTGCGCACTTGCTCGAGGAGCAGCTGCGTCCCATCGGCTTCGTCATCTCGCACGCCGCCGCGGCGGCCATCAGTTACGACGGTGATGCACCAGCCGGTTTCCAGACGCGCGATTCATAAGATCAAGAGAGGTTGCAGCGAATGCCAGGTGTGCTGGACGGAATCCGCGTCGTCGAACAGGGAACCTTCATCACAGGTCCCTGCGCGGGCATGATGCTTGCCGATCTTGGCGCGGACGTCATCAAGGTGGAAAGCCCGGATGGCGATCCGTATCGCAGCTATCAGGGCGGCCAGTACTCGCCGCACTTCCAGGCCTACAACCGCAACAAGCGCAGCATCACCCTCGATCTGAAGAATCCCGCCGATCGCGGCATCTTCGATGCGCTGGTGGGCGAGGCCGATGTCTTCATCCAGAATTTCCGTCCCGGCACCGCGGACCGGTTGGGTGCGGGCGCAACCCGACTGTCTGCGCTGAATCCGCGCCTCATCTACTGCTCCATCAGTGGCTTTGGCGCCAGCGGCCCGTATGTCGAACGCCCGAGTTACGACTCGGTGGCCCAGGCACTCAGCGGCTTCCTGAGTGTGGTCGTGGATGCACGCAAACCCCAGTTTCTCGGTCCCGCGCTGGCCGATGCGATCACCGGGCTGTATGCCGCTTACGGCGCGCTGGGTGCGCTCGTGCAGCGTGGGCGCACCGGTCGCGGTGCGCTGGTCGAAGTGTCGATGCTGGAGGCTATGGCGCACTTCGCGGTCGAGCCGTTCGCCGCTTATTTCGCGCTCGGGCAGATTCCGACTTCGAGCGACCGGCCCCGTCTGGCGCAGGCCTACATCCTCAGGACCCGCGATGCGCGCCTGCTGGCCATCCATCTGTCCTCGCTGGAGAAGTTCTGGGAGGGTCTGGTCAGCGCGCTGGGCGCGCCGCAACTCGGCGCCGATCCGCGCTTCGCCACGCGCCAGAGCCGCATCAGCAACTATGAGGCGCTGGGGGCCGAACTGGACCGGCAGTTCTCGCAGCAGGACCTGGCGCACTGGGTGCAGGCACTGGGCCGCAACGACGTGCCGTACGCCCCCATCAACAGTATCGACCAGGTAGTCCATGACCCGCAGGTCGGCCACCTCGGTCTGATCGTGCCGGTCGAGTCCGCACACGCGGCGACGCAGGCGGTACGTCCGGCGGTGCAGTTTGGCGGCGAGCGCTCGCGATCGGTGCGCGCGGCGCCCTTGTTGAATGAGCACGGCGGGGCGATCCGTCGGGCAATGGGGGGCGGGCAGCGCTGGCCAGCCCGCCCTTGACTCGAGGGGGCGACGACATGCTGTTTCCAACAATGCTGGTGGGCAGCTATCCGCAGCCGGAATGGCTGATCGACCGCAAGAAGCTCGCGGGTCGCTTTCCACCGCGGGTGCGCGCGCGCGAACTGTGGCGCGTGCCGGAGGAATTCCTCAGCGAGGCGCAGGATGACGCCACGATCATGGCGATCAAGGCCCAGGAGGATGCGGGCCTGGACTTCATCACCGACGGGGAGATCCGCCGCGAGAGCTATTCCAATCGCTTCGCGACCGCGCTCGACGGCGTCGATCTGGACAATCCCGGCACCGCCCTCGATCGCAGCGGCCACCCCAATCCGGTGCCCCGCGTCGTGGGCACGATCCGTCGTCGTGAACCGGTCGGACTGCGGGATCTCGAATTCCTGCGCCGTCACACGCGACGTCGCGTGAAGGTGACCGTACCGGGGCCGTTCACGATGGCCCAACAGGCGCAGATCGATTTCTACGGCGGCAGCCGCCAGAAGGCGGCGTTGGACTACGCGACCGCGGTGAATGAAGAGATCCGCGATCTGTTCGCCGCGGGGGCCGACATCGTGCAGATCGACGAACCCTACATGCAGGCGCGTCCGGAGGAAGCCCGCGCGTTTGGACTCGATGCCCTGAACCGGGCGCTGGACGGCATCAACGGCACCACGGCCCTGCACATCTGCTTCGGCTACGCCGCCATCATTCACACGCGGCCGTCCGGTTACTCTTTCCTGCCGGAGCTGGCGCAATGCTCCTGCCGGCAGATCTCCATCGAGACGGCGCAATCCAACCTCGACTGCTCCGTGCTGGAGGGCCTGCGCGGCAAGAAAATCATTCTCGGAGTGATCGATCTTGCCGATCCGCAGGTCGAGACCGCCGAGCAGGTTGCGAACCGCATTCGCCGGGCGCTGCCGCATGTGGCCGCGGAGGATGTGATTCTCGCGCCGGACTGCGGCATGAAGTACCTGCCGCGCGACACGGCGTTCGGCAAACTCCAGGCCATGGTGGCCGGTGGTGCGCTGATGCGCGCCGAGCTGGCAGCCGGGAGTCACTGAAGCGCGGCGCCGGCCACCCGGGATCGCGACAGCCCTTCCGTACTGTTGCGGCCCCGGGCGATGCAATTGCGCTATCAGCCGAGTAGGCTTGAGGGCAGCGCGCGACCCTGCTAAACGTCTGTCATCAGTCGCGGGCGCGGCGCGCCAGCGTGCCCGGACGCCGGAGAGCCACCATTAGCAAGCCTGCACCCCGCGGATTTCCACTGCCCAGCTCGCTCAAGGTCGTGCCGGGTACCGAGCGAGCCCAGGCCGCTTATCCCTACTACACGCAATTCAGCGCTGCCGACGACGACCGGTTCTGGTTCTACAACTCGATGCACTTCCCCGAGCCGATGTCGGCATTCGACATGGTGACGGCGGAGGCCGCGTACTGCGCGCTTGGGTCCGCCAATACCCGTGTGCATTGCCTGCCAACGACGCTGGGAATCGACCACCGCATCATCAACGGACGGGTGTACATCGGCGGCAACGCCGTAACGGATCCCGCGGAAATCGCGCGACGCACCACCGAGTTCCAGCAGCGCGCCTTCTATTACTATGAGAACTGGGAGCGTCTGTACGCGCAATGGCGTACCAAGATGCTGAATCTGATCCGCGAAACGCAGGCACTCCCCAAGGTCGAGCTGCCCGAGCTGGAGCCTCTCGAGCATGTGCGTGCGGGCCGGGGTGTGGCCTCCAATCACTATCTCCTCGACACGTACCAGAAGACGCTCGAGGGATACTTCCGGATGTGGCATCACCACTTCGAGTTCCTGCTGCTCGGCTATGGCGCCTATCTGACGTTCTTCGCCTTCTGCAAGAAGGCGTTTCCGGAAATCAGCGACCAGACAGTGGCGCGCATGGTGGCCGGTATCGACGCCGAGATATTCCGCCCGGACGATGAGCTGCGCCGGCTGGCGCGCTGCGCCGTGCAGCTCGGCGTGGGTGACAAGTTCCGCGATGGCATGTCCGCGCAGGCCATCATCCAGTCACTGCAGCAGTCGGGCGAGCCCGGCCGGCAGTGGCTGATGGAACTGCAGACCTCGCGCGACCCCTGGTTCAACATCAACGTGGGCGACGGTTTCTATCACTACCACCGTTCCTGGAATGACGATCTGTCGATGCCGTTCGCGGGCCTGCCCGGTTACATCCGTCAGGTGCAGGCCGGCGAATCGCTCGAGCGGCCCTTGGACAAGCTGCGCGAGGAGCGGCGCCGGCTGATCGAGGACTACCGGGAACTGCTCGGCTCGGACGAGGAGCGCGCCGCCTACGACCAGATGATCACGCTGGCGCACCGCGTCTTCCCGTATGTCGAGGGACACAAGTTCTACTGTGAGCACTGGTACACCAACCTGTTCTTCAACCGTATCCGCGAGTTCGGCGGGTTGCTGGCGCGCCATGGTTTCTTCCCGGATGCGGAAGACGTCTTTCAGCTCACGCACTACGAGGTGGAGTCGGCGATCATCGATCTGATGACCGCATGGTCGAACGGCTCGCCGCCGCGCGGACCGGGCCACTGGCCGCAGATCGTCCGGGAGCGGCGCGAGGCGATCAAGGCGTGGGCCAGGAATGAAACCCCGCCCGCGCTCGGGCCGGTCCCCGACATCATCGACGACCCGGCCATCGTGATGCTCTGGGGCATCACCCGCGAGAGCCTGGATGCCTGGCTGAATGCCTCCGCCGACACGAGCGCCACGGAGATCCGCGGCTTCGCCGCATCCAGTGGCGTGGCAGAGGGTCCCGCGCGGATCGTCAGGTCGGTCGAGGAGATCTCGCGTCTGCAGGATGGCGACATCCTGGTCTGCCAGGTCACCAATCCAACCTGGGCGCCGATCTTCCAGAAGATCTCCGGCGCGGTGTCCGACATCGGCGGCTCGATGAGTCACGCTGCAATCGTAGCGCGCGAGTACGGTCTGCCCGCTGTCGTGGGTACCGGCACGGCCACTTCCCGGATCCGCGATGGACAGCGGATCCGCGTCGATGGCGGTCGCGGCATCGTCACTCTCCTTTAACAGTCATTCGGTGGTGCCCACGGCGTGCATGTAAGCTGGTTCAGCGAGATCGGGCTTGGCGATCGACCCGATGTCGGCGGCAAAGGTGGCAGTCTTGGCGAGTTGCAGCGGGCCGGCATCGCAGTTCCGCCCGGCTTCGTCGTCAGGACGCAGGCTTTCGAACTCTTCCTGGAGCGCCTCGAGCAGGCGGCTCCGCTGCGAGCCGTGGTCCAGTCACTGAATCCGGCTGATCTGGCGGCGATCACGCGCTGTTCTCAGGAGATGCGGGCGCGACTGGAGCAGGCGGCGCTTCCGCAGGAAGTGCTCGATGCCATCTCCAGCGCTTACGAGAAGCTGGATTCGGGTCGAGGCACGCCCGTCGCAGTGCGCTCCTCCGCGACGACGGAGGACGCCAGCGATGCCAGCTTCGCCGGTCTGCAGGATACGTTCCTGTGGGTTCGCGACGCCGGACAGATGTTGAACAAGGTTCGCAGCTGCTGGGCCAGCCTGTACTCCGTCGAATCCATCAGCTACCGCCGGCAGCGTGGCTTTCCCGAGCAGGCTGTCGCGATGGCTGTCGTCGTGCAGACCATGGTCAACGCGCGAACCGCTGGTGTCATGTTCACGCGCAGTCCCACGACTGGCGATCGTTCAGTACTGACGATCGAGGGAGCTTGGGGTCTGGGATCCTCAGTGGTGGGAGGCGAGGTGACACCCGACCGCTGGGTCGTCGCCAAAATCACGGGGGACATCACGGTGCGTGAGATATCCGACAAGCAGATTCAACACGTGCCGCTCGCGGCGGGCGGCATCGAATCCGTTCCGGTCAGCGAGGCGCTGCGCGGCGCAGCCTGCATGAGCGACGAGGAGCTTCAGGCACTGAGAGACATCGCGCGCAAGGTCGAGCGTCACTACGGCCGTGCCCAGGATATCGAGTGGGCCGTGGAACGCGATACCAACAGGCTGTTCCTGTTGCAAAGCCGCCCCGAGACCGTCTGGTCCGCACGGGACGCAGCGCCCGTTGCCCGTGGTTCGGACAACCCGCTCGCGCATGTCATGTCCATCTTCGGAGGGCGGCGATGACCCTGACGGCGAAGGACGTGGCGGAGATCACCCGTCTGCTGGAGGAGTCAGCTTTCGATGAGCTGCACCTGGAGATGGAGGGACTCAAGCTCATGCTCCGGCGGGCGGGCGCCCCCGCCGCCACCCGGCCGAATGGCGGCGTTACAGGCAATCCTGTCGCCGGCACGGGTGCCGGCCCTGGCAACGATCCCGCCGCGAGTCGCGCCGCGCCGACTGCGCCGGGAAAACCGCCGCCCACGGCTGCCCGCGACACTGCGGGTTCGCGCGATGCCGGGCCTTCGCGGGATTCAGCGGTTGCGCGCGATCCTGCGGTTCAGGACGTCCCCGCGCCGCTGCTGGGCACGTTCTACCGCTCGCCCAAGCCGGGCTCGCCACCCTTTGTCGAGGTCGGTTCGACGGTCGAGGAAGACACCATCATCGGGATCATCGAGGTGATGAAACTGATGAACACGGTCCGTGCCGGCGCTCGCGGCCAGGTCACCGAGATACTGGCGCGCGACGGTGTGCTGGTCGAATACGGCGAGACGTTGCTGCGCGTTCGCAGGGCGAGTCCGGCTTGAGTATCCGCCGCATCCTCATCGCCAATCGTGGCGAGATCGCCACCCGTATCATCCGCACCTGCCGCGCCTCCGGTATCGAAACCGTGCTGGCCGCGTCCGAGGCGGATCTTGACTCCGTGCCCGCGCGACTGGCCGACCGGACCGTGTGCATCGGCCCGGCCCGGGCCAGTGACAGTTATCTGAAGCCCGAAACCATCGTGCAGGCGGCACTGGGAGTGGCAGCGCAAGCCATCCATCCCGGTTACGGCTTCCTCTCCGAGCGCTCCGTCCTGGCGCGGTTGTGCGAACAGCACGGAGTCGTCTTCATCGGCCCGACCGCGGCTCAGATCGAAGCGGTCGGCGACAAGCTTCGCGCCCGGTCCGCCGCTGAAGCGGCGGGCGTGCCCGTAGTCCCGGGTGGCGCGGCCGCGACCGTGGAAGAGGCTCTCGCTCTCGCGCAGCGTGTTGGCGCTCCATTGCTCGTCAAAGCAGTCGGCGGGGGTGGCGGGCGCGGTATGAAGCGCGTGGAACGGATCGAAGATCTGCCCGCAGCACTCGAACTTGCCGCTTCCGAGGCTGCTGCGGCCTTTGGCGATG
>Ga0335070_10000789_pt1 | contig 36118 bp, 31 predicted proteins | sample Lox_Sample_13_FD_206722 | JGI IMG/M metagenome (GOLD analysis project Ga0335070, IMG submission 206722) | Soil microbial communities from Loxahatchee National Wildlife Refuge, Florida, United States - Lox_Sample_1.3 | ecosystem: Environmental > Terrestrial > Soil > Wetlands | place: USA... | reverse complement strand
GACGAGCTCGGCGACCTCGGGCGCGCCTTCGATCGCATGCGCCAGGCGCTGCGGGACACCGTGGCGCGGGTGGCCTCGGCCGCCGACCGCGTGGAGGCGGCGGGCAGCGAGATGGCGTCGGTGGGCTCCGCGGTGGCCGAGGCGGCCGCCGACCAGGAGCGGGCGATCCGCAAGGCGCGCGAATCGACCGACGCGATCCGCGAGCAGGTCTCGGGGATCACGGGCTCGGCGCAGCAGCTCTCGGCCTCGGTCGAGGAGTCGTCGAGCTCGATCCTCGAGATGGGCGCGGCCGGCGAGGAGCTGAACCAGACCGCGTCGGTGCTCTCGGCGCGCGTCGAGGAGGTGTCGAGCTCGATCGAGGAGATGATCCGCAACGTCGCCGAGATGGGGCGCAGCGTCGAGGGTCTCTCCGAGGCGGCGGTCGAGACGCAGTCCTCGGTCGGAGAGATGGCGGGCTCGATGCGCGAGGTGGACGCCAACGCCAGCGAGACCGCGCGGCTCTCGGCCCAGGTGGTCGCGGTCGCCGAAGGCGGCCGCGAGCGCGTGCAGGAGACCATCGCCGGCATGGAGGCGATCCGCGACGCGACCGACACCGTGGAGCAGGTGATCCGCGGCCTCGGCGAGCGCGCCAAGGAGATCGGCGCGATCGTCGACGTGATCGACGACGTGGCGGACGAGACCAACCTGCTCGCGCTGAACGCGGCGATCATCGCGGCCCAGGCCGGCGAGCACGGCCGCGCCTTCTCGGTGGTCGCCGACGAGATCAAGGAACTCGCCGACCGCGTGATGTCCAGCACCAAGGAGATCGGCGGGCTGATCCGCTCCGTGCAGGCGGAGAGCTCGGCCGCCATCGCGGCGATCGAGCGCGGCAGCCAGAGCGTATGGGTAGGCGTCGAGCGCTCGGCCCAGGCCGGTGAGTCGCTCGAGGCGATCACGCGCACCGCGCGCGAGAGCGGCCAGCGCATCGCGGAGATCGTCCAGGCGGTGCAGGAGCAGAGCCGAGCGGCCTTTCATGTGCAGGCGCTGATGGAGCGCGTCCGCACCGGCGTCGAGCAGCTGCGCGGCGCGACGCGCGAGCAGGAGGAGGGGCACGAAGTGGTGCTGCGCGGCACCACGACGATGCGCGACGTCGCGCAGCAGGTGCACCGCACCACCGAAGAGCAGGCGCGCGGCGGCAACCAGATCCGCTCGGGCATCGAGGTCGTGCGCCAGGCGGTCGAGCGCATCTACCAGGGCTTGCAGGACCAGACTGCGGCGTGCCAGCAGTCGGCGCAGCTGATGGGCCAGGTGTCGGGCGGGGCGCGCGCCAACTACGACGCGTCGACCCAGCTCACGCGCTCCACGGGCGAGCTGCGTGAGGCGGCCGAAACGCTGCGCGAGGACATCCGCCGCTTCCGGCTGTAGCGAATGGCGGCCTGCGCGCGGCGCGCTATAGGTGCGCGCGATGCGCTCGCTCCTCGCCGCCGCGCTGCTCGCCAGCGCGCTCACCGGCTGCAGCGGCTACCGCTGGGTGCACTACGGGGGCGCTCTCGGCGACGTGCGGCGCGTCGCGATCCTGCCGTTGGGCAACAAGTCCTACGAGCCCGGCGCCGACGCCCTCGCCAGCGACGCGTTGCTGCGCGAGTTCCAGCGGCGCGGCAGCGTCGTCGTGGTCTCGGACCCGAAGGACGCCGACCTCGTGCTGTCCGGGTCGGTGCTGCCCTTCGGCACGCACACGCGCAGCTTCTCCTCGGTCGCCTTCGCGCTCGAGTACGAAGTGTCGATGGGACTCGAGCTCTCGGTCAGGCGGCGCGACGGCACCTCGATCCGCTTCGGGCCAGGCGTGCTGCGGGAATCGGAGCTCTACCTGGCGAGCTCGGACGTCGAGGTGCAGCGAAAGAACCGCGAGGAGGCGATCCGGCGCCTCTCGACCGTGCTGGCGTCGCGCGTGCACGACGCGCTGGCGGAGAAGCTCTCGGCCCCTGCGGAGCCCGCTCGGCCCGCGGCATCGCCGGCCGCAGAGCCCGGCGGACCGCCGGCCGCGAGGCCCGCCGAGCCGCCTGCCAGCCCGTCGATCGAGCCGTGACACCCGACGAGCTCGAGCGCGAGCTGGCGGCCGGCCGGGTGCGCCCGGCCTATGCCGTCGTGGGCGGCGAGCCGTTGCTGCGCGACCAGGCGCTCGCGGCGCTGCGGCGCTGCGTGCTCGCCGGGGGGCCGGTCGACTTCAACTTCGACCGCATCGAGGGAGACGCGGCGACGGCGGGTGCGCTCTGGGACGCCGTGCGCACGCTGCCGGTCGGCGCCGCGCGGCGTCTGGTCTGGCTGCGCGAGCCGGCCGCTCCGCGCCAGGCCGCGGGATCCGCTGGCCGCTCGCGCGCGCTGGCCGACGCGCTGCCGGAGATCGTGCGCGCGCTCGATGCCGATGCGCGCACGGTTCTGGTCGTCACGGCCGGCGCGATCGACCGGCGGCTCGCCTGGGTTCGCGCCTTCAGCGAGGCCGGCGCGCTGGTCGAGTGCGAGCCGCCGCAGGGCACGGGCGCGCTCGCCGACTTCGCGCGGCGAGAGGCCACGCGCCTCGGGATCCGCATCGAGCCCGCGGCCGCCGAGCACCTGGCCGAGCTCGTCGGGCCGCAGCTGCTGCGGCTGCGCAGCGAGCTCGAGAAGGCCTCCTTGCTCGCGGGTCGCGGCGAAACCGTCACGCTCGACCATGTGTCTCGCGCGGTTGCGGATCTCGCGGAGGAGCCCGTCTGGGCCCTGACGGACGCGATCGGCGACGGGCGGACCGGCGACGCGCTCGCCGGGCTCTCGAAGATCCTCGCGGCCGGCGGGGCGCCGCCCGTCGTGTTGGCGACGCTGGCGGGACACTTCCGCAGGTTGCTCCGGCTGCGCGCCGGCGGCTCGATCGCGGCGCCGCCGTTCGTGCGCAAGAAGCTCGAGGGACAGTCGCGGCGCTACGCACCCGGGCGGCTGCTCGGGTGCTTGCGCGCAATCCACGAGACCGACGAGATGCTGAAGGGGCAGGGAGGCCTGCGACCCGAGCTCGCGCTCGAGCGGCTGGTGATCGGCCTGTCTGCGTAGCTACGCCTTGGACTTCGCGACGCGCTTGGCGAGCCGCGACACCAGGCGGCTGGCGCGCCGCTTCGGGATCACGCCTTGGCTCGCGGCCCGGCGGAGTGCGCCCTCGGCCTCCCGGAGCTTCTCGGTGAGACCACGGGCCCCCGCGTCGAGGTCGGCGCGAAGCGACTTGACGACGGTCTTGGTGCGGCTGCGCACCACTCGGTTGCGGTCGCGGCGCTTGGCGTCCTGGCGGGCGCGCTTCTCGGCGGACTTGTGCGTGGCCAATGCGGCCTCCCCGTTTCGGGAAGGGACCGACGCGCGATCGCGGAGGTCCCGTGTCCCGCGCCGACCGAGGGCCCGGACCCCGGGCTCGGTGGCGAAGGCGGCGGAACATAGAGGCGGCCACCACGAGCTGCCAGGCCGCCCGCGCCGCTCCGCGAAGCTTCAATCCCCCGCGGCGGTCGGCCGATAAACCCCGAGGACGCGTCCGTCCGCTGGGGGGCCGGAGTGAGCTCGAAGCGCGTGGGCCGTTGCGGCCTGGCCGTCGCGTTGCTCGTCGCGCTGCCGGCGTGGGCGCAGACGGCACCCCCTGCGGCCCCTCCGGAGGATCCGGCGCCCGCCGCGGGCGCCGGCTCGACCGAGGCCGACGCCACCAAGACCTCCGAGACCGGCCCGCAGGCCGGGGCGCTCCCCGTGGCCCGCATCCCCGCCGCGCTCGAGTCGCTCGAGCGCGCCTGGTCCGCCCCGGCGCACCGGCTCGCGGAGCGCGTCGCGCGCACCCGGCGTGAAGCCGACCAGCTCGGCCTCGCGAGCCTCGACCCGCTCGCGCGCGCGGTGCTGATCGAGGCGGGTGATGCAACGCCGCTCGAGCGGGCGAACGCGGCGGTCGAGCTGGCACCCGATCTTCCGGTGGCGCACTGGGCGCGCGCACGCGCGTCCTGGGATTCCGGCGCCGGCGTCGGGAACGCGCTCGACGCGGCCTTCGATGCGCTGCGCGCGCTGCCCCGCCACCTCGAGAGCTCGTTGTGGCTCGGCGCGACGGCGTCGGTGTTGGGGTACGCGGCGCTGCTCGCTGCGGCGCTCGCGTTCATCACCGCCCGCGGCCTCGCCGCGCTGCCGCACGCGGCGCACGACCTCGCGGATCGCATCGAGCGCTCGATGCCCGCCCCCGCGCGGGTGGCGGCGGTCGCAGCGGCCGTGCTGCTTCCGGCCGCGCTCGGCGAGGGCGTGCTCGGCGCGGCACTCGGTCTCTTCGCGCTCGGGATGCTGTATGGGAGCGCCGCCGAGCGCCGCGCGCTCGGCGGCGCCGCCGTGCTCGTGGTGCTGGCGCTGCATCCGCTCGCGCACGTCGCGGGCCAGCAGCTCGGGGCGCTCGGGTCGGATCCCGTCGCCGAGGCGACCTGGGCGGGCGAGAGCGGCTTCCTCGATCCCGTGGCGCTGGCGCGCCTGGAGCGCGCCGATCGCGTCGACGCGCTCGCGACGCATGCGCTGGCCCTGCGCGCCCGACGTGCGGGTGATCTCGCGCAGGCCGACGCGCGCTACGCCGCGCTGGTCGCGACGCAGCCGTCCGACCCGGTCGTGCTCAACAACGCGGCGAACGTGCGCCTCGCGCTCGGCGACACCAACGGCGCCATCGATCTGTACCGGCGCGCGACCGCCGAGAAGGCGTCGGCGGTGGTGTGGTTCAACCTGTCGCAGGCCCACGGTCGGGCGATCCAGGTCGAGGAGCACGAGCGCGCCCTGGCTGCCGCGCAGTCGATCGACGAGAAGGCGGTCAGCGAGCTGACGGCACGCATGTCCGACGCCAGCGCCGGCTACACGGTCGAGCTGCCACTGCCGATCGAGCAGATCCGCGAGCGCCTCGCGGGCGCCGACGCCGCGCCCGTGGCCGCCCAGCTGCGGCGACCCGTGGCGCCCGGGATGCTGGGACGTTGGGCGTGGCTCCCCGCGCTGAGCTTCGCGCTGCTGGCGGGCCTGGCGCTGGCGGCGGCGGGCCGCATCGAGCGATCGGGCGGCTGCGCGGAGTGCGGCACGCGCTTGTGTCGCCGCTGTGGAACGCCGGGCGACAGCCAGCGCCTGTGCGCGGGCTGCGCGCGCCGGCGGCTCGAGGCGCACCGCGGCGGTCCCTGGGACGCGGCGCGGCCCGAGGCGGCGAGTGGACCCGCAGCGCTCCTCGCGGGCGTCCTGCGCGTCGCGGGGTACCTGCTGCCGGGGCTGGTCGGCCGAGCGCCGCGGCGGCCCACGCTCGCCGTCGCCGCGCTGGTGGCGGGTGCGGCGGCGCTCGCGGCCTTCGTCGGGCGACACGGGATCGTGTCAGATCCCGCCAGCGTCGGGGGCGCGGGCCCGCTCGCCCTGGGCTGCGCATCGGCCGCATTGGCGGCGCTGCATGCCGGGCTGGCGTCGGCGGCCCGCGCCGGAGGCCGGCGCTGACGATGGCGATCGCGCTCCACGGCAACCTCCGCGACTTCGGGATCGGCGAGGTGTTCCAGCTGATCGGCCAGCAGCGCAAGACCGGCGTGCTGCAGGTGCGCGGCGCCGAGACCGAGGTCGAGCTGCGCTTCGAGGGCGGCTGCGTGGTGGCGGCCTCGCCGGTCGGCGCGCAGGAGGACGCCGCGCTCGGCGACATGCTGGTGCGCTGCGGCGTGCTGCCGCGCGAGCGCTTCGCCGAGGTGCAGCGCCAGCGGGCGGCCGCCGGCGACCGCCTGCCGTCGCGGCTGGCCGAGGCGGGCGTGTCCCGCGAGCAGCTCGACGAGATCCAGGATCTGCTCACGCGCGAGACGCTCTTCGAGCTGCTGCGCTGGGACGACGGCTCGTTCCGCTTCGTCGCCCAGCCCGTCCCGCACGAACGGGCTCCCGACTCGCTGCTCGGCGCCGAACAGGTGCTGATGGACGGCCTGCGCATGGTCGACGAGTGGCGCGTCTTCGAGTCGGAGATCCCGGCGGAATCGGCGACCTTCCGGCGCCGCAGCAGCCTCGAGGACTATCGGCGCTCGCCGGCCGCGCGCGCGTCGCGCTGGCCGGCGGAGACGGAGCGCGTGCTGCTGCTGATCGACGGCCGCTCGTCGGTGCGCCGGGTAATCGACCTCTCGCGGCTCGGCACCTTCCTCGGCATGCGCATCCTGGTCGACCTCGCGCGCTCGGGCTGGATCGAGCCGGTGCGCACGCGCGAGTCGCGCGCCGCCGAAGCCGCGGCGCGCGGCGAGCCGGTCGGGCTGCGGCGCTGGGCGCTCCACGCGGGTCCGCTCGCGGCGCTGTTGCTGCTCGCCGTGCTCACATGGCTGCCGCGCGGCGCCGGCAGCCGCGCGGGCGCGCCGCTGCACCGCGACCCGCTCGTCGAGGCGCGGACCCAGTTCGAGACCGCGCGGCTGCGCCATCTGGTGCTGGCCGAGCGCCTGGCGCGCGGCCGCTGGCCCGCCGCGCTCGACGAAGTGCTGCGTTGGCCCGAGGACGCCGCGGGTGCGTTGACGCAGCGGGCGGCCGGCGCCTACTATCTCGCGCAAGGCGAGCGCGGTCCCCTCGTCCTTGCCCCGGAGCGCTGAGCCCGAAGCATCCGAAGCCCGACCTGACCAGCGGGCACGGCGTCTGGAGACCTCCCTGGCCGGACACGAAGCGAGTACCCGCCAGACCCTCATCTTCGAAGACAACCGCGTGGCGGCCGAGCTGTATGGCGACGCCGAACGCACGCTTCGCATCCTCGAGCGCGAGCTCGGCGTCGACGTGCACGCGCGCGGCAACGAGGTGCGGCTGGTGGGCGAGCCGGGTCCGGTCGCGGCGGCCCGCAAGGTTCTCGAGGAGCTCTACGGATGGCTGCGCGACGGCCGCAGCGTCGACGCGCGTGACGTGATCTCCGCAGCGCGCATCGCCGCGGGACGCCCGGACGTCGACCTCGCCGACGTCTACGAGGACGTGCTCGCCTCGGTGGGGTCGCGGCGCCGGGTGGTGGCCAAGAACCTCTCGCAGCGGCGCTACATCGAGGAGATCCGCTGCCACGACCTGGTGTTCGCGATCGGTCCGGCCGGCACCGGCAAGACCTATCTCGCGATGGCCTGCGCGGTGGCGGCGCTCAACCGCCGCGAGGTGTCGCGCGTCATCCTCACGCGGCCGGCGGTCGAGGCCGGCGAGCGGCTCGGCTTCCTGCCGGGCACGATGGCCGAGAAGGTGAATCCCTATCTGCGGCCGCTCTACGACGCGCTCCACGACATGGTGCCCTTCGACAAGGCCGAGCGGCTGATCGAGCGCGGCGCCATCGAAGTGGCGCCGCTCGCCTTCATGCGCGGGCGCACGCTCAACGACTCGTTCGTGATCCTCGACGAGGCGCAGAACACGACCAGCGAGCAGATGAAGATGCTGCTGACGCGGCTCGGCTTCGACTCGAAGGCCGTCGTCACGGGCGACACCACGCAGATCGACCTGCCGCCGGAGAAGACCAGCGGGCTGATCGAGGCCGCGCGCATCCTCGAGGGCGTCGAGGGCATCGGCTTCATGCGCTTCACCGAGGCCGACGTGGTCCGCCACCCGCTCGTGCAGAGCATCATCCGCGCCTACGAGCGCGTCGCGACCGGGCGCGCCGAGACCGCGAACGGCGCCTCGCGCGAACCCGATCCGTCCCCCCCGCACCGCTCGCGATGAGCGTCCGCGCGAGCGGTCCCCCGCGCGGCGGCCCGGAGCTGGACCGCGCGCTGCTCGGGCGTCGCGCGCGCCGCCTGCTGGGCGCGCTGGATCGACCCGGAGCCGAGCTCTCCCTCGCGCTGGTCGACGACGCCGCGATGGCCGAGCTGAACCAGCGCTACCGCGGCCGCCGGGGTCCGACCGACGTGCTCTCGTTCTCGTTGCTCGAGGGGCCCCATCGCCGCCACCGCGGCGCCCTGCTCGGAGACGTGGTGATCTCGGTCGACACCGCCGCGCGCCAGGCGCGACGCGCGCGACGCACGCTCGACGATGAGCTGCTGCGGCTGCTGATCCACGGCGTGCTGCACCTGCTGGGCCACGACCACGAGGAATCCGCCGAGGCGCGTGCGATGCGCGCGGAGGAGCGCCGCCTGTGGCGGGCGCTGCGGGCATGAGCGCGCAGGTGCGCGTGGCCTGGCTGGCCGGCTACGCGCTCGCGACCTTCGGCGCGTTCCCGCATCCGCTTGCGGGCAGCGTGGTCGACCTCGGCTGGGCGCTGGCCTGGCTGGCGCCGGCATGCCTCGTCGCGGGCCTGCGCGGCCTCGCGCCGGGGCCGGCGGCACGCGCCGGCTTCGCCGCCGGGCTGGCGGCGCACGCGGCGATCTTCCACTGGATCTACGTCGTGACGGTCGACTACGGCCATGCGCCGCCGCCCGTCGGCGTGCTCGCCGCGGTGGCCCTGGCGGTCTACCCGGCGGCCCTCACGGCCGCCTTCGCCGCGGGGTGCGCCTGGTTCGGGCACCGCGCGATCCCGAATCCCTGGCTCGCCGCCGCGCTCTGGGCGGCGCTCGACCACGCCCGCTCCTTCCTGCTCACGGGCTTTCCGTGGGCCGTGCTCGGTTACGCGCAGCACGCCAACGCACCCCTCCTCGCGCTCGCCCCCTACACCGGCGTGTGGGGCCTCTCGTTCGTCACGGCGCTCGGCGGGGTGGCGCTGGCGGACGCGATCGCCTCCGCGCCGGCACGCCGCGCCCGCGCGCTCGCCGCCCTCGCCGGGGTCGTCGCGCTGCACGCCGCGGGCGCGCTCGATGCCGCGCGCGACGCGGGCGATCCGCCTGCGCGGGTCCGCGTGGCGGTGCTGCAGGGGAACATCGACCAGGGCGTCAAGTGGAGCCCGGAGTGGGCGACGCGCACGCTCGAGATCTACGAGGAGCTCACCCGCCGCGCGGCCGGCCGCGGCGCGCAGGTCGTGGTGTGGCCCGAGACGGCGGTGCCCGGCTCGCCCGATGCGAGTCCCGAGCTGGCCGAGCGGCTCGCGGGGCTGGCCCGCGAGACCGGGACCACGCTGGTCGCCGGCGCGGTCGGGCTCGAGCCGCGGCGGGACGGCTCGGATCTCCGCTACTTCGACAGCGCCTTCGTGGTCGCGGCCTCCGGCGAGGCGCCCCCGCGCTACGACAAGTCGCACCTGGTGCCCTTCGGTGAGTACCTGCCGTTCCGGGAGCTCTTCGGGCACTTCATCGAGGCGGTGGCGCGCGGGGTCGCCGACACCGACGTCAGCGCGGGAGCAGGCCCGCGTGGGCTCGCCATCCCGCTCGGCGGGTCGGCGGGCGCTCCGCGCGTGCTGACCGCCGGCGTCCCGATCTGCTATGAACTGCTCTTCCCGAGCCTGGTGCGGCGCTTCGTGGAAGGCGGGGCGGAGGCGCTCCTCGCGATCACGAACGACGCCTGGTACGGACGCACGGGGGCCCCGTACCAGTTCCTCGCGATCACGGCGCTGCGGTCCGCGGAGAACCGCGTCTGGACTGCGCGCGCCGCCAACACCGGAGTGTCGGCCTTCATCGATCACCGCGGCCGGGTTCGAGCGCAGACGGAGATCTTCGAGCGGGACCTGCTCGTCGCCGACCTGCCGCTGCGCCCGGCGCCCTCGGGCGGGTCGTTCTACACGCGCCACGGCGACCTCTTCGCGGCGGCGTGTTGGGCCGCAGTCGCCGGGGCGGCGGTGCATCGGCTCCGGGCGGAGCGGATGCGGGTCCGACGGGAGAGAGCATGAGCGAGAGACCGCACCAAGGCGAGCTGTTGCCGGCCGAGCTGGCCGAGCGCCTGCGCGAGCTGCGCGCGCGCTCGAGCGAGCTCCGGGGGCGTCTTTGACGTCCCGGGCCTCACGGCACGGCTCGCGGAGCTCGCCGCCGAGAGCGCGGCGCCCGATCTGTGGGAGGACCGCGAGCGCGCCGAGCGCATCCTGCGCGAGAAGGGCGCGGTGGAGCGCCAGCTCGCCGAGCTCGACGGCGTCGCGCACCAGCTGGAGGACGCCGGCGTGCTGCTCGAGCTCGCCGAGGAGGAGGACGACGCACCGACGCTGCGCGAGGTGGCGGAGCGGCTCGCGGCGGCAGGTCGCGGCCTCGACGCCGCGGAGCTGCGGCTCCTGCTCGGCGGCGAGCACGACCGCGCCAACGCCATCGTGTCGATCAACGCCGGCGCCGGCGGCACCGACGCCTGCGACTGGGCCGAGATGCTGCTGCGCATGTACCTGCGCTGGTCGGAGGCGCACGGCGTGCGCGTCGAGGAGCTCGACCGGCAGCAGGGCGAGGAGGCGGGCCTGCGCAGTGCCACCGTGCTGATGTCAGGCGACTACGCCTACGGGAACCTGAAGACGGAGGAGGGCGTGCACCGCCTGGTGCGCATCTCGCCGTTCGACGCGCAGCACCGGCGCCACACCGCCTTCGCCAGCGTCTCGGTGTTCCCCGAGATCGACGACTCGATCGAGGTCGAGATCGACGACAAGGACCTGCGCGTCGACACCTTCCGCTCGAGCGGCGCCGGCGGCCAGCACGTGAACAAGGTCGAGTCGGCGGTGCGCATCACGCACCTGCCGACCGGGATCGTGGTGCAGTGCCAGAACGAGCGCTCGCAGCACAAGAACCGCGCGTCGGCGATGAAGGTGCTGCGCGCGCGCCTCTACGAGCGCGCCCGCGAGGAGCAGGAGCAGCGCCTGGCGGCGCTGCGCGGCGAGAAGAAGGAGATCGGTTTCGGCAGCCAGATCCGCTCCTACACGCTGCATCCGTCGCAGCGCGTGAAGGACCACCGCACCGAAGTCGAGGCGGGCAACGCCCAGGCGGTGCTCGACGGCGACCTCGATCGCTTCATCCGCGCGGCGCTGCTCGCGCGCGCTGCGGGTCGAGCGCCGCAGGCGGCGCGCAGCGGGGCGCAGCCGGGCGAAGCCGCACCCGGGGGAGGGCGGGCATGAGCGAGCAGGAGCGGCGCGCGCGAGCCGAGCGCCTGCGCGCGCTGCGCGACGCCGGCCTCGATCCGTTCCCGGCGCGCCTCGACCCGGTCGAGCGCATCGCCGCGGTGCGAGCGCGTTTCGATGCGCTCGACACGGACGCACTGGCCGCGGACCCGGCGCAGGTCGCCGTCGCGGGACGCGTGATGGCGATCCGCTCCTTCGGGAAGCTCGTCTTCCTGACACTGCGAGAGGACGGCGCGGAGCTGCAGGCCAGCGCGCGCCAGGGGGAGCTCGGCGCGCCCACCTTCGAGCGCGTGCGCGCGCTCGACGTCGGCGATTTCGTGCGCGTCGAGGGCCCGGTGTGGCGCACCAAGACGAACGAGCTGACCGTCGGCGCGCGGCGCATCGAGCTGCTGTCCAAGAGCCTGCGTCCGCTGCCCGAGAAGTGGCACGGGCTCCAGGACGTCGAGGCGCGCTTCCGCCAGCGCTACCTCGACCTGCTGGTCAACCAGGAGGTGCGAGCCGGGGCGGTGAGGCGCTCGCGCGCGATCAGCGCGATGCGCGGCTTCATGGACGCGCGCGGTTTCGTGGAGGTGGAGACGCCGGTGCTCCAGCCCCTCTACGGCGGCGCCTCGGCCCGCCCCTTCGTGACCCACTACGGGGTCTACGATCAGGACGTCTTCCTGCGCATCTCCGACGAGCTGTACCTGAAGCGGCTGGTGATCGGCGGCCTCGACCGCGTCTACGAGATCGGCCGCGACTTCCGCAACGAGGGCGTGTCGCGCAAGCACAACCCCGAGTTCAGCATGCTGGAATGCTACCAGGCCTTCGCCGACTACCGCGACATGATGGAGCTGGCGCAGGCGCTGCTGCAGCACGTCGTGCGCGGGGTGACGGGCGGAACGCGGGTCGGCTACCGGGGTCAGGAGATCGAGTTCGCGGGCGAGTGGCCGCGGCGGAGCATGACCGGCGCGATCCGCGAGGCGACCGGCATCGACGTGCTCGCCGCGCGCGATTTTCCGTCGCTGCGCGCGGCGGTGCGCGGCGCCGGGCTCGATCCGGGGCCCGCGCCGACCTGGGGCGCGCTGGTCGACCAGCTCTTCAGCGACCACGTCGAGCCGACGCTGGTGCAGCCGACGTTCCTGGTCGACTACCCCGTCGAGCTGTCGCCGCTGGCCAAGGGCGCCGCGGACGACCCGCGCCTGGTGGAGCGCTTCGAGCTGTTCGTGGGAGGGATGGAGCTGGCCAACGCCTTCAGCGAGCTGAACGATCCCGAGGTGCAGCGCGAGCGCTTCGAGGAGCAGCGCCGAGCCCGCGCGGCGGGCTTCGAGGACGCGCAGCCCCTCGACGAGGACTTCCTCGTGGCGCTCGAGCACGGCATGCCGCCCACCGGCGGGCTCGGCGTGGGCGTCGACCGCCTGGTGATGGTGCTCACCGACGCGGCGCACATCCGCGAGGTGCTGCTCTTCCCCTACATGCGCCCCGAGAGCTCCTAGATGGGCGAGGCGGCGACGCGCATCTGGGAGTGGGCGGGCGCGGCGGGCGGCTCGCTCGCGCTCGCCTTCATCGTGCTGCTCGCCGCGGCTCTCGGCGCACTCACCGCGATGTTCGTGGGCGCCGCCGTCGTCGTGCTCGAGCGCTTCGCGCGCCAGGCGCGGCGGCTGCGCAGCGCGCTCGCGGTCGGCGCCGGTTTCGCGCTGGCGGCGGCGCTGGTCGCGATCGACGTCGCCGTGCCGGGAGCGCTCGCCGACCGCGCGGAGCTCGCGCGCACGCTGCCCGCGTCATTCGCCGGCGCGGCGGCAGTCGTCGCGCTGGCGATGGCGGTCAGCTGGCTCGGCTTGCGGCACATCGGCCCGCGCGCGCTCGGCATCGCTGCGCTCGTGGCGATCGCGGCCGGGGTGGCGCTGGCCGTGCCGTTGCCCCCGCTCGCCTGGTTCGGGCTCGCCGAGCGCGAGCTGTTCGGCGCGGTGGGTCGCGGGTTGCTCGGGGCGCTGGTGGCCGGGGTCGGGTTGGGCCTCGCGCCGCTCGGCGCAGCCGGCCTGCTCGACGCGCGCGGCAGCGCCGAGTGGTTCATCGCCGTGCGCTACCTGGTGGCGAAGCGCCGCCAGACCTTCATCTCGGTGATCACGTCGATCTGCGTCGCAGGCGTGGCGGCGGGGGTATGGCTGATCATCACGGTGCTCTCGGTGATGAACGGCTTCGAGCGCACCTGGCGCGACGAGATCATCGGCCACCGCGCCCACTTCACGGTGCAGAGCGGGCTCGGACCGTTCGGCGACTACGAGAAGGTGCTCGAGCACGTGCTCGCGGCCCCGGGCGTGGCGGCCGCATCGCCCTACGTGCAGGCCGAGGGCATGGTGCGCGGCGAGGGCGGCGAGATCGTGGGCGTGCGGGTGCAGGGGATCGACCCGAGCCGGATCGGCGAGGTGACCGACCTGCGGCACGATCTGATGGCGGGCTCGCTCGACGGGCTGCTGCCCGCCGTCGACGGCAAGAGCAAGCGCGACCCGGGCATCGTGATCGGCGATCAGCTCGCGAACGCACTCGGCCTCCACGTCGGGGACGCGCTGCTGGTGGTCTCCCCGTTCGGCGGCCCGCCGACGCCGCTCGGGCCGGCGCCGCGCCTGTCGCGCTTCCAGGTGGCCGGGATCTTCCGCTCGACGCTGTTCCAATACGAGGAGGTCGTCACCTACGTGAGCCTCGCGGCGGCGCAGGACTTCCGCCGCAGCGGCGACGTCGTCGACGGCATCGAGGTGCGCACCACGGACTTCTACCGCTCCGCGCGCATCGCCGCGTCGGTGCAGCAGCAGCTCGGCTTCCCGTTCTTCACGCGCGACTGGAAGGAGTTCTTCCCGGCCTTCTTCCAGGCGCTCAAGACCGAGCGCATCATGATGTTCGTGCTGCTCACCATGATCATGGTGGTGGCGGCGTTCGCGATCGTGGTCACGCTGGTGATGATGATCATGGAGAAGTCCGGCGACATCGCGATCCTCAAGGCGATGGGCGCTCGCGACGCCGCGATCGAGCGGATCTTCGCGATCGAAGGCGCCCTGATCGGACTGGTCGGAACCGCGATCGGGGTGGTGGCGGGAATCGCGGTGACGACGCGGCTCGACTGGATCCAGCGCCAGGTCGAGGCCGTCACCGGAATCGACGCGCTCCCGGCCTCGGTGTACCAGGGCATCTCCCAGCTGCCCGCCGAGCTCGACTTCGTCCAGATCGCCGTGGTGGTGGCGATCGCCATGTCGCTCGCCCTCGGCGGCACGCTGATTCCCAGTCGGCAGGGAGCAAGGCTCGATCCCGTCGAGGCGCTCCGGTATGAGTGACGCGCTGGTCGAGGTCCGCGGCAGCCCGCTGGTTCAGGTGGAGGGTCTCGTCAAGCGCTTCGCCACGGGCGAGGGCGAGATCGAGGTGCTCTCCGGCGCGGACTTCTGGCTCGACGAGGCCGATCGCGTGGCGATCGTCGGCGAGTCGGGCGTCGGCAAGTCGACCTTCCTGCACGTGCTCGGGACGCTCGACCATCCGACCGCGGGCACGGTCCGCTTCCGCGGCGAGGACGTCTTCGCCAAGCCGCCCGAGGAGCTGGCGCGCTTCCGCAACTACGCGCTCGGCTTCGTCTTCCAGTTCCACCACCTGCTGCCTGAGTTCACCGCGCTCGAGAACGTGATGATGCCGGGGCTGGTGCGCGGCCTCGGCTTCGGCGAGATGCGCGAGCGCGCGGCGCGCATCCTGGAGGAGGTTGGGCTGGCCGAGCGGCTCGCGCACCGCGTCGGCAAGCTCTCGGGCGGCGAGCGCCAGCGCGTGGCGGTGGCGCGCGCGCTGGTGCTCGATCCGCAGCTCGTGCTGGCCGACGAGCCCACCGGCAACCTCGATCCCGCGACCGGCGACCGCATCGGGGATCTGCTGCTCGAGATGAACCGCACGCGCGGCATGGCCCTGGTCGTCGTGACCCACAACCAGCGGCTCGCGGAGCGGCTGGGACGCACGGTCGTCCTCAAGGGCGGGGTGCTGCTGGACGGAAATCCGCACACCGACGTGCCGAAGTCCGGATAAGCTCGCGTCGAGACAGCGGAATCCGAGAACGTTCGGACTTGCCTCGGCCGGCCCCGCCAACTAGAATGCGCCGACCCTCCCTCCCATTCGCCCTTCGACCTGCGGAGGAAGTGCTTGCGCGCCCAACGCCCTCTCCGGCTCCCTCGTGGCTGGATCCCTCGCGTCGCGCGGCTGGCTGGCTTCGCTGCGCTGGCGATGCTGGCGAGCGCGGCAGCGCCCGCGCGCGCCGCCGACGCACCCGTCAAGGTGCTGGTGGCCGTCCTGCCCTTCCAGGTCCACAGCGCGCGGCCGCTCGAAGAGCTCGAGGCGTCGCTCGTCGACCGCCTGACGACGCGGCTCGAGGCGAGCGGCCGGATCCAGGTGGTCGACAAGGTGGTGGTGCGCGAGAAGCTCGTCGAGCACATGGCGGGCGAGCGCACCGACGAGATGCTGCGCCGCCTCGCCCAGCAGGTCGGCGCCGAATGGGTCGTCGCGGGCAGCCTGACCGAGCTCGCCGGCAGCTACAGCCTGGACGTGCGCGTGACGCCGTCCGGGGAGCGCATCCCCTCGCGCACCATGGTGTTCACCGCGAACGGCGACGACGAGCTGCGCGACCGCGTCGAGGAGCTCGCCGATCGCGTGATCGAGATGGTCTCCGGGCAGTCGGTGGTCTCGGGGCGCGTCGTCGAGGTGCGGATCGAGGCGCCCGGCCAGGACACCGACCCGATCCGCGCCGAGCTGCGCACGCGCCCCGGCCGGCCCTACGACGGCGACGCGCTGCGCGCCGACCTCGACCGGCTGCGCGCGCGGCCCGGGGTGGCGAGCGCCACGGCGCAGACCGAGCGCGGACCCGACGGCGTGGTCGTCACCTTCCGCGTCGTGCCGTCGGAGAAGATCCTCGGCGTCGCGGAGCCTCCCCAGGCGGGTGAGCGCGTGGCGGAGGTGCGCATCACCGGCAACAAGCGCATCGAGGCCGACGCGATCCGCGCGCGCATCGCGACCAAGCCCGGCGAACGCTACAACGCGGCGCAGGTCGCCGAGGACGTGCGCCAGATCCACGCGCTCGGCTTCTTCTCGAACGTGAAGGTGAGCGCGGAGGACACGCCGCAGGGCCGCATCCTCACCTTCGACGTCAAGGAGAACCCGGTCGTCCGACAGATCACGATCGCCGGCAACGACAAGATCGAGGCCAACCGCATCCGCGACCAGCTCACGCTCACCACCGGCGCGACGCTGGACCTGCCGCTGCTGTACGAGAACCGCGACCGCATCGAGGCGCTCTACCGCGCCGAGGGCTTCTACCAGGCGTCGGTCTCGTACGAGGTCGACAACCTCCCGAACGACGCCGTGGCGGTGCACTTCGAGGTCCGCGAGGGCAAGAAGCTGCGCCTCACCGAGATCCGCTTCGAGGGCAACGAGCACTTCACCGAGGCCGAGCTGCGCGACGGGCTCAAGACCAAGGAGTGGCACTTCTGGTCCTACGCCACCCACTACCTCGACAAGTCCGGCACCTACGCCGAGCCCGTCTTCATGCAGGACATGCAGAGCATCGAGAAGAAGTACACCGACGCCGGCTACCTGCGCGTCGAGCTCGACGAGCCCGCGGTGACCACCGAGGGCGACTCGCTGATCGTCACGGTGCGGGTGCACGAGGGCGACCGCTTCAAGGTCGGCGCGCTCGACGTCTCGGGCGACCCGAGCGTCGAGATGGACAAGGTGCGGCCGGATCTCGAGCTCTCGAAGGACGAGTGGTTCAACCGCTCCCACCTGACGCAGGACGTCGACGCCCTGACGCGCCGCTACACCGACCGCGGCTACTACTTCGCCGCGGTCAGCCCGGTCACCAAGGTGGACGACAAGACCAAGGTCGTCGACGTCACCTTCGACGTGCAGAAGGGCCCGCTCTACTTCGTGCGCCAGATCCAGATCGCGGGCAACACGCGCACCGTCGACCGCGTGATCCGGCGCGAGATGCAGCTCGTGGAGGGCGAGCTCTACTCGGCGCGCGCGGTGCAGATCTCGAAGTCGCGCCTCGACGGGCTCGGCTACTTCGAGGAAGTGAACTTCGAGCCGCAGCGCACCGACCAGCCCGACCAGCTCGATCTCGGCGTCAACGTGGTCGAGAAGTCGACCGGCGCGCTCTCCTTCGGGGCCGGCTACTCGACCCAGAACGGCATCGTGTTCTCCGGCAGCGTCAACCAGAGCAACCTGTTCGGCCAGGGCTACTCGGTGCGGCTCAACGCCAACGTCGGCACCCAGACCCAGCAGTTCTTCGCGTCGGTCGCGGACCGCCGCCTCTTCGACAGCGACTTCAGCCTGGCGGGGACGGCGTTCCGCAACACGCTGCAGTACCAGGACTTCGAGGAGACCGACACCGGCTTCGACGTGACGCTGAGCCGCGCCCTCGACGAGGCCAATACGACGCGCGGCTTCGCGCGCTACGGCTTCACGATCCGCAGCATCAACGCCGACAACAACGTCCAGGCGGCGTCGCTGATCTTCCGCGACTTCCTGCAGGGCGACACCACCACCAGCCTGCTCGGCCTGTCGTGGCGCACCGACACCCGCAACGACCGCGTGCTGCCGACCAAGGGCTACGAGGTGGCCGCCAGCGTCGACGGCGCCGGGCTCGGCGGTTTCTCGAAGTTCGTGCGCTTCGAGACGCGCGGCGCCCTCTACTCGAAGATCCCGACCTGGCTGCCGATCCCCGGCCGCGAGCACTCCTCGTTCATGGTGTCGGCGCGCATGGGCTACGCGCTGCCCTTCAACTCGATCTCGGACTACAACCTCCACTCGATCGTCACGGACACCTGCCTGAACTCCCAGAACTGCGCGCTCGGTCAGATCGACCAGGACCTGAAGCTGCCGCTGACCGAGCGCTACTACCTGGGCGGTCTCGGCGCCTACCAGCTGCGCGGGTTCAAGGCTCGCTCGGTCGGCCCGCGCCGGGCGCTGCTCTACGACACGCGGATCTTCCCGAGCAAGAACAGCTCCGCCTTCTACTCCCCGGTCGGGGTCGACCCCGCGACCGGCCAGTGCGCGAACTACTACCCCACCAGCCAGTTCGTGCAGGGCAACGGCGACGGCAAGTGCAACTCGATCAAGGACCGCAAGATCAACGACTTCCAGGACCTGAAGAAGACCGACGTGATCGGCGGTTCGCAGTTCATCTCGCTGTCGACCGAGTACCGCTTCCCGATCTCGGAGCAGCTCGGCCTGGTCGGCATCGTGTTCTTCGACACGGGCAATGCCTTCGACGAGAAGGACTTCCTGTTCAACGTGAGCGAGTGGCGCATGGGCACCGGGGCCGGCCTGCTCTGGTTCTCGCCGTTCGGGCCGCTCCAGGGCTTCATCGGCTTCCCGATCGACAAGCTCGCGGTCGACAACGCGATCGACTTCGAGTTCTCGGTGGGCGGCTCGAACCTTTGACCCAACCACACAGAGGGGCGGAGCGGCGTCGCGCCGCTGCGCCGCGGGGGTAGCATGCGCGGAGCGAAGATGCGTTGGCTCGTCGTCACTGCGGGGCTCGTCGCCTGGGCCGGTCTGGCCCAGGCGGACGAGCTCAAGATCGCTGTCGTCGATCTGGACCAGGCGATCAACGCCACCGATCAGGGCAAGAAGGCGAAGGAGGAGCTGTCGCGCAAGGCGCACGATGCGGAGTCGCAGCTCAAGCCGCTCGCCGACAAGGGCAAAGCGCTCTCCGACGAGCTGCAGAGCAAGCGCTTCGTGCTCTCCGACGACGCGCTGCGCCAGAAGCAGCTCGACATGGCCGAGATCGAGAACCAGTACCGCACCAAGGCCGCCGAGCTTCAGGGCCAGTTCAAGGTCGACGAGGAGCGTCTGGTGGGGCCGCTGCGCGCGAAGCTGCTCGACATCGTGCAGGAGATCGGGAAGACGGAGGGCTTCTCGCTGATCCTCGAGCGCGGCGCCAACGGGCTGATCTACAGCAAGGAAGCCCTCGACATCACCGACCAGGTGATCAAGAAGTTCAACAAGAAGGGATAGCCGCCCCGTGGCGCGCATCCACCCCTCCGCCGTCGTCGATCCGGCGGCCAAGCTGGCCGACGACGTCGAGGTGGGGGCGTTCGCCTGGATCGGGCCCGGCGTCGAGCTCGGGCCGGGCGTCGCGGTGGCCAACCACGTGAGCCTCGGCGGCGCGACGCGGATCGGCGCGCGCACGCGCATCTTTCCGTTCGCGGCGCTCGGCGGCGAGCCGCAGGACCGGACCTTCTCGGGAGAGCGCACGCGCCTCGAGATCGGCGCCGACAACGTGATCCGCGAGGGCGTCACCCTGCACGTCGGCACGCCCAAGGGCGGCGGCTGCACGCGCATCGGCGACGACAACCTGATCATGAACGGCGCCCACATCGCGCACGATTGCCAGATCGGCTCGCACGCGATCGTCGCGAGCTTCTGCGGGCTCGCGGGGCACGTCGAGGTCGGGGACTGGGCCGTGCTCGGCGCCTACACTGGCGTGCACCAGTTCGCGCGCGTCGGCGAGTCGGCGATGACGGCGGCCAACTCGATGCTCTCGCTCGACGCTCCGCCCTTCGCGATGGTGGCGGGCGACCGCGCGCGCGTCGTCGGACTGAACGCGGTGGGGCTGCGGCGCCGCGAGCTTTCCGCCGAGGCGATGCGCGCGCTGAAGCACGCCTTCCACCTCCTCTTCACCTCCAAGCTCCGCTTCGAACAGGCCGTCGCCCGCGTGCGCGAGGAGCTGGCCGGCTCGCCCGAGGTCGGGCGTCTGCTGCGCTTTCTCGAGGACTCGAAGCGGGGCGTCTGCCGCTGACGTGAGCGCCGCAGCGACGCTGGGCCTGGTCGCCGGCCTCGGCCGCTTGCCGTTCGAGGTCGCACGCGGCGCGCGCCGCGCGGGACGGCGCGTCGCGGCCGCGGCGTTCGTCGGCTTCGCAGATCCGGCGCTGGCGGGCGAGGTCGACGCGCTGCGCTGGCTGCACGTCGGCGAGCTCGGCGCGCTGCTCGACTGGCTCGCGGCCGAGGCGGCCAGCGAGGTCGTGCTCGCCGGGCTGGTGCCGAAGCAGCACCTGTTCTCGGGCTCCGGCCTGGTGCGGCTCGACGCGCGCGCGGCGGCGCTGCTCGCCGAGCTGGGCGACCGCGGCGACGACGCGATCCTGCGCGCCCTCGCCGGCGCGCTCGAGGACGCGGGCCTCCGGCTCGCTTCGCAGGCCGAGTTCGCGCCGCACCTGCTCGCCCCCGAAGGTCCCCTCGGTGCGATCCGACCGAGCGCGGCGCAGCTCGACGACGTCGGCTTCGCCTGGCCGCTCGCCAAGGCGATCGGGCGGCTCGACATCGGGCAGACCGTGGTGGTGCGCGAGCGCACGGTGCTGGCGGTCGAGGCGATCGAGGGCACCGACGCGGCGATCCGGCGCGGCGGCGCACTGGGCCGCGGCGGCGCCTGCGCCGTCAAGGTCTGGAAGCCCGGGCAGGACCCGCGCCTCGACTTCCCGACGATCGGACCCGACACGGTCGAGACGCTGCGCGAGGCCGGCGTCGCGCTGCTCGCGGTCGAAGCCGGGCGCACGCTGGTGCTGGAGCGGGAGGCGGTGGTGCAGCGCGCCGACGCAGCGGCGATCTGCGTGCTCGGCGTCGCCGACCCGGCCGGGGCGCGCTGATGGCGATCCGCATCGCCGTGGTCGGCGTCGGGCACATGGGGAGGTTGCACGCACAGAAGGTCGTCGAGCTGGGCGGCCGGGAAGGCGCAGTGGCGCTCGCGGGGGTCGCCGATCTCGACGCGGAGCGGGCGGCGGCGGTCGGTCGCGAGACCGGCGCACGCGTCGCGACGGACTTCCGCGACCTCGTCGCCGGCGCCGACGCCGCGATCGTCGCGGTGCCGACGCGAGCGCACCACGACGTGGTGCGCCGCCTGTTGGCGGCGGGGCTCGACGTGCTCGTCGAGAAGCCGATCGCCGCCACGCTCGGCGAGGCGGAGTCGCTGCTCGGCGAGGCGCGCGCGCGTGGCCGCGTGCTCGCCGTCGGCCACCTCGAGTGGTACAACGCCGCGCTCCGCGCGATGGCGCCGGCGATCCGGCGCCCGCGCTTCGTCGAAGCGCACCGCATGGGGACGTTTCCGGGCCGCGCCACCGACACCGACATCGTGCGCGACCTGATGATCCACGACATCGACGTGGTACAGCGCCTGATCGGCGAGGAGCCCGAGTCCGTCGAGGGCATCGGCGTGCCGGTGATCTCCGACCAGGTCGACATCGCGAATGCACGGCTGCGCTTCCCGGGCGGCTGCATCGCCAACTTCACCGCGAGCCGCGTCTCGCCGACCCCGCTGCGCAAGATCCGCTTCTTCCAGGCCGACGGCTACTTCTCGATCGACTTCCTGGAGCAGTCGGCCGTGATCCTGCGCCGGCGCCTCGAGCCCGGAGGCGCTCCGCGCATCGAGGTCGAGCCGATCCGCTTCGACAGCGACGACGCGCTCGCTGCGCAGCTGCGCGCGTTCGTCGCCGCGCTGCGCGCGCGCGTCGATGCCGAGGACAGCGCCGCGGCGGGCCTGCGCGCGCTGCGCACCGCGCTGCGCGTGGTCGACTCGCTGCCCACCCTCGACGAGCTGCGATGAGCGAAGTGCTGCTGGCGGCCGGCGATGCGTCGGGCGACGCACACGCGGCGGAGCTGGTCGCGGCGCTGCGGGCGCGGCTGCCCGACGTGCGCTGCTTCGGGCTCGGCGGCAGCGCGATGGAGCGCGCCGGCGTCGAGATCCTGGTCCCGCAGCGCGAGCTCGCGATCGGCGGGCTCGTCGAGGTGCTCGGCTCGCTGTCGCGCGTCTTCTCCGCGTGGCGGCGCCTCGAGCGTGCGGCGCGCGAGCGCCGGCCGTCGCTCGTCATCCTGGTCGATTCGCCGGAGTTCAACCTGCCGCTCGCGCGCCGGCTGCGCCGCTGCGGCGCTCCGATCCTCTACTACATCGCGCCGCAGGTCTGGGCCTGGCGGACCGGGCGCGTGCGCAAGATCGCGCGCCGCGTGGACCGCGTCGCGGTGATCTTCCCATTCGAGGTGCCGCTGTTCGCCGCCGCCGGGGTGCGGGTCGACTTCGTCGGTCACCCGGGCGTCGAACGCCTGCGCGAGCTGCGGGCCCGGCTCGACCGCGCGGGCGCGCGTGCCGAGCTCGGGCTCGAGCCGGCCCGGCCGCTCGTCGCGCTGCTTCCCGGGAGCCGCCACAACGAGGTGCGCCGCGGAACCCCGCTCCAGCTGGCCGCCGCCCGCTGCCTGCGTGCGCTGGCGCCGCAGGTCGCATTCGCCCTGGCGCTCGCCCCGACGGTGCGGGCGGCGGACGTCGCGCCGGCCCTCTCCGCCGCGGCCGGCGCGGGAGGGCCTCCGGTGCGGATCGTCGAGGGCCGCACCCACGAGCTGTTGCTGGCCGCCGACGTGGCGCTGGCGAAGCCGGGCACGGCCACTCTGGAGGCGGCGCTGCTCGGCTGCCCGATCGTGGCGTGCGGGCGGGCGAACCCCCTGACGGCGCTCGTGATCCGACGCATGATCCACGTCGCGTCGTGGACCATGCCGAACCTGATCGCGGGAGCCCCCGTCGTGCCCGAGTTCCTGCAGGAGGCCGCCGTACCCGAGCGCATCGCCGCCGCGATCGCCGAGCTGCTCGCCGGCCCCGCACGCGCGCTGCAGCTCGCGCGCCTCGAAGCCGTCGCGCGGCGACTCGGGCCCGGCGGCGCCGCCGCGCGCGCGGCCAGCGTCGCCGAGGAGATGATGCGTGGTCGCGTGGCTTAGGCACGCGGGCTCGGCGCTCCTCGCCGTCGCGGCGGCGCCGGTCGTCGGCGCCGGACTGGCGGTACGGCCGGGCTGGCGCGAGGGAATCGGCGAGCGGCTCGGCCTGCGCACGCCGCGGGCGCGGGGCGCGGTGTGGGTGCACGGCGCGAGCGTCGGCGAGATCCTCGCGGCCACCGGGCTGCTCGACGCGCTGCTCGAGCGGGGTCGCGTTGTGGTCGCGTCGACGACGACGGCGAGTGCGCGCGGCGTGCTCGCGCGCGCGCGGCCCGGCGTGCCGCTCACGCTCGCCCCGCTCGATCACCCGTGGTGCGTCGATCTCGCGCTGAGCCGCGTCAAGCCGAGCGCGCTCGTGCTGGTCGAGACGGAGCTCTGGCCGGCGTGGATCGCCGGCTCGGCGCGACGCGGGATTCCCGTCGCCGTCGTGTCGGCCCGACTCTCCGACCGCAGCTTCGCGCGCTACCGGCGGCTCGCTCCTCTGGTGCGCGGGACCTTCGCGCGACTGGCGGCCGTCGGCGCGCGCACCGAGGGCGATGCGGAGCGTTTCCTCGCGCTCGGCCTCCCCGCGGACCGCGTGCTCGTGACCGGCGACCTGAAGCTCGAGCCGCCGGCGACTCCCGCGGCGCTCGCGCCCGACCTCGCCGCGCTGCTCGCGGGCCCGTTCTGGGTGGCGGCGAGCACGCACGCCGGCGAGGAGCGCGCCGCGCTCGACGCCCTCGAGGCCACCGACGCCGCGGGCATCGCGAGCCCGCTGGTGATCGCGCCGCGCCATCTCGCGCGGAGCGAAGAGGTGGCGCGGCTGGTGCTGCGGCGCGGACGGCGTCTGCTGCGGCGTTCGCGTCCCGGCCCTTTGCGCCCGCTCGCAGCGGGCGAGGTCCTGCTGCTGGACTCGCTCGGCGAGCTGCCTGCCGTGATCGCGCGCGCGCGCTTCGCCTTCGTCGGCGGCTCGCTCGCGCCGGTCGGTGGTCACAACGTGCTCGAGCCCGCGCGCGCCGGGCGGCCCGCGCTGTTCGGCCCGCACACCGGCAACGTGCGGGAGGCGGCGGAGCGGCTGCTCGCCTGCGGCGGCGCGCGGCGCGTGACGTCGAGCGCCGAGCTCGCGGCGGCCGCAGTCGAGTGGCTCGGCGATCCCGCCCTCGCCCAGGCGGTCGGCGAGGCCGCGCGCGCCGAGCTCGAGAAGAACCGCGGTGCGACGCAGCGCAGCCTGCTGCTCGTCGAGGCGCTGCTGGCGCGCGGCGCCGAGGCGGGGGCTTGATCGAGCTCGCGCCGCCGGCCTTCTTCGACGAAGATCCGCCGAGCCCGGTTCGGCAGCTCGTGCTCGCGCCGCTCGTGCCGCTGGCCTGGGCGTACGGGGCGGGCGCCTGGCTGGCGCGGCATGCCCGCGGCCGGCGGCTGCGCGCGCCGAGACGCCTGCCGTGCCGCGTCGTCAGCGTGGGCGGTCTCACCGTCGGCGGTTCGGGCAAGACCCCTGCCGCAGCCTGGATCGCGGCGCGGCTGCGCGAGCGGGGTCACAAGGTCGCGCTCGCGAGCCGCGGCTACAAGCGATCGGGCCGCGAGCGCTCGCTCGTGGTTTCGGATGGGCGCTTCGTGCGGGCGGGGGTGGCCGAGGCGGGCGACGAGCCGCTGCTGCTCGCGGCCCAGGCGCCGGGCGTGCCGGTCCTGGTCGGGCGCGATCGCGCCGCCGCCGGGCTGCGCGCCGTCGTGCTGTTCGGCATCGACGTGCTGGTGCTCGACGACGGCTTCCAGCACCACGGGTTGGCGCGCGACGTCGAGGTCGTGACGTTCGACGGCTCGGGGCTCGGCAACGGCGCGCTGTTGCCGCGCGGCCCGCTGCGCGAGGGCCTCTCGGCGCTGCGCCGCGCCGATGCCGTCTGGATCATCGATGGGCCGCTGCCGGCGCGCGACGCCGAGCGCATCGAGCGACACGCCGTGGCCGCGCGCTGGCTCTCGGCGCGCCGCCGTCCGCTTTCGGTGCGCCCGCTGCGCGGCGGCGCGGCACAGCCGCCGGATTCGCTGGCGGGGCTCGACGTCGGGCTGCTCGCCGGCATTGCGCGGCCCGCCTCGCTGCGGCGCAGCGTGGAGTCGCTCGGCGCGCGCGTCGTCGCCGAGCGCTACTTCCCCGATCACCACGCCTATCGCGAGCGCGACCTGCGCGGGATCGCCCGCGGCGCGCTGCCTTGGATCACGACCGAGAAGGACGCGCTCAAGATCCTGCCGAGCTGGAGCGAGGGGCTCGATCTCCGCGTGCTCGCCGTCGCCCTCGCGGTCGACGCCGCCGGGGAGCTCGTCGACTGGCTGGACCGCGCGCTGCGCGGGAAGCATCAGTTCCGGTAGTGCAGCGCGTGGAGCGCCACGCGCCGGCGCTCGACAGCGAGCCGCGCGACCAGGCGATCGCGCAGCGCGCGATCGCCGGCCACGTAGGCGCGGAAGAACGCGACGCAGCCGCGCTCGCCCACGCGCGCGAGCAGACCGCGCTTGCGCAGCGAGCGGTAGAGCCGCATCAGCTCCGCCATGCGCGCGGCCGCGTCGAGATCGGCGCTGGCGCGCGCACCGTCGAGGTCGATGACCAGCACCTCGCAGCCCTCCGCCAGCTCGCGCACCAACAGGTTCGCGACGTGCAGATCGGGGTGCGAGCCGCCGGCGTCGTGGAAGCGACGCACCGCGCGGCCCGCGGCGCCGAGCGCGCGCCGCAGGCGGAGCGGCTCGGGGCCCGCGGCCAGGAAGCCGGCGGCATCCACCGAGCCGGCTTCGAGCCGCGTCGCGACGGCGGCGTGCCAGAGCCGACGCCGCCGCCAGGCGGCGGCCAGCACCGGATGCGGGACCGGCGCCCCCGCAGCACGCAGCGCGGCGGTCGCTGCGAGCTCGCGGAACGGTCGCCCCGGCTCGAGCAGCGCACCGCCGAGCAGCGGGCCGAGCAGTCCGCCGCGGCGCAGCCCCCGCAGCACCAGCGCGGGCGCGACCGGACCCAGCGGGACGACGGCGGTGTGCGCCCGCCCGCGCGCGCCGGCTCCGGCCGCGAGCGCGCGCCGCACGCCGCGGACGTCGAGCAGCTCGCGCTCTCGCAGCGCCGAGACGAGCGCCGCATCGGCGGCGACGAGCGCGTCGGCGCGCCGCGTGACCAGGACGAAGCCGTCGGGCAGCGGCGGCAGCTCGGCGCTCCTCACGACTCGCCGCGCTGCGCGCGCCAGAGCAGCGGGATCGCGGCGGCGCCGAACGCGGCGTTCGGGATCCACAGCGCGAGGGCGGGCGGCAGCGCGCCGCTCGAGCCGAGGAACTCCGAAAAGGTGAGCAGCGTGTAGTACGCGACCACCAGCGCGGTGCAGACCAGCACGCCCCAGGAGCGCGCCGCGCGCGGCCGGCGCAATCCGAGCGGCACGCCGAGCGCCGCGAACAGGATCGGTGCGAAGGGCAGGGCGATGCGGCGATGCAGCTGCGCCCGGTACTCGCTCGCGGCGTGCGCCGAGGGGTCGGGCCGCGGGGACGGCTGCTCGGCGCGCGCGATCGACGCCGCGAGCTCCGCGAGGTTCATCTCGCGCGGTCGGACGTTGCGCGAGCGGTCGAGCAGCGAGCTTGCGTCGATCGCGTAGTCGAAGTGCTCGAAGGCGATGCGCTGGTGGAGGCCGGATTCGGGTGTCTCGACGTGAACATCGCCGTTCTCGAGCTCGAGACGGATCACGAGCTGCTCGGGGTCGAACACGAAGCGCCCGGTCTCGGCGAAGATCAGGAACGGCCGCTTCGGATCGCTGCGGTCTGCGACCAGGACGCGCGCCAGCCGGTTGTCGACGTCGCGCGACTGCACGAAGATGACGCGCCCGCCGATGCTCTTGAACTCGCCGGGCTCCAGGATCGCGCCGCGCGACGCCACCTCGCGGAACACCGCCCGCAGCTCGCGCCGGGCCAGCGGCTCGTACTGCATCATCAGCAGCGCGGTCAGCAGCGAGACGACCGCGGCGACCGCGAGCATCGGCCCGAGCACGGCGCCGAGCCCGAGGCCGCACGCCCGCATCGCCGTGACCTCGGAATCGGCCGACATGCGGCCGACCGCGGCGAGTACCCCGAACAGGAAGCCCATCGGCACCGCGTAGGCGCCGACCATCGGGAGCAGCCAGCGCACCACGTCGAAGGTGTCGCCCCACAGCAGGCCGACGGCGGCGAGGTCCTCGAGGCGCTGTGCCAGGCTCTGGACGGTCAGGATGGCGAGGAAGGCGAGGCAGCCGAGTCCCGCATAGATCGCGACCTCGGCCGCCATCGAGCGCGCGAGGGTGCGGGGAAGCAGCATGCCGGCGTATCCTACCGGCGGGCCAATTCTTCCGCGAGGCACGTGGACCCGCTCTGCGCGAACCCTCTCTCGCACTCGCCCGAGGCCGATCGCATCCTGGTGCTGCGGCTCGGAGCGGTCGGCGACGTCGTGCGCACGCTGCCCGCGGCGTCGGCGCTGCGCGCCGCTCATCCGGGCGCGCACCTCGCCTGGCTGGTCGAACCCGCCGCGCAGAGCGTGCTCGCGGCGCAGCCCTGGATCGACGAGGTGCTGGTGTTCCCGCGCGAGCGGCTGCGCCGCGCGCTGCGCAGACTGCGCTGGGTCGAGGCAGCGCGCGTGCTGGCGCGCTTCGTCGCCGAGCTGCGCCGCCGGCGCTTCGAGCTCGTGGTCGACTTCCACTCGATCGGCAAGAGCGCGCTGCTCGCGCGCGCGAGCGGTGCGCCGCGCCGCGCCGCCTACACACGGCCGCACGGGAAGGAGTGCGCGTGGCTGCTCGCCAACGCCCGGGCGCGCCTGCGCGAGCGACACCTCTCGCGCTACGCGCGCAACCTGGCGCTGGTGCGCTTCCTCGGCTTGCGCGCGGCGCCGTGGGGCGCGCCGCTGCGGGTCGCCGCCGAAGCGCGCCGGCGCATCGCCGAGGCGCTCGGCCCCGGCGCGCCGCCCGCCCTGATCCATCCGGGCACGAGCGACGCGACCCCGCACAAGCGCTGGAGCGCGACCGGCTACGCGGCGGTCGCGCGCGAGCTGGCGGCGCAGGGGGTTCCGACCGTCGTGGCCTGGGGGCCGGCGCGCGCCGAGCGCGCCTTCGCCGAGTCGATCGTGGCCGCGGCTGCCGGCGCGGCGCGCCTGGCGCCGCCGACGGCGACGCTCGGCGACCTCGCCGCCCTCTGCGAGCGCGCCCGCGTCTTCATCGGGAGCGACAGCGGTCCGCTCCACGTCGCGTCGCTGGTCGGAACGCCGGTCGTCCAGATCCTCGGCCCCACCGATCCGGTCGAGAACGCGCCGTACGCGGGGACGCCGTCGCGCACCCTGCGCGTGCCGGTCGCGTGCAGCCCGTGCCGGCGCGGCTGCGCGGCGGCGACTTGCATGCGCCGGGTCGAGCCGGCGGCCGTCGCCGCCGCGGCGGGCGAGCTGCTGGCGGCCCGCGGCCGCGGGTGGTAGGACCCGGGCGATGATCGACGCCGAGCGCATCCTGGTCCGCGCGCCGAACTGGGCGGGCGACCTGGTGATGGCGACGCCCGGCTTCCGGGCGCTGCGCGCCGCCTGGCCGGGCGCCGAGCTGTGCTTGCACGTGCGCGAGGGGCTCGCGCCGCTGCTGGCCGGCGCGCCGTGGTTCGACGCCGTGCTCCCGCTCGCCTCGCATCACCGCGGTCCGGCTGCGCTGCTCGCCGAGGCCTGGAGGCTGCGCCGGCGGCGCTTCGAGATCGGCCTGTGTCTGCCTGATTCGTTCTCGTCGGCGCTGCTGATGCGTTGCGCCGGCGTGCGCACCGTGGTCGGCTATCGCACGCAGGGTCGCGGCCCGCTGCTCCAGCTCGCGGTCGAGCCTCCGCGCGGGCTGGTGGCGCGCGAGCGGCACGTGCTCGGGCTGACGGGAGCGCTCGGCTGCCCGCCGCGCGGCGTCCGGCTCGAGCTGTACACGACCGCACGCGAGGAGGAGGCCGCGGAGCGCGCGCTCGCCGGGCGCGGCGTCCGGGCGGGCGATGCGCTCGCGGTGCTCGCGCCCGGTGCGTCCTACGGCGCTGCCAAGCTGTGGCCGGCAGAAGCGTTCGCGCGCGTCGGAGACGCGCTCGCGGCCGAAGGCGTGCACGTCGCGCTGGTGGGTGCGCCCGACGAGGCCGCCGTCGCGCGCCGCGTCACCGCGGCGATGCGCGCCCCGGCCGCGGATCTGGTCGGGTGCCTCGATCTGGGCGCGGTCAAGGCCGCGATCCGGCGCGCGCGTGTCGTCGTCTGCAACGACGCCGGCGCCCGCCACATCGCCGTCGCCTTCGGCGTGCCCGCGGTCGTGCTGTTCGGGCCGACCAGCCTCGAGAAGACGAACCTCAACCTCGAGCGCGTCGAGGCGCTCTGGGAAGACGTCGCGTGCCGGCCCTGCTACCAGCGCGAGTGCCCGATCGACCACCGCTGCATGACGCGCCTCGCTCCCGAGCGCGTGATCGAAGCCGCGCTGCGGGCGCTGCCCGCTCGCAGCGACACCGGTGCGGCGAAGGGCTCGGCGGCGTGAGCGACGTCGACCTTTCGCTCGTGGTGCTGAGCTGGAACGGGCGCGAGCTCACGCTCGCGTGCCTCGAGTCGATCGAGCGAGAGGTGCGGCAACGCCGCGACGCGCAGCGCATCGAGACCGAGACGATCGTGGTGGACAACGGTTCGAGCGATGGGACGGCGGAGGCGGTGCGAACGCGCTTCCCGTGGGCCGAGCTGGTGGCGCTCCCGCGCAACCTCGGCTTCGCGGCCGGCAACAACGCGGGGCTCGCGCGCGCCAGGCGCGGGCGCCACGTGTTGCTCTTGAACAACGACACGCTGGTCCTACCCGGCGCCCTCGAGCGCTGCGTCAACTTCCTCGACGCCCACCCGGACGTGGGCGCGGTGGGCCCGCAGCTCGTGCACCCCGACGGGCGCAAGCAGAACAGCATCCATCCCTACCCGAGCCTGCTCACCGAGATGGTTCCGCGCGGCGTGCTCGAGACGCTGTTCCCGCGCCGCTTTCCCTCGAAACGCTTCGAGCACGCGCGTCCCGTCGACGTCGAGTGCGTGCTGGGGGCCTGCATCGCCGTGCGGCGCGCAGCCCTCGACGCCGTCGGGGCGCTGCCCGAGGACTACTTCTTCTTCCTCGAGGAGACCGACTGGCTGTTCCGCATGAAGCGCGCCGGCTGGCGGGTCGTGCACCTCCCCGACGCGCGCCTGGTGCACCTGCACGGCGCGGGGACCAAGAAGAAGGTGCCGCTGCCGACGCGCATCGAGTACCACCGCTCGCTCTACCATTTCTTCCGAAAGAACCGCGGGACGGGGCAGGCGGCCGCGGTCGTCGCGGTGCGCCTGGCGCGTCTCGCGGCGGCGCTCGTGGCCTTGGCGCCGCTCGCGCTCGTGTCGGCGCGCGAGCGGGAGCGCTGGCGCCAACGGCTCGCCATCCTGACGTGGCACCTGCGCGGCTGTCCCGTCTCGTGGGGACTCGCCGGCGTGCGCGCCACGGAGGACGCAGCATGAGGGTCCTCGTCACCGGAGGCGCCGGCTTCATCGGCTCGCACCTGGTCGACGCGCTCGTGGCGCGGGGCCACGCGGTGCGCGTGCTCGACTCGCTCGAGCCCCAGGTGCACGGCGCGCAGGGTCGTGCACCCGAGTACGCGAATCCGGCCGCCGAGCTGCGCGTCGGCGACGTGCGCGACCGCACCGCGCTGCGTGCGGCGCTCGCCGGGGTCGACGCCGTCTTCCACCAGGCAGCCGCCGTCGGCGTGGCGCAGTCGATGTACGAGATCGAGCGCTACGTATCGGCCAACGCGCTGGGCGCCGCGGTGTTGCTCGAGGAGCTGGTGGAGCGCCGCGCCCAGCTCCGGCGCGTCGTGGTGGCGTCCTCGATGTCGCTCTACGGCGAGGGCGCCTACCGCGACGCCGACGGCGCCGTCGCGTACCCGCGCCTGCGTCCGACCGCGCAGCTCGAGGCGCGCCGCTGGGAGCTCGAGGACGCGCGCGGGCGCGCCCTCTCGCCGCTGCCGACGCCGGAGTCCAAGCCGCTGGCCCCGACCTCGATCTATGCGATCACGAAGCGCGACCACGAGGAGATGTTCCTGGCGGTCGGCGACGCCTACGGCATCCCGACCGTCGCGCTGCGCTACTTCAACGTCTACGGCACGCGCCAGGCGCTCTCGAACCCCTACACCGGCGTGCTGGCGATCTTCTCCGCGCGGCTCCTGAACGGGCGCGCGCCGCTGATCTTCGAGGACGGGGGACAGAGCCGCGACTTCGTCCACGTCTCGGACGTCGTGGCCGCCAACCTGCTCGCGCTCGAGCGAGACGCCGCGGTCGGTCGCGTCTTCAACGTCGGCACCGGCCGCGCGACCACGGTGCTCGCCGTCGCCGAGGCGCTCGCCCGCGAGCTCCGCGGCGGCTGCCCGCCCGAGGTGAGCGGGCGCTTCCGCGCCGGCGACGTGCGCCACTGCGTCGCCGACGTCACCGCCATCACGCGCGAGCTGGGCTTCGAGCCGCGCACCCGCTTCGAACAGGGCCTGCGCGAGCTGCTCGGCTGGCTGCGCACGCAGTCGCCGGTCGACCGCGTCGACCAGGCGCGCAGGGAGCTCGAGAGTCGGGGGCTCGCGCGCTGATGCCGCCGCCGCGCCCGCCGGAGAGGTCGCACCCGCTCGCCAGGCTCGAGCTGAGCCGGCTCTCGAAGCTCGTCGACGGCTTCCGCGAGGTGCGCCTGCTGGTGGTCGGCGACGTGGTGCTCGACGAGTACCTGTGGGGCGAGGTCGAGCGGGTGAGCCCCGAGGCGCCCGTCCCGGTCGTGCACGTGCAGCGCGAGTCCGCGGTGCTGGGCGGCGCGGGCAACGTCGTGCGCAACGCGATCGCGCTCGGCGCGCACTGCGAGTTCTGCACGGCGGTGGGTGACGACCGCGCCGGCGAGCGCGTGCTCGCCCTGCTCGGCGAGCTCGGCGTCGATGCCTCGGGCACGGTGCGCGCCCTGGATCGGCCCACGACGCGCAAGACGCGCGTCATCGCGCGCTCGCAGCAGATGCTGCGCTTCGATCGCGAGAGCGCCGAGCCGATGCCGCCGCGCGCGGTGCGCGAGCTGCTGCGCGCGGTCGACGAGCGCCTGCCGCGCGCCGACGGCGTGGTGCTCGAGGACTACGGCAAGGGCCTGCTCTCGCCGCGCCTGCTGCGCGCCGCGATGCGCCGCTTCGAGGCCGCCGGCGTGCCGGTCTCCGTCGACCCCAAGGCCGACCTCGCCGCGTATCGCGGCGCGTCGCTCGTGAAGCCGAACCTGCGGGAGGCCGAGGCGCTGTCGGGGGTCCGCATCCGCGGGCCGGCGGACCTGGAGCGCGCGGCGCAGCGCCTGCGGCGGCGCCTGGGCGGCGCCGCGGTGGTGGTGACGCGCGGGGCCGACGGCATGACGCTGTTCGCGGACGACGGACCGGGCGTCGAGGTTCCGACCCCGCGGCGCGAGGTCTTCGACGTGCAGGGCGCCGGCGACACCGCGATCGCCGCCCTGACGCTCGCGCTGCGCGCGGGTGGCTCGCTGCGCGAAGCGGCGGTGCTCGCGAACGCCGCAGCGGGCGTCGTGGTCGGCAAGATCGGCACCGCCACCGCGAGCCCGAGCGAGCTGCGGGCGCACCTGCCGGAGGCGCTCGCGGCGGCCGAGGGAGGCGGAGCGTGATCCGCAGCATGACCGGCTACGGACACGCGGGCTTCGAGGTCGACGGGGTCGCGTTCGAGGTCGAGGTGCGCAGCGTGAACCACCGCCACATCGACGTGCGCGCGCGGCTGCCGCGCGGGCTCGCCGCATTCGAAGGCGAGGTGCGGGCGTGGATCGCGGAGCGACTCGCGCGCGGCAAGGTGGACGCCTCGGTGCGAGCCCTCGCGGGCGCCGCGCCGGCCGAGACCGTCGAGCTCGACCTGGCGGCCGCCGAGCGCTACCTGCGCGCCGCGCGCGAGCTCGCCGAGCGCCACGGCGTGAGCGGCGCGCTCGACGTGCAGGGGCTCCTGGCGCTGCCCGGTGTAGCGCGCCTGGTGGAGCGCGAGCTGCCCGAGGAGGCGTTGCGCGGCGCGCTGGCGCGCGCCGTCGCCGGGGCGCTCGACTCGCTCGAGGCGATGCGCTCGGCCGAGGGTGCGGCCCTCGACCGCGACCTGCGCGGTCGGCTGGCGCGCAGCGAAGCGCTGGTGGCCGAGGTCGAGGTGCGCTCGGCGGACGTGCAGGTCGCGGTGCGCGAACGGCTGCGCAAGCGCGCCGAGCAGCTCCGCGACGAGGCCGGCGGACTCGACGAGGCGAGGCTGCACCAGGAGGTGATGTGGGCAGCCGACCGTCTCGACGTGACGGAGGAGATCGTGCGGTTGCGCAGCCACACGGCGCAGTTCCGCGCCCTGCTCGACGGCGCGGGTGCCCGGCAGCCGGCCGGTCGCCGCCTCGACTTCCTGCTCCAGGAGATGGCGCGCGAGGCCAACACGATCGGCTCGAAGGCCTCGGACGCCCCGATCGCCCACCTCGTCGTCGACCTGAAGACCGAGCTCGAGCGCATCCGCGAACAGGTGCAGAACGTTGAATAGCAGCGAAGGCACCGCCCGCCCTCCGAATCCCTCGTCGCCTCCGAGGCAAGAAGGCCGTCTGGATCACCGCCCGCAAGCGCCCGCAGGGCGCGCGCAGCGAGGCGAAGCCGAGCGAAGTTCATCAGGACGCGCCGCAGCTCAGCAACGCGATCGGCCGAAGGCCGATTCCGAGTCGGCGCTTCCCCACATCCGCCTCGTCAACGTCGGCTACGGCAACCTCGTGGCCGCGACCCGCATCGTCGCGATCGTCGCGCCGGGTGCGTCCCCGATGCGGAGGCTGCGCCGCGAAGCCTCCGAGCGCGGCAAGCTCGTGGACGTCACCGAGGGGCGGCGCACGCGCTCGATCCTGATCCTGGACAGCGACCACGTCCTGCTCTCCGCGATCAACCCCGAGACGCTGGCGGCCCGGCTCGCCCAGGAAGGGATCGCGGACGAGGCATGACGGCGCGCCGGGGTCTTCCGTTCGTGATCGCCGCGCCCTCGGGCACGGGCAAGACCACCGTGTGCCGCGGCGTGGTGGCGCGCGACCGTGGGATCGTGTTCTCGGTGTCGCACACGACGCGGCCCCCGCGTTCCGGCGAGCGCGACGGAGTCGACTACCACTTCGTCTCGGAGGAAGCCTTCGAGCGCATGGTCGAGGCCGGCGAGTTCCTCGAGCACGCCCGCTACAGCGGCAACCGCTACGGCACTTCCTGGGCGGCGATCGAGCAGCCCCTGGCGCGGGGGATCGACGTGCTGCTCGAGATCGAGACGCAGGGCGCCGCGCAGGTGCGGCAGCGGCGCGCCGATGCGCACCTGATCTTCCTGCTGCCGCCGTCGCTGGTCGAGCTGGAGGCGCGCCTGCGCGGGCGCCGCACCGACAGTGCGGAGCAGATCCGCGTGCGCCTCGAGACGGCGCGGCGCGAATTCCTGGCGGCGCCGCTATTCGAGGCGTTCGTCGTCAACGAGCGCGTGGAGAGCACGGTCGAGGAGGTGCTCGCGATCGTGGCGGCGGCGCGCCTCGGGCGGCGGTCCGAGATCGCAGAGCGCTTCGGGCTCGCGCGCGCCCGGGCGCGCCTCGACCCGGCCCTGCTCGCGTGGCTCCCGTCCTGACGCGGCTCCGGGCAGCGCACCCCAGGGGAGTCGGGTAACCTCCGGAGGACGACCCATCCCCCGGCCGGCGCCTGCCCATGTTCCGCTTCAACGACATCGCCGACAAGGTCCTCGAGAACGATCCCGACGCGGATCTCGCGCTGCTGCAGCGCGCCTATGTGTTCGCGGCCAAGGTGCACGAGGGCCAGCAGCGGCTCTCCGGCGAGCCCTATCTGGTCCATCCGCTCGAGGTGGCCGGCATCCTCGCCGAGCTGCGCCTCGACCAGGCCACGGTGGCGGCTGGCCTGCTGCACGACACGCTGGAGGACACCCTCACCACGCTCGGCGAGATCCGGCGGCTGTTCGGCGACGAGGTCGGCTTCCTGGTCGAAGGCCTCACCAAGATCGCGAAGATCGAGTTCACCTCGGCGCGCGAACGCCAGGCCGAGAACTTCCGCAAGATGCTGATCGCGATGTCGAAGGACATCCGCATCCTGCTGATCAAGCTCGCCGACCGGCTGCACAACATGCGGACCCTCGAGCACATGGACGAGGACGCGCGCCGGCGCATCGCGCAGGAGACGATGGAGATCTACGCCCCGCTCGCCCATCGGCTGGGCATCGACTGGATGCGGCGCGAGCTGCACTCGCTGGCGTTCCGCACGCTCAAGCCGCAGGTCGTCGCGGACCTCGAGCAGCAGCTCGCCGTGCGGCGCAAGGAGCGCGCGCGCTACGTCGACGAGGTGATCGGCGTGCTCACCGCGAAGCTCGAGGAGGCCGGCCTGCACGCCGAAGTGACGGGGCGCGAGAAGGAGCTGGCATCGATCCACGCCAAGATGGAGACGCAGGGCGTCAGCCTCGACCAGATCTACGACGTGATCGCCTTCCGCATCATCCTCGACGCGCCCCAGGAGACCGTCTACACGGCGCTCGGCATCGTGCACGCCACCTGGAGACCGGTGCCCGGGCGCTTCAAGGACTACGTCGCGTTGCCCAAGCCGAACGGCTACCAGAGCCTGCACACCGCCGTGATCGGCCCCTACGGCGAGCGCATGGAGGTGCAGATCCGCACCCGGGAGATGCACACCAACGCCGAGCTCGGCATCGCCGCGCACTGGAAGTACAAGGAGGGGCGCAGCGGCGAGACCGAGGAGGACCAGAAGTTCGCCTGGCTGCGCCAGCTCGTCGAGCGCCAGCAGGAGCTCTCCGACCCCCACGAATTCCTCGACACCGTGAAGGTCGACCTGTTCCCCGACGAGGTCTTCGTATTCACGCCCAAGGGAGACGTGATCAACCTGCCGCGCGGCGCGACCCCCGTCGACTTCGCCTACGCCATCCACTCGAAGGTCGGCGAGCGCTGCGCGGGGGCACGCGTCAGCGGGCGACTGGTCTCGCTGCGCCACCCGCTCGCCGACGGCGACACCGTCGAGATCGTGACCAGCGACGCCCAGCTGCCGCGCAAGGACTGGCTCGACTTCGTGGTCTCGGGCAAGGCGCGCCAGAAGATCCGCCATGCGCTGCGCGTCGCCGAGCAGGCGCGCAGTCGCGAGCTCGGGCGCGACATCCTCGAGAAGGAGCTGCGGCGCGTGGGCCTGTCGCTGCCGCGCCTGCTCGAGCAGGGTCGCCTCGTCGAGCTGGCGCGGCAGGAGCTCTCGGGCTCGCCCGACGACCTGTTCTCGGCAGTCGGCTACGGGCGCCTGGCGGCGGGCCAGCTGGTGGCGAAGCTGCGCGGCGAAGCGGCGGAGCCCGCTGCCGAGCCGGCGCCGCCGCGGCGCCGCGGCCTGTTCCGGCGCCCGCGCGCCGAATCCACCACCGGCATCCGCGTCGACGGCGTGCCCGACGTGATGGTGCGCTTCGCGGGCGGCTGCAGCCCGCTGCCCGGCGACGACGTGATCGGCTTCGTC
>Ga0335070_10000788_pt1 | contig 36126 bp, 18 predicted proteins | sample Lox_Sample_13_FD_206722 | JGI IMG/M metagenome (GOLD analysis project Ga0335070, IMG submission 206722) | Soil microbial communities from Loxahatchee National Wildlife Refuge, Florida, United States - Lox_Sample_1.3 | ecosystem: Environmental > Terrestrial > Soil > Wetlands | place: USA... | reverse complement strand
CGATTGGGCTGCACAGGTTCAATTCGGACATAACGGTGTTCGTTTCGGACAGGGGTTGTCACCGATGGAACTGCCTCTTTGGAACGAGAAACGGTACGCACCCTACAAACTAATAGCCCTGGTTGAGGTTCTTAGTGAGCAGGGAATTGCTTCGGAAGCGAGCCTATCGGGCACGGGTCTGTCGCCTGAGAGTCTTGCCAATCCTGAGACTCTCACCTCCGTGCGCCAGTACATCACGGTGTGCCGCAACGCACTCCAGCTATCGAAGAGTCCCGAGACCCCTTTTCGTACAGGCAGCAAAATTCCATTGTCAGCATATGGGATGTACGGATTCGCCTTGGTGTGCAGTCCAACGATTCGCGAGTACTTTCAAGTGGCCGTTAAGTACCACCGTCTCGCGACGCCACTTCTTTCCATGTCGTGGCGCGAGGAGGGCGAATACGTGTCATGGGTTCTCCCGATGAATCCAGCGGTCAAGCATCCTGACTCGTTGATGCGTTTTCTTATTGAGCAACAGTTGACTCAACTTTGCACTCATTTGCGTGCCGTCGTCGACCAGGACAGTTGCTCGCCCGTTCGCGCGGCGCTCCCGTATTCGGCCCCGGCCCACACCCATCTTTACCGGCGATACTTGAGCTGTGCGGTCCGGTTCGGTCAACCGATGGCGGAACTTGCCTATCCAAGATCGATTCTTTCCGCAAAGCCGCGCATGGCGCATGGACTCACTTCCAAGATCATGCAGGAGACCTGCGATCGCATTCTTGGCGAGGTAAAGACATCGACTGGCGTGGCCGGGGAGGTCTATCAGATCATCGCATCGACACCCGGACATTCACCAAGCATGGAAAGTGTGGCCAAGCAACTCGCCACCACGGAGCGCACACTCAATCGAAAGCTCAACGCTGAGGGCACTTCGTTCACTCAAATTCTCGATGACGTCCGCTGTAACCTGGCAAAGGAGTATCTGCGTTCCACGAAACTGAGCATCGACGACATCTCAGAGCTGGTGGGATTCAGTGAGGCTGCCAACTTTCGGCACGCATTCCGCAGATGGACCGGCACCACACCGGCCCACTATCGGCACTAAGGCGTGCGAGTCTTCGCTAAACTGCAGGAGTCTTCCCCGAAACCGCAAGATGCTGGCGGGACATATCTGCTTGAAGTCGTGGCGGGCCGGGCTGTCTTAGTCAGGCCGCCAGCCACCAGGTAGTAACTGCGGTGTCGAAAACTGACATCAAATTGTCCGCTCGGAACCTGTCGCCTCTGACGTTTGCTCTCCATTATCTCTCGGGGCTTCGTGGGGACAATGGGGAACAAGAATCGCAAGGTCATTCTTAGCTGTGCGATTACTGGCTCGGTTCACACTCCGGCGATGTCGGAGTATCTGCCCATCACTCCTTCGCAGATAGTTGACAGCGCGCTTGAGGCAGCTCAGGCCGGAGCAGCAATTCTCCATCTCCACGCCAGGGACCCTGAAAGCGGCAAGCCTTCTGCGGATCCTGCACACTTTCAGCTGATTTGCCCTGTCCTGGCGGACCGCACAGACGCCATCCTCAACATCACGACGGGTGGTAGTGCTCGGATGACGATCGAAGAGAGGCTTGCTTACGCCTTGAAGGTAAAGCCCGAGATGTGTTCGCTGAACATGGGATCGATGAACTTTTCTTTTCATCCCGTTGCTGAGCGGATCACTGAGTGGCGCTATGACTGGGAGAGAGAGTACGTCGAAGGCAGTAAGAACGTCGTCTTCAAAAATACATTCTCCGACATTGAATACATAGTTCGTCATCTTGGAGATCAGGGCACTCGTTTCGAACTGGAGTGCTATGACGTCGGCCACCTTTATAACCTCGCTTACTTCGTCGATAGGAACCTGATCGTACCGCCGATCTTCGTTCAGGCCGTCTTTGGAATCCTCGGAGGGCTCGGGCCCGATCCAGAAAATCTCTTCGTGATGCGATCCACTGCGGATCGATTGTTCGGCCGCGAAAACTATCAACTTTCAGTTTTGGGCGCGGGACGTCATCAGATGTCTCTTCTCACCGTGGGAGCGATCCTGGGCGCGAACGTACGTGTAGGCCTGGAGGACAGCCTTTACCTCGGTCCCGGGCTCAAGGCGAAGAGTAACGCTGAACAGGTTCAGAAGATGCGTCGCATCCTGGAAGAACTTTCTTTCGAGATCGCTACCCCGTCCGAAGTCAGAGAGATGTTGCAGTTGAAGGGTAAGGAGACCGTGCATTTTTCTTGATGCACCTTAAGGGAATCCGCCTTGGAGCGCAGTGCTGTGGATGCTAAGAAGAAAACGACGTTCAAAGAGCGACTCTACCCGCCTTCGGGGCTTCGTGTATTGGTGACGGCGGGAGCTGCCGGGATAGGAGCCGCCATTGCATCGGCATTCGATGAAACCGGGGCGCAAATTCACATCTGCGATATCGACGACGCGGCGCTGGCAACATTCCGGCAGTCATTTCCCAAAAGCCAGGCAAGCAAGGCGGATGTGGCTGACGAAAAGCAAGTCGCATCGATTTTCGAAACGCAGCGCAAGAAGTTTGGCGGCCTCGATGTGCTGATCAATTGTGCCGGCATTGCCGGACCAACGGCTGGGATAGATGGGATTAAAGAAGAAGACTGGACCCGCGCCATTAACGTGAACCTTAACGGCCAGTACCGCTGTCTGCATCATGCTGTCCCGCTGCTGCGAGAGTCAAAGAGTGCCAACGTCATCTGCATCTCGTCGGTGGCCGGCCGTATGGGCGTGCAGTGGCGCACTCCCTACGTCGCAACGAAGTGGGCGATCGTGGGGATCGTGAAATCACTCGCCATTGAACTCGGGCCCAGCGACATCAGGGTAAATGCAGTGCTGCCAGGCATTGTTGAGGGACCAAGAATGGATGGTGTGATTCGAGCTCGCGCCGAACTGGAAGGCGTGGATGAAGCAACGATGCGGGAGCAATATCTCAAGAAAATTTCGTTGCGCCGCATGGTGACAGCGGACGATGTGGCTTTGATGTGTCTCTTTCTTTGTTCGCCAGCGGGACAAAACATTACGGGGCAGGCCATTAGCGTAGATGCAAATGTCGAATCTTCGTAGATCGTAACCGCCGCAAGAAACGGGAGGATTGCTTCCATGTTGAATGCGAACCCGAGGAAACCGATGCGTCACTTCCACCACATACGACCGGATCGTAAACAAATCGACTCGCTCTTCCGCTGGGTATTCCTGGCGTTCGTCTCATGCGCATTGGTTACAGCCTGCGGGCTGCTGTCTGCGCAAACAGGTGGAACAGGCGCCATCAGCGGCGCCGTCACTGACCCCAGCGCCGCCGTGTTGGTGGGTGTTCAGGTCAGGGTTACGGATGTGGCAACGGGCTTCACGCGAACCTCGCAATCCAACGACCGCGGACTGTATCTCGTCTCCCTGCTTCCACCAGGGCACTACACGCTGGAAGTCAGGAAACAGGGATTTAAGGTTGCCTCGTCGTCGGATGTGCAGGTCATCGTGGCGGAGACGACCGTACTTAACATACGCATGGAAACCGGCGCGGTGAGCGAAACGATCACAGTAACCGCCTCAAACGTGGACCTGCAGACCGAATCAAGTGAATTGGGCCGCGTCACGGATTCCGAGATGCTTGAGAACCTGCCCTTGGTTACGCGTAACTTCACCCAGGTTATCGGCCTAAACCCAGGCGTTTCCCAGGAGGTCAACAACGCAAGCGAGATCGGAAGAGGCGGTGGCAGCCAGGAGGCCAATCCGGCAGGTGGAAGCATCATGAGCCAGGGAGCCACTTCGACTGACAATAACTTTCAGATGAATGGCCTCACTATCAACGATGTCCAGGGTTCGTGGATTTACTCGTCGGGAATTCCGGCTCCCAATCCCGACACCATCCAGGAGTTCAAAGTGCAGACGGCCCTGTTTGATGCCACGACGGGGCGCAATGCCGGGGCTAACGTGGATGTCATTACGAAAGCGGGCACCAACGATTACCACGCATCCCTATTCGAGTATTTCCGGAACGAAGATCTCAACGCCAATGACTGGTTTGCGAATCGTTCCGGCACGCCGCGCGGCATTCTGCGGCAGAATCAATATGGCTTTACCGCCGGCGGCCCGTTGATCAAGAACAAGCTTCTGCTCTTTGGTTCGTGGCAGGGCACAAAGCAGTACAATTCGACCGACCCATCGAACCATAAATTCGTCTATCTCCCTCCCCTTACAAACGACCGGTCGGCTGCGGGATTGGGGGCTGCTTTCGCCGGCGATTACGGCTACCTTGGCCCCCTCTTCGGCACGATCAACGCCGATGGCTCAAATATCGCTCCCCAGGCTTTTGCGCTGTTCCAGGCTAAGCTGCCCAACGGGCAATACGTAATACCGACGCCGCAAAGTATCAACACCGCTCTCCCGTTAGAGGTGCAGGGCAGTGCATATCTGAACTCGCCCGGCTTTTTCAATGAAAACCAATGGATGGTGAACGGCGACTACCTGGCGTCCGACCGCAACAAGATCGCGGTTCGCTATTTCGGTGCGCTCAGCAATGTGCAGTGGACCACCTTGTACGAGACGGAAGGATTTCCGCTCTCTCAGCCAGAGCGCTTCGATGTGGCCTCCCTCGCAGACACTTACACGATTAGCCCCACATTGGTGAACCAGTTCGTGGTCGGTATCCATAGGTCGACCTCGAACCAGAGCTACGGCAATGCGTTTACCTTCTCAAGCCTGGGCATGAACGTCCCGGCAGAGAATGACAAATACCCCAATCTCTGGATCGTAGACGATGGCTTCCAGACGGGCACGACCTCGGCCTTGAGATTTTTGCAGGAAGAGTACCAACTTGCCGACACATTGTCCTGGGTCACGGGAAAACACCAGTTCACCTTTGGTGGCGGCTTCACCTCGGGCAGGGATAATATGTCGAAATTTGATTTCCAGGCCTATGTGCTTCCGCTAACCTGGGCGGATTTTCTGCTGGGGCAAAGTTACTTGCCCTATGGGGTTCCATACAGCAATATTTACGAGACATATGAGGGTATTGGGGCCTTCCAGCGCGACTGGCGATACAAGGATGCCAACGCTTTCATTCAAGACAATTACCGAGTAGCGAGGCGTCTCACCCTCAACCTGGGCTTGCGCTACGAGCGCATAGGCGACTTCGGGTCCGCCAACGGCGGGGGCAACGTGGATGTGTCCAAGATTGATCCCAATCCACCCGCCACAGGAAGTCTCAACGGCTATCTCGTTAACTCCAATTACAAGGGTCCTGCGCTACCCGCCGGAGTGATACAGGGAAAGAATAAATTCGGGTTCAATGGCGACGGCCAGAATACGTGGAATCCGCGTTTCGGGTTTGCATGGACCCTGCCGGGTACGGATCGGTTCGTTCTCCGGGGAGGTATCGGCATATACCACACTACGACCGAAGGCCAGATGAATCTGCTGCTGTGCGCGGAAGCGCCCACCGGTATATGGAGTGTACTGACAGGAACGTATAACGCAGCTTCAACCGATGCCAGTCCCTTCCCCGCCGCTCCGAACTTCCCGGTATTTACGCCTTACTCTCCGTACACCGAATTCACCCTGGCTGCGCTGGCTATGGATTGGCGGCCTCCGACGATCTATCACTACAGTCTTGGCCTGCAATCCAGACTCCCGGGTGGCGCCATCTTAGACGTCGCTTACGCTGGAGCACGCGACCTACACTCAATTCTGGGCCGGTCGATCAACCAGGCGCCTCTGGCATCTGCCGAAAACCCGATTCGCGGCCAGACCGCAAATACCGTCGCAAACATTCCCCTCCGCGCACCGTATCTCGGGTGGACAGCGAACACCATGTATTACTTTGGGACTGACGGCGAGGCCTGGTACAGCTCTTTACAAGCATCGTTAACGCAGAAATTCAGACACGGTTTTCAGTATCAGGCAGCCTACACGTGGCAGAGATTGCTGAGCCCCGTCCCAGGTTTTACAACGGGGTCAAACGAATTCGGACCCACGGGCGATCAAACTCAGTTGCGTGCTCACGAGTCTGGATACGGACCGGATTACAATATCCGGCCCCAGCGGTTTGTGCTGTCTGCGTACTACGCTCTCCCGAGTCCGGGGAAATCACGTCGCTTCCTGGCAACCACGCTCGGTGGATGGAGTATTGCAACCGCTACTGTGGTCCAGGACGGCCAGCAGAGCAGCATTACCTTCAACAACATCTACAACGCCTACGGCATTACCTCCGATCGGGCGAGCTATGCGCCGGGTTGCAGCGCGAGGAATGTGGCGACGAAGGGATCCCCCAGTCAGAGGGTGGACAACTACATCAACACAGCTTGCTTTGCGGCCCCGGCGGTAATCGGCGCCGACGGTGTGGCCACAGGTTTTGGGAACACACCGAACGGCATCCTGCGGGACCCTTACCAGGCCGTGGTCGATCTGTCGCTCAGCAAGAGCCAACGGGTGAATTGGCCGAGGGAAGGCGCCAGCGTGCAGTTACGGGCTGACTTCTTCAATGCTCTCAACCATCCGAATTTTGCCGCGCCGGACAATGCCTACACTACGACGCCCTCAGCCTTCGGGAAGATCACTGGGATGAGTACAAATCCGAGAGTGATTCAGCTGGCATTGAGGTTTGCGTTCTGAAAATGTGAGCGCCCCGCAATGACGGAGCTTGCTGTGAATCCGTCCAAACCCGAGCCTGTGGTTCCCGGGCAGCGCGCATGGATTGCCTTGGGAATGCTGTGGTTTGTCTATGTGCTGAATTTCCTGTCGCGTCAACTTCCGGCGATCCTTGCAAAGCCGATCCAGGATAGCCTGCATGTCTCCGATGGTAAGTTAGGCTTGGTCAGCGGTCTCTACTTTGCGGTCTTCTACTGCTTTATCTCCATTCCGGTTGGTTGGATAGCCGACAAGACGAACAGGTCCAGGGTGCTGGCGGCAGCGTGCGCAATTTGGAGCGCTGCGACGATGTGCTGCGGCCTCGCTGCATCTTATCCACAGCTTGTCGTCGCGTATATGGCGGTGGGCTTCGGCGAAGCCGGGGGCGTTCCGCCGTCCTATTCGATTATTTCCGACTATTTCCCACCGGGCCGCCGGGGAACAGCGCTCGGTCTTTTCAATCTCGGCCCCGCGTTCGGCTCAACTCTGGGAATTGCTTTCGGTGCTTCCATTGCCGCTGCTTTCAGTTGGCGTTATGCATTTCTTTTTCTTGGTAGCATCGGACTGTTCGCAGCGATTGCAGTTTTGCTGTTCGTGCGCGAACCTCGGCGCGGTGGTTTGGATCGCATCTCCGATCAAGGAGCCGCGACCAAGACGGGTTTTTGGCGGACGCTCACGATGTTCTTTGCTCAGCCTTCTCTCAGGCTCGCCGCTTTCGCGTCTGGCGCCAACCAGTTCATCACGTATGGGCTGGGCAACTTCGTAGTCCTCTTTCTTATGCGTGAGAAAGGGATGGCGCTCAAACAAATCGCCATCTACTACGCACTGGTTGTTCTAATCGGAATCGGCGGGGCTATGTTCGTTTCAGGCCGATTGATAGATCGGTTCGCGCGCACCCGAAAGCAGGCCTACGCCCTGGTTCCCGCTAGTTCGCTCGCTCTGGCCGTTCCCTTCTATCTCGCCTTCATATGGGCGCACTCGTGGCATCTTGCCCTGTTTTTCCTCGTTGCCACTCTGTTCCTGAACTATTTCTATCTCTCGTCGATGGTTACCCTTGTCCAGGAAGAGGTACGGCCCGACCAGCGTGTCATGTCGGGTGCGTTGCTGTTGCTGGTGATGAATTTCATCGGCCTCGGTCTCGGACCTACTTATGTAGGCGCAGTCAGCGATTTTTTTCACGCAGCCTATCCCCATGGCTCGTTGCAGATTGCCCTTTACACGCTCGTACCGTTTTATCTCGTGGCTATTTTGCTGTTTTTAAGACTCGCGCACGTGCTTTCACGCGAGAACAATGCCCTGGGAGTTACCGTATGACCCTACATCGTTACTTGATCGTCTGGAGCGTGGTGGTCGGCTGTCTTGTTTTGACACCTTTATATTGCGTCCAGGGCAATACAACCATGGCATCCCCATCGGATGCCAAACGCAGCGCCATTGTGAATTCTGCTGCAGGCAAGATCGAGGGTCTGATCGAAGGCAGGCTACGTGTCTTCAAGGGCATCCCATACGTGTTGCCTCCCGTCGGCCCGGCACGATGGAGACCGCCCAGTCCCATGCCACGCTGGAAAGGTGTGCGAAGAGCGACTGAATTCGGGCCGGCATGCTTGCAACCCAAACCGCAACTCTCGAACGTCTACTCTCGCGATCCCATGCCGATGAGCGAGGATTGCCTGACGCTGAATATCTGGACTCCCATCGACGCGCGCAACGCGCCCGTCTTCTTCTGGATATACGGCGGCGCGCTGGTTGGAGGAGCAAGCAGGGAACCGTTCTACGACGGTACACGGCTCGCGAATCAAGGCATCGTCGTAGTCTCGATCAACTATCGATTGGGTGTCCTCGGCTGGCTCGCGCATCCTGAGCTAAGCGCCGAGTCGCCCGCGGGCGTTTCCGGCAATTATGGCCTGCTGGATCAGATCGAGGCGCTACGATGGGTTCGGCGCAACATCGCGTCGTTCGGCGGTGATCCATCGAACGTGACCATCGCGGGCGAATCGGCGGGGGCGCTGAGCGTCATGTATCTCATGGCAGCGCCCGCGGCCCGAGGCTTGTTCTCGAAGGCAATCGCGGAAAGCGCGTACATGATCTCCATGCCCGTACTGAAAGAGCGCAAGTTCGGGATCCCCTCCGCTGAGGAGAGCGGTACGAAACTCGCCGCAGCTCTTCACATGAAAGATATCGCGGCATTGCGGGCAATGGATGCAGCCGAGTTGGCGGCCGCCGCGCCAGCAGCAGGGTACGCTCCATGGCCCACGATTGATGGGCATGTGCTCCTACGGCAGCTTGTCGATGTTTTCGATCGGGGCGAACAAGCGCCTGTGCCGCTCCTCGCTGGTTTCAACAGCGGCGAGATCCGCTCGCTGAGAATCCTTGCCCCGCCTCCTCCGGCGACTGCCGCCGAGTACGAAACTGCGATTCGTGAACGGTATCTTGACCTGGCGGATGAATTCCTGCGGCTCTACCCTAGTACCAACATGCAGGAAAGTATATGGGCCACGACCCGCGACGCGCTTTACGGTTGGACCGCAGAGCGACTTGTAAGAAAACAGGCTGCACTGGGACAGCCGTCATTCCTCTATTTTTTTGATCATGGCTATCCAGCCGAGGAGGCCGCTGGACTTCATGCCTTCCACGCAAGCGAATTACCTTACGTGTTTGGCACGTTCGACAGCACTCCGCCGCTTTGGCCGAAAATTCCAGCAACGCCCGAGGAGAAGAATCTCTCCGATGCGATGATTGGCTATTGGAGCTCCTTTGCGCGTACGGGCCGGCCACGGGCCGCGAATGAACCTGACTGGCCGACGTTCGGAGCGAACGGCGATTACATGGCGTTCACAGATACTCCTCATCCTTTGCAACATCTAATGCCCGGGATGTACGAACTGAATGAGGATGTCGTTTGCAGGCGCCGGGCAAGCGGAGATATCCCTTGGGGCTGGAATGTGGGCATAGTCTCACCGAAGATGCCTTCTCCGAAGAAGCAGTGTAAGAACTGAAGGAGTCCTGCTCGGCGTGCGAGTCGACTTGCGTGAGAAGGCCTTACCAGAAATAGCTGGCGACAACCTGGGGTGGTCCAGCCACGGAATCGACGACTTCCGTTTTGACCACGAATTGCATATTTTTTTTCTTCCAATCAGGAGGAGCTGACTTCAGGCCTGCGGCCAAGTAGCCTGGATCCGAGATAAGCTGCGCCGCGGCATCGGATCCGGGAGCCGTGATTCCGGCCAACGCAATCACTGGTTGACCGGTCTTTGAGTCGAGCAATCGTGTCACGATTCCGAAGTCCTCGATAACTTCCCGGCGTGGTCCCAGCTTGCAGAGCCATCGCTTGCCGGGGGTATTTCGATCTTCGATCCAGAAGACGTCATTCTGTTCCCCAAACACGAAGCGCAGGCTTGAGGTCATTTCCAGCGTCCAACGATTGCTGAACGCGCCGACAATTACGGCTGGGGAACTTCTCAGATCTTCGAAGGAAGATGCGTTCCCAATTCTCAGCTGGTTTTCTTTATTGATGCGGTTGAGCAAACCAGCAATGCGAAATCCGGCGTAGACATCTCCCGAGACCAAACCCAGATCCGGGTATGCCCGCATGTCTCCCCATGCGATCTTCTCTTTGGGATCGAGAGGAAGCTTTTGGCTGTACCTCTCGATTGCACTCTGGAAGGTTCCCTGATGAGTCTTGGAATATTCGCGAAATAGGTCGTAGGAGGGTAGGTACAAAACCAGCTGGGGAAGACAGATGAGGACTGGCCGAGATGATGAGAAAACGGGTGACCAGAATTCGTCAAGAGCCGTTGGTTGAGGATGTGCATGCGCGAGGCGTATCGTGACCAGAATGGTGAGCAGCGCTGCGCAGATTACGGGAACCAGCCAATACAAGGCTCGGCGTTGTATGGGTCTGGCTGGTTGCGCGGCGAGAGGAGCCGGTTCGTCCGGGGGGAATCGAAACTCGGGCACATAAGATCCGACGGGCAGCTCTATGCGAAAGCCGGATCCGTTTCCAAACTCCTTGTAGTAGTGCTCCAGCCTCTTCCGTACTTCGCCAGCCTGTACCCGAACGATAGGATCATCGCCGGTAGAGTAGTCGGCTTTGCGATCGAATAACTCCGCCCCGATCGTGCGTTCCTTTACGAGATCTTCCCGACCCTCCAACTTGTGGCGCACGACAAAGGACAAAAACTGCCGGCTGCGCGTGCTGTGCCGAAAGGCAGGACTATTGAGGATGCCCTCGAGCTCTTGAAGGACGGCGGTCTTGTCGATATTTCGACTCTTCGAGCTGGCGGGTTCGGTATCGGCAATCGAGGCCGATCTAGTTGAAACTCCCACGAGCACCACCTCATGGTGCGAAGAAAGCGTTTTACCACAGGCGTAAGGATACTGTCACGAAGCAAACACCTGAGACCCATTCTGCTTCGGCCGCTCCGCTGAAGCCGGATGGAATGACCCGCACTCGTGAGAAAGTGGTTTCTACGTTACTCCCTGAAAACACGAAGGTTGGGCGCAATCCTTACCGTAAGACACCGTTTATTACTCCCGGAATGACGAGTACGAGAGCAATAGTATCCACGCTGTCGGCAAGGCTCCCTCTTAGTGCCCGTTTACTGATGCTGGATGTCGGACGAAGCGATGGAGGAGCATCGACGATCCGCCGGTCGGAGCCAAGTGCTGACCGTCGCCCTGTGCGCTCGGATCCCACGTCTGGAGCCGAGGAACTTATGCTGAGACAGCCCCGTGCCCAGTTCGTCCAAACTCTCCGTACTTCCTGCATGCGGGCAAGCCTTTGGTGGGTGGGGCCACTCTTTGCGGCTACCATTTGTGTTCTGCATGGCTGCAGCGGAAGCTCCTCGCCCTCGACTGGCGCAACAGGGCTAGCGGTTACCACTACATCCCTGGTGAGTGGTACCGTCACCGTCCCCTATACGGCAACACTGGCAGCAACCGGCGGAAGCGGAACAGGCTATAGCTGGGCAGTCTCAACCGGCACGCTGCCGGGTGGCCTGTCACTGGCGACCAGCGGCACTCTGTCAGGAACGCCTACTGCCGCAGGGAATTCCAGCTTCACCGTCCAAGTAACAGATTCTTCAGGAAACTCAGCGACGGGCAGTCTCAGTTTGACCATTGCGGATGAAGGTCCGTTGACCAACTACGAGCTTACGGGCGACACCTCGCCGGTGCACGATCCCAGCATTATTCGCCAAAGTTCTACCTATTACGCCTTCTCCACCGATGCCTCATCGAGTCAAGGCGGGTTCATTCCCATTCGCTGCTCAACGGACAAAATTGCCTGGACAGCTTGCGGCTATGTCTTCGGCACCTTGCCGTCGTGGGTAGCCGGGGCGGTTCCGCAGGCAACGGAAATCTGGGCGCCGGACGTCTCCTATTTCAACGGCATGTATCACGTCTATTATGCCGTCTCCTCGTTTGGGTCGAATGTCTCGGCGATAGGACTGGCGACCAACGTCACGCTCGATTCGACCGACTCGAATTACAACTGGACCGATCAGGGCCTGATCCTGCAGTCCTCTGCTTCCGATAACTTTAACGCTATCGACCCGAACATCCTGATCGATGCCGGTGGATCCGTCTGGCTGAACTACGGAAGCTTTTGGACTGGAATTTACCAACAGCAGATCGATCCGGCAACCGGGCAGGTCCAATCCGGTTCGACAACTTACCATTTGGCTGAGCGTGCCTCCGGTGTCGCCAACGATCCAATCGAAGGCGCGTCCATGGTTTACGAAAACGGATACTACTACCTTTTCGTGTCGTGGGATTACTGCTGCCAATCGAACCCGGCACAAAGCGACTACAAAATCGTAGTGGGTCGTGGGACCAGTCCGAATGGACCATTCCTCGATGAGAGTGGTGTCGACATGGTGCAGGGCGGCGGAACGATCCTGCTGCAGGGAGATACGAATTGGGCCGGACCGGGCGGGCAAACCGCGTACATCGATTCGACGGATGGCGACCTCATTGTTTTTCACGCATTGCAGCTTTCGCAGAACGGCTTGGACTATCTGTTTGTGAGGTCGCTCACTTGGGCGAATGATTGGCCGGTGATCGGAACGTCGACTGTTCCTGATTCGGCGAAACGGGCAACCGCGCGAAAGGGAAAGTCCCGGGATCGTGGAAGAAGCAGAAGTTAGATGAGTCGGTATTTTTGGTGGAGCGCTGGAAAGGCTGACCGCCGGCATTGGCAGCAGATTACGAGAAAACGATTACTGATGTGTTCGAAGGCATCTAGAACTTAGTCCCAAACTGAATCGGAGCTCTGGGCTTTATGGAGACCCTGATGACACCTGACGTGCAACACTCTATTCGCAGAACTCTTCGTTCATTCTTCGATCCCGGCGCCGTACGAAGCCGTCGTTGGATCGCGGGCATGATGCTACTCGCTGCGCTCCTGGCCGGGTTGCCTGCCGTCGCACAACTAGACACCGGGTCGATTAGCGGTGTGGTCACCGATCCTTCTGGAAGCGCAGTCAAGGATGCCGCGATCACTGCGAAGGAGATCAACACCGGTACAACCTACAGGACAACCAGCTCCGCTGCCGGATACTACGTGTTTCCTTCGCTGCGAAGCGGCACCTATGTAGTGAGGGCGGAGCTCGCAGGCTTCAAGACTGCGGTGTACTCCGGTGTGGTCGTGACGATCGCCTCACACGTTGGCCGGGACATCGCGCTTACGGTAGGCGCTGTGTCAGAAACGGTCAGCGTGACGGCGGAAAGTCTCTCGCTCGAGACCGAGAGTTCCAATGTTGACGCCACCATCACCCACGACCAAGTCTACGATCTGCCCTTGGCTGTGACGGGTAACTTGCGTTCGATTTCCTCGCTGGAGTTTCTAGTGCCGGGCGCGGTGGGTCCGGGAACATCGGCAGGTGGGTCCGCTTTCCAAATGACCAAGATCGCCGGCGGCCAGACCGAAGGAACGGACTACCTGGTGGATGGCATCACGACCAACCGGATGCAGAACGGTTCGGGCTCGTTCGACATCATTGCCCCTTCGGTGGAATCGATTCAGGAATTCCATGTTGACATCTCGGGGATGTCGGCGGAATTCGGCAGAACCACCGGCGGCTTGGCCAATTACAAGACGCGCTCCGGAGCCAATGCGTATCACGGGGCCGTTTTCGATTACTACAAGAATGCTGCGCTCGACGGCAACAACTGGTTCAACAACGGCTACATTGCGCTCAATCCGGCGGAGGAACCTCTACTAAAGCGTCCGGCGGACACCAAGAACAACTACGGCATTTCTCTGGGCGGCCCGCTTCGGATACCGCATCTGTACGACGGTCACGACAAGACTTTCTTCCTTTTCAGCTTCGAGCAGTTGTTCTATCACACGGGCGCTTCGGTCACTTCGAACATTCCAACCCCGGCTGAGCTCGGTAGCAATGGGCAATACTTTGATTTTTCGTCAACGCTGGGCGGCCCGATCCTCGACGGCAACGGGAACCAACTTTACGGCGGGTGCAACAATTCAGTGCCGGTGTACTACGGCGAGATCTTCGATCCCGCGCAAGAGGCCAACAATTGCAATACGGTGTCATTCCCGAACAACCAGATCCCCATCAATCGCGAGAGTGCGGTGGCAAAGGCTGTGCTGCAGTACATGCCCAGCCCAAATCTCTCGGGAGGCACCAACAATTTTGTCTACAAAACGACTGACAACTTAGCCCAGACGGTAATCAGCCTGCGTATCGACCAAAACATCGGGCAGAAACATAAGATCTGGGGTTTCTACAGTGCGAGGGAAAATGTCGACCACGGTAACGGGGCCAATCTGCCTCCACCCTTGACCTCGGCTGGCGGTGGAGGAGTCGATCAACTGGGCAAACTGACTCGCGCTGGATGGGATTGGATCTTAACTCCAACCGTCATCAATTCACTGACGTTTGGGGCTAATCGCTCAAACAACTACAACAAGTCTGCAGCTGCGAGAATGGGAACCGACTGGGATAGCAAGCTGGGAATCGCGAACGGATCCGGTCCGGTGTTTCCGGGATTTGTGTTCGTCAGCAGTCCTTATCCAAACTTCGGCGAGAACGACGATGCCCAGGATGTCGATAACACGATTGCGTTGAACGACGTGGTTCACTGGCAGCATGGCGCGCACAGCCTGAGCTTCGGAGGAGAAGAGCAGTATCACCAATATTCGTTCGTCAGCACGATCGGCGGCACCTGCAGCGGAACGTCGGGCTGCTTCACCTTCTGGCCCAACCAGACGGCATCCGACACAACGTACTGGGGACGTGATGGCAACGCGTTTGCCGCATTCCTGCTTGGTCAATCCGGTACGGCAAATGCACTGAAGCAGCTCCACGCGCCGCGCTGGATTACTCACACGACTGCGCTTTTCGTGCAGGACGACTGGAAGGTGAAGAGTAACCTCACTCTTAATCTCGGCCTGCGCTGGAGTTTTGACACGCCGCGCCACGAGGCGGACGGCAACACTACCAACTTCAGCCCGACCACGCCCAATCCGGGAGCAGCTGGATTTCCGGGTGCGCTGGTTTTCGCCGGAAAGGGGGCTGGCCGGAACGGAAACGTGGGCGAGACCTGGGCCGATACCTACTACAAGGATTTCGAGCCTCGCGTCGGATTTGCCTGGTCGCCCTTATTCCTGCACGACAGGGTAGTCCTTCGCGGCAGTGCTGGGATTTACTATGGGCCGTTGGTGTATGCGGACTTCGGCCAGGGAACGCTGCAAGGGTTCACCGCAAATCAGACGCTCTTCACCGGAGATCCGCTCTCGGGTCCGTTGGTCGATGCAGGTCTTCCCTTGCTGCCGAACACTCCAGACCTCGATCCCACCCAGTCGAATGGCCAGGCGGTGGACTACATAGGGAAGACAAATGGTCGTCCGGCCATGGTGAACTCGTGGAATCTGGAATCCCAAGTCCAGATCAGTCCCAACCTCTACTTCTCGCTGGGATACGTTGGCAATCACGCCACGCGGCTGCATGGATTGCTCAACTATCCGAACGACATCCCGCTCAGCGATCTAAGTATGGGCACATGCTTGTTGTGGTGGGCCGTTGCGCCCTGCCCCAACGGGTTCAGTTCGCCTCCGATCCAGCCGTATCCGGGATTCTCCTGCGCATCGGGCTGTACCTATGGAATCTCCGAACCAGTGGAGCAAGCACTGCGCCCGTTCCCGCAGGTCGGCTACATCAACCAGGACAGTTACCTGCAGAACGTGGGGCAGTCCAGTTACGACGCGCTGCAAGCCAAGCTGGAACGGCGATTCCACAACGGTCTGAACGTGCTGGTCTCCTACACATTCTCGAAGACCATCACCGACGCGGACAGCATCCAGCCTTACTACAGCACCCTGCAGAGCCAGGGTGGGACGCAGAATCCTTATGATCTCAGGGCTGAAAAGGCGGTGAGCAACCAGGACGTTCCTAACAACTTTGTCGCAAGCTTTATTTATGAGCTGCCGGTTGGCCGTGGCAAGCGCCTGCTTGGAGGTGCTTCCAGGCCTGTGAACGCGGTCGTTGGTGGCTGGCGAGTCAGCGGTGTGGTGCGCTATTTAAGCGGCCAGCCGATCAGCTTCTGGGGAGCGAATGGCATACCGGGCTTTGACAACGGCATTCGTCCGAACCGTGTTCCGGGTCAGGTCGTGCGCCGCCAGGGCTCATTCAATCCACTGTTGTTCAATAACACGGGGACTACCGGCTACGATCCGAGTTCGGGGGCGTGCACTACTGGCTACTGGAACTGTGGTGCTTTTGCAGACCCCAACCCCAGTCCCAACGTTAACGTTCCCTACGTATTCGGTAATATGCCACGCAACTCGGCCGACATACGTTCTTTCCCGTTCTACGACGAAGATTTCAGCATCGCTAAGACCTTCGCCATCACGGAGCGGGTGAAAGCGGAGTTCCGCGCGGAGTTCTTCAACACATTCAACCGGCACGTGTTCAACAAACCCGATTCCGGTGTCCAGGACACGAACTTCGGCCAAGTGGGCAGCACTCTTCTTGGCCCGAGAAACGGACAGTTCGTGTTGCGAGTTAGTTTCTAAGCGGGTGTCAGAGAGAGCGGATTCGCCCGGAGGGCCGAACCTGGCCAAGCCGGGCGATCGCTCGTAAGGACCTTGGGTTCGATGACTGCCCTCTCGTCTATCAGGACGGACGTGAGCGGCTGTAGTTCGCCGGTCGCGAGCGTGACCGCAAGACCATTCTTGTTCCCTGTGGGATATGCTATTGGCTGTGTTGCGTCTACGCGCGCGTCCTCTGACGATCACCCTGATCCTGGTTCTCGGATGCCGGCTTATTCTCGCGCAAGGTCAAGCCAATGATGCGAAGTCGATATTTGAGCACGGAAACACTGCCATGCGAAGGGGGAACGCTACCGAGGCAGTAGAAGATTTTCAGCAGTTCCTTCGGCTCGAGCCCAATTCGGCAGAAGGGTATTTCAATCTCGGCTTGGCCCTGGAATCCGCTAACCAGCTGGATACTGCACTCACTGCGCTCCACAAGGCGGCATCTCTGCAACCGGGGATGCGGGGTCTCCACCTCTTTTTGGGCATCGTCGATTACAAGCTGAATCGCTTCTCCGATGCACATAACGAATTGGACCGCGCCACACGAACCGAGCCGAAGAGCTCAGCCGCCTGGATGTGGTTGGGAGTCGTGGAACTGGCGCAGGACCAGGCGGAATCTGCCGCTGCCGCGTTAGACAAAGCGGCAGCTCTCGACCCAAACAATCTTGACGTCTTATACCATCGAGGTCGGGCGCATCTGCTGGTTTCGAAGCAGAGCTACTCGGCGATGTTCAAGCTGAGTCCCGATTCCTGGCGCGTTCATGAAGTTTTGGGACAAGCGGATGCCGAGGCATTCCGGGCAGACGATGCGATCAGCGAATTTCGCTTGGCCATTCGCGGCGCACCTCATGAACCGGGATTGAATGAAGAACTGGGAGACGCCTGCTGGACGGCGGACAAGTTGCAGGAAGCCGATGACGCTTACGCGCAAGAAATCAAGAATGATCCCCTCAACGCTGTGGCGCACTACAAGTTGGGCAGCTTGCGTGTCACGCGCGACGATGCCGCCAGCGGAGTTCCGCTCCTGGAGAGAGCGCTGAGTCTAGATCCGGCAATCACGGATGCGCATTATTACCTGGGCAAGGGTTACGCTGCGTTGGGTAAACGGGATGTGGCCATTGAACATTTTCGTCTGGCTACCAATCCGCAGGGCAGTGAAGAACTAAGGATCATGTCGTGGTACCAACTTGCAATTCTCAACCGCAATCTTCATCGCAGCCAAGAAGCAGCAGAAGCGCTCGCTGCCTTTCGGCAAATGAAGATCGCGCGGGATCAGCGCCAGGCCAGCAAGTTTCAGGAGCAGGGCCGACGGCGCGACCAATTGCCCCGGCCGGAAGCGATTCCGACTGCAGATCCTCCCTAACCTCGAGACTGAGTTCGTCGCATTGATATGCACAAACAAATTATGCGAGCAATGAGTATCTTCAGAACTTCTTCTCTCGGGGTAGCTAACCACTCCGTAGATACACGGATATATGGTCGTTCCGCCTTTTGCGTAGCCGTGTTGCTTGCTGGTTTGTTAGGGCCGAGCATGCTGAGCGCGCAGACTTCGTCGGGAACTGCAGCGCCAGCAGCAACGGCGAATCCAGCGTCCCCGCAGGAAGCAGGGATGGCTGCCGGCCCTCCGCAAAAGGCGGAATTCGACAGCGAGCACCGACCAATCACGGCGGGAGGCTTCGTCAAGACCGGTCCCGTAATCTTTCTAAATAAGGCGCAGGAGGCTGGCCTCTCCACGTGGCATCACACCGCAGGAACACCGGACAAGCGTTTCATTCTCGAGGCAAAGGGCGCCGGAGTAGCGCTGCTCGACTACGACAACGATGGCTGGCTCGACATCTATCTGGTAAGCGGTTCAACCTATGACGCGCTGAACGGCAAGGCGGTTCCCCCCCATGCTGCGCTCTTTCACAACAATCACGATGGCACGTTTACCGACGTTGCCGCTAAGGCTGGCGTTACCAACGACCGCTGGGGCTTCGGCGTAACTGTTGGAGACTACGACAACGACGGTTGGCCCGATCTCTACGTCACCAACTATGGCAAGAATCGTCTCTACCACAACAATCACGATGGCACCTTCACCGACGTAGCCGAGAAGGCCGGAGTTACGGTCGGCAATTGGTCGACCGGCGCGACGTTTGGCGACTACGATGGTGACGGACGGTTAGACCTCTTCGTCTCCGCGTACCTTCATTACGATGTCAACGATCCTCCCATCGCAGGATCGAAGAACGTCAGCTTCGTCTCCTGCCAATTCCGCGGGGTCCCAGTCATGTGCGGCCCTCATGGACTTCCCGGCGAACGCCACCATCTCTTCCACAACAATGGCGACGGCACTTTCACCGACGTGAGCGAGAAACTGGGAGTGAGCAATCCCGACCTCTACTACGGTCTGGGTGCCCTGTTTGTCGATGTGAATAACGATGGCAAACCTGACCTTGTCGTAGCTAACGACTCCACTCCGAACTACCTCTACCTCAACAAAGGGAACGGCACGTTCGAGAACCAGAGCTACGCCAGCGGTTTCGCGTACAACGGTGACGGAAGAGAAGTGGCAAACATGGGCATCGCCGCCGGAGATTATGAAAATAATGGGCACATGGATCTGGTCAACACCACGTTCTCCGACGACTACGATGTGGTTTTCCAAAATGATGGGACGGGGAACTTTACCGATGTCAGCTTCAAAATCGGGATTGGCGCTCCCACCCTGCCGTTCGTTGGGTTCGGAGATGGTTTTCTCGATTACGACAACGATGGATGGAAAGACCTGCTAATTGTGAATGGCCATGTCTATCCGGAGGTGGATAACAAAGGTTGGGGCACCTCCTACGCACAGCGCCCGTTGCTCTTTCATAATTTGAAAAATGGGAAGTTTGAGTTGATGCCCGCCGTTGAAGGTACGGGGCTTGCGGTGGTCACCGTGGCTCGTGGTGCTGCCTTTGGCGATCTGTTCAACGACGGCAAGATTGATGTCGTCGTTAACACGGTGGATTCCGTCCCTTTGCTTCTGCGCAATGTGGATACAGGCCGTCATCACTGGGTGGAACTTAAGTTGATCGGAGGTCCTAAGAGCCCGCGCGATGCGGTCGGCGCCACTGTGTATCTGACCAGAGGTGGGGTGCGGCAACGCGGCGACGTGCTCAGCGGCGGCAGCTACCTCTCATCCAATGATTTCCGCGTCCACTTTGGATTGGGCGAAGCCGCGACCGTCGATTCCGTCGAGATCCACTGGCCCAGTGGAGCGACAGAATCAGTCAAACTCCCGGCAGTCGATCGCATCTTCACCGTAGAGGAGCACAAGGGCGTCACTGGAGATTCCTGCTCAGGCTGCGACGCGGGCAAACGTCCATAACGCGAATCGGAGCACATCTCATCTGGAGACAATGGGGCGTATGCTCCTTCCCGCCTGCGAATCCCCGCATCTGATTGAAATCACAGCGGAGGTTTGTGCAGTTTCTTACCGTAAGACACCGTTTATTACTCAGCGAGGACGACGCTGAAGCGTAGTCTCTCGATGGCGTGCTTACCGAATGTTTTATTGGCCTCAGGGAGACATTTCATCGTGGAGCGTATGAGGGAGCTTATGAAGCCGTTTATTTGCTGGCTGGCCCTTTTTCCGATTGCGATTCCGGTTCTCGGACAGACCAAGCCCGAAACGAGTCCCCAAGTAGTCAGCGTCTCAGGTGACATCGAGTACACCCATGATCCCTCCATCGCGAAGGATGGGGATACATGGTATCTGTTTTCGACGGCAAACGGACCGAATCGAAAAGGCGAACTCCCGATCCGCTGCTCGCAAGACTTGCACCACTGGACACTCTGCGGCCAAGTATTCGACCAGATTCCGCAGTGGATCAAAGAAGAAAGCCCGCAAACCAGAGAACTGTGGGCGCCGGACATTTCCTATTTCAACGGTGAATATCATCTCTACTACGCATTTTCGGTATTTGGGAAGAACACTTCCGGCATCGCACTCTTGACCAATAAGACGTTGAATCCGAAGAGTCCAGACTTCCATTGGGTCGACCGCGGCCTTGTGTTGCGATCCCGCCTGGAAGACGACTTCAACGCGATTGATCCCAACATCGTTTTGGACGACAAGGGCGAGCCGTGGCTTTCCTTTGGCAGTTTCTGGACCGGTATCAAGATGCGAAAAATCGATCTGAGGACAGGCCTGCTATCTACCGAGGACACAAAACTGTATTCGTTGGCCAAGCGTAAACGTCCTCAGAATCCACCGCCCGACCCGCCGGGTCTGCCCGGCGATTGGCAAGCGATTGAAGCGCCCTTCATTGTGCACCACGGCGAATACTACTATCTGTTTGCGTCTTTCGATCTCTGCTGCCGTGGCACCAAGAGTAGCTACAAGACCATGGTCGGCAGGTCGCGGAATGTCACTGGCCCTTTCGTGGATGAGGAAGGCACGGCTATGCTCGACGGCGGCGGTACTCCCTTGTTGATTGGCAATGATCGTTGGCTTGGACCGGGGGGCGAATCTGTTTTTCAGCAGAATGAGGGCGACATCATCGTCTTTCACGCTTACGACCACACCAGCGGGCAAGCCTACTTGCAGATTTCGAGTCTTGCATGGATTAACGGCTGGCCAAAAGCGTCGCTGGACGGAGACGATCCGGCGAATAACCACAAAGGAAAAATGCATCCAAGCGACGGCGGCGAGACCCACGGATCTCACAAATGACGGCTCGTCTAGCCGGACACTAGATCTGCGGCCGGGGAATATTCATGCCCCCTCGCTTCCCGTGCGAGCGCGGGCACTACAATCAGAGGTTCTGCAGCGGACTGGCGTAGGACCGGTCGGACAATCGTTGCGGCATGGTGCTAATACCGGCACGCTCGATGGATCCGCCGACACCACGTCGTCGACAATGAATGCAATGCGAGGACTTCGAGTTCGAAAATGTGTTCTGGTTCATTAAACTTAGCTGGAGACCGCCGTCGTCTTGTGTCTCCCGGGCTGCCGATGCGGTGGGGACATAGTGAGAATACGTTTACAAGGTATGTGAGGGGAACGATTTAAAACGTACTTTCTCATCGATGGCGTCTAGAGTACAATCGAGCAAACGTTTACTGATTTAAGGACATCAGAGCGGCCGGACGGAGTCCCAGACCAATGACCGAATTCGCGAATTTTGAACTCTGGTTTGTTACGGGCAGCCAGCACCTGTATGGACCCGAGACATTAAAGCGGGTGCAGGAGCACGCAACGGAGATTGCGAGAACGCTGGGAGAATCGCCGCATATTCCAATTCAGGTCGTCTGCAAGCCGGTGATGACCGACAGCGAGTCGATTCTTCGCACTTGCCGGACGGCAAGCAACTCCACTCAGTGCGTGGGGATCATCACGTGGATGCACACGTTCTCGCCGGCGCGAATGTGGATCGCCGGGCTGCGCTCCTTGAGTAAACCGTTGTTGCATCTGCATACGCAATACAACCAAGAGTTGCCGTGGTCGACTATCGACATGGATTTCATGAATCTGAATCAGGCCGCGCATGGCGACCGCGAGTTTGGATTCATTGGCGCACGGACAAGACTGAAACGGAAGATCGTAGTGGGATTCTGGCGCGACGCTGACGTTCAATCCGAGATCGGATTGTGGACGAGGGCAGCCGTCGCTTGGGCCGACTGCCAGAACCTGAAGGTTGCCCGCTTCGGCGACAACATGCGCAATGTAGCCGTGACCGAGGGAAACAAGGTCACAGCCCAGATCCAATTGGGTTATGCCGTCAACGGATACGGCGTTGGGGATCTGGTGCGACATGTTCACCAGGCCTGCGACGAGGCGGTAACCCGGCTCGCTGCCGAGTACGATGATCGGTACAACGTGGCAGAGACGTTGCGTCCGGGAGGAAGCCGACGTGAATCCTTACGGGACGCGGCGAGGATCGAACTCGGGTTGCGCAGTTTTCTCAAAGAGGTCGGGGCGGACGCTTTTACCGACACATTTGAAGATCTACACGGGCTGAAGCAACTCCCAGGAATCGCCGTGCAGCGGTTGATGGCTGATGGACACGGCTTCGGAGCCGAGGGCGATTGGAAGACCGCCGCCTTGGTGCGGGCCGCGAAAGTTATGAGTCAGGGGCTGCCGGGCGGTGCGTCGTTCATGGAGGATTACACCTACCATCTGAAAAATGGAGGCCAGGTGCTGGGCGCACATATGCTCGAAGTGTGTCCATCGATTACGGATGAGAAACCTTCGGCTGAGATCCATCCGCTCTCAATCGGAGGGAAAGAGGATCCGGTTCGTCTGGTGTTCACAGCGGCCGCGGGCAAGGCGGTGAATGCGTCTATGGTCGACATGGGCAACCGGTTCCGGCTGATCGTCAATGAGGTGGAACTGATTCGGCCGGAGCATCCTCTACCGAAATTGCCTGTAGCGCGAGGACTGTGGAAGCCAGAACCGAGCATGAAGATCGCCGCGACTACGTGGATTGCCGCTGGGGGCGCGCATCATACTGTGCTCAGCCGCGCGCTCACGGCGGAGCACTTGCAGGTGTGGGCTGATATGGCTGGAATCGAGTGCTTGCGAATCGACAAAAACACCGAAGTGCACAACTTTATGAAGGAACTCCGGTGGAACGATCTGTACTATCACATGGCCAATGGGTTGTGAGTGAAGCTCACGAGTGCAGAGAATCGAAGACATTCAAGCTGAGTTACGACGCCGCGGGATTCCGGGCTGGCTTTTCTACGATCATCATCATCGGGACGCGATTTCGTATCGCGTGCTGGGCCTACCCGAATCGCTGATGGTGTCCCGCCGCTGGTTTTATTTGGTGCCTGCGCAAGGCGATCCGACCAAGCTGGTCCACAAGATCGAACCGCACCATCTCGACGGGTTGCCGGGGAAGATGTTCAGCTATGCCGCACGGTCCGAACTGGTAAGCCAACTGCGCGGCATACTGACTGGACTGCCCGCGGTTGCGATGCAATACTCTCCCGAAAATATGATCTTCACGGTGTCGACGGCGGACGCCGGCACCGTAGATCTGATCCGCAGCTTCGGGGTTCAGGTCGTGAGCTCCGCGGACCTTGTGGCTCGTTTCGAAGCGACATGGACCGAGGAACAGATCGCGAGTCACTTCGCTGCGGCGCGTTCCATCGACGCAATCATGGCGCAAGTCTTCCCGGAGATCGGACGCAGAGTCAGACATGGCGGCGCCACGGAGTTTGCGATCCAGCAGTGGCTGGTGGAGGCTTTTCGGCGTGAAGGGCTGACTGCCGATTCTGCGCCGATCGTAGCGGTCAACGAGAACAGCAGTGACCCGCACTATGTTCCGACGGCAGATCACTGTGCCGCAATTCGAGAAGGTGACGTCGTTCTGCTCGACGTCTGGGGAAAAAAGGATCAGCCAAATTCTGTCTATTACGACATCAGTTGGACCGGTTTCGTGGGACGCTCGGTCCCCACGCGCGTGCTGGAAATTTTCGAAATCGTTCGCCACTCGCGGGATGCCGGCATCGATAAAGTGACATCGCAGATCGCCGCTGGCAAGAAACTAGCAGGGTGGGAAGTGGATGAAGCCGCGCGGGCCGTACTCGAGCACGCCGGTTATGCGCAGTACTTGAACAACCGCGTAGGTCATTCGATAGGGACCGAAGTCCACGGAAGTGGCGCCAATATCGACAACTTTGAGTCCTGCGACGAACGCGAAATTATTCCCAACACGTGTTTCTCGATCGAGCCCGGGATTTATCTTCCTGAGTTCGGTCTGCGGAGTGAAGTGAACGTTCTGGTGCGGGACGGATCGGCTGAAGTTACCGGGCGAATCCAGAACGAACTTGTCTTGATCTGACGTGTTTTGGTTCCTATCCACAATGTTGGAGCAACGAGAAATTCCGTTTCGAGTGGCGAAATCAGCAGGGCTAAGACATGCACTGGCTTGGAGCGTGATCTCGCTTGTTTGTGTTGCCGTGGCGTGCAATGTGGAGGCAAGTCGCCCCCGAACGGCGGCAGACTCGAACGCGTCGCTCCCGCCGCCCATCGATGCCCAGCGCGTGCAAGATCAGCAGGATATGACATGGGACGACTACCGGCCCATTCCTGGCGTAAATTGGGCAGATCCCTCAGTGGCGCCTTCGAAGAAGAACTTCAAGATTGCGCTGATTGCGGTTGATTTTCCGGACCAACCGTTTGTCATCACTCTTCCGAAGAAGTCGGATCTGTTTGGCAATCCCCGGATCGATCCAATTCCGCGCGATCAAGTGCCGAAATTTTACGGGGATTTCTACAACAATCCCTCCGCCCTGAATCACGGACACACCATTAGTGGATACTGGATGGAACAATCGCAGGGCCAGGTCGGAATTGGAAAGATCGACACCTTTGGTCCATATCGTATGCCGAAGAATCTTTTCCAGTACGGGTTGCACGAATTTGGTCAGGAATCGGCAGTTCCGCGCGGGTTCGTAGCCGATGGCAGCATTGAAGATGATGCTGATGCCCTTTGGCGCGCCGATGTCGGCGATATCAAGTCGAAATACGACATTATTCTGCGAATCTACGCGGGGTATGACGAGACGAGCGTTTGGCAGGAATTCGGCGAGATGAAGTTCCAGACAAAGGATGACATTCCGCAAGCATGGGGGAATCCTGATTCCAGCAAACCGCGATGGGTCGTTACGCGCTACGAGCCTTGGACGAGTTGGAAAGCGGGACAAATGCAATGGGGCCAATCCACGGTACGACAAGGAGAGAGCTCCGGCACCATCACGCACGAAATCGTCCACTTTGCATTCCACGTAGGCGATAACAACAACAATCCCTACATGAAGCCGTATCGGCGGGCGGGTTCAGGTCCGTGGGACATCATGGATCGGGGCTCTTTCAATGGACCAGGTGGACCGCATCAGCGGTGGGTGGTTCCGGCTACGGAAGGTGCGTCCATGCCCGCCGGGCTGATGTTGCGTAGCAAGCTGAAGTTTGGCTTCGTTCGCCCCGAGACTGTCTTGCAACTCAAGCGAAGTGAGTTGGCAAAATCTGGCCTGGTCGTTGCCAAAGTTACTGCCCGGTCAGTCGTACCGCCGCAGGGCTCGTTTGCGGGGATCGTGGTGCGACTCGACGGGCCGGATCCACAGGACAAAACTCCTGGGGATGATCCGAAAGTGAATCCGCTCGCGGCTGGAAAACCCGTGTTCAATTTTTATTCCGTCGAGGTTGTACAGCGCATCGGCTACGACTCGTTCACTCCCGATCATGGCGTGCTAATCGCCAAGAATAAGGACAAAGAGAGCGACAGCTGTGGATACAACTGCTTTACCTGGGTGATTGACTCCCATCCCGAGGACATTGGAGTTTTGGATTTCAAACGGCCGAATGGTGAACCTGTCATGCGAAGCATCGCGGACTATCGCCAACTGAACGACGCGTTGTTTCATGCCGGATTGAATTCCGGCAGCCGGTTCGAATGGGAGGACGCTCCAAACGGTTTGCATTTCTATGTAACCGACATTGAGAAAGATGATCACGGCATTCTGTCGTATCAAGTCGGAGTGCGATCCCTGGCGGGCTCCGGTCCGCAGAAGCGTGGAGTCTCGATTGCACCTGGTGTGGAATCGACGGACGGTGCATTCCAGAAATGCACGTTTGCAGTGTCGAATACGGGGCGAGGAGAATCAGCGCCAAGCCGACAGGCGGGTGCTGCGGAGAATTCTCAGTTCGATATCTATCGACTCTCCGCTTCTACGGAAAAACTAGAGTGGTCCGCGCAACTGCAGAATGCACTTCTGGCGGTGAAGGAAGGCTCCACGGCATCGGTCGATGTGTATATCGCTCATGCCGGGTCGGGCTCGAAAGCCGCCGTGAGTCTCAGCGCGCAGTCTGAAAGCGATCCCAGCAAGGCAGCCACTGCCACCTGTATGGTTGGCGATCGGTAAGGGCTGGCGCTATACTCCGCGCAACTACCATGACCTCGGCTTCCTCGATTCCACGAACCTTGCGGAAATGGATGACATCACTCTTGACCCCAGCCGTCCTGTCTGGGATGGTGAGTGCACAAGCCAGCCCCAAATCCCCCAATCCGGCCGACAGCAGCGCAGAGCGCGGGATCGAGTTAGCCTCGAAGGGCCACTGCCGGGAAGCACTGCCAATTCTGAAAAAGGCGGGAGTGCAGGTCACGAGCAAGGATTTGAAATACAACGTGTTGATGCAGACCGCGCGATGCGCGATTGGCCTTGAGCAGACGGACAGCGCGGTACTCGCTCTGGTTGAACTCAACCGAAAGTATCCGCGGGATCCGGAAGTCCTCTACCTTACAACGCACTACTATTCGGAAGTGGCGATGAAAGCTTCGCAGGAATTAGCGCGGGCGGCGCCGAATTCGCCGCAGGCGCAGCAGCTTGAGGCAGAGGCTTTCGAATCGCAAGGAGAGTGGGACAAGGCGGTAACGCAGTACCGGACGATCCTCGAGCAAAATCCGGAGCGGCACGGAATTCATTACCGGCTCGGTCGACTCTATCTCACGAAGACTCCTCCAGACGTTGAAAATGCGAGTAAAGAACTCAAACAGGAGTTGAAAGTTGACCCGAACAGTGCTGCGTCGGAGTTTTTATTAGGAGAAATCGCGCGGCAGGCGGGACAGTGGGACGATGCGATCGGGCATTACGGCAGAGCCGCGAAACTGGACGAGGGATTCTCAGAGGCCTATCTTGCGTTGGGGATGTCGATGAATTCCGCAAACGAGTTCACGGATGCTGTCGCGCCGCTGGAGACGTATGTGAAGATGCAGCCGGAAGATCCTGCCGGGCACTATCAATTGGCGACAGCGTACGCGCGAACTGGGCGAAAGCAAGATGCGCAGCGGCAGATGGCTCTGCAGCAGGAAACCGCTGCGAAGACGCCGCGTGAAGCTCCCCAGCAGTGAGGAAGAGTGAAATGGGGACCCGTCGAAGTCATCATGGACCGGGGCCGTCGCGACGGCAGTTTCTCCAGATGCTTGGGGTAGCGTGGATCAGCGGCGGAATCTTTGGCCGGCAGTCGTTTGCTGCGGACGGCGCCCTTCCTTCGGCCGCTGCGTTTGAAGAAATTCCTGCAAACGCGAGCGGAATCAACTGGACGCATGTCAGTGGACGTTCGCCGATGGCGCATTTGCCGGAGACAGTCGGCGCCGGCTGTGCGTTTGTCGATTACGACAACGACGGCTGGATGGATATCTACCTCGTGAACAGTGGAGTCTGCGATTTTTTCCAACCAGCGCCCCCGTTACGGAATGCTCTTTTTCACAACAATCGAGATGGCACGTTTACCGATGTTACCCAGCGCGCCGGTGTGCCGGGGAATGCATATGGCATGGGAGTGGCCGTTGGCGACTATAACGGCGATGGATTTCCGGATTTGTACGTCACCCAATATCCGAACAGCATCCTGTATCACAACAACGGCGACGGAACCTTCACCGATGTCACAGAGAAGGCCGGAGTAGCGGCACCGGGCTGGGCGACCAGTGCAGTGTGGTTCGACTACGACAATGACGGGCGTTTGGATCTATTCGTCTGCCGCTTTGTCGACTACAGCAAGGCCAAGCTGAAATTCTGCGGCGATCTTATCACCGGTGAGCGTCACTATTGCATTCCCAGCATCTACGATCCGATGCCGTGCTGGTTGTTTCACAACAATGGCGATGGGACGTTTACGGATGTTAGTAAGGAATCCGGCATCGCGCAGCATCGAGCCAAGGCCTGGGGTGCGGTGGCCGCGGATCTGAACAACGATGGCCGGATGGACTTGTACGTCACCAACGACACGGTGCCGAATTTCTTTTTCGCCAATCGTGGGAAAGGGAAATTCGAGGAGATAGGGCTTCTAGCGGGAGTTGGCGTGAGCAGCTTTGGCAAACCGCGATCCGGTATGGGAGTCGATGCTGCGGATTACGATCAGGACGGCTGGATCGATCTTTTCGAAGCGAACGTCGACCAGGAGATGTACTCGCTGTATCACAACGACAAGGACGAAGTGTTCAGCGACGTGTCGAACCCAAACGGAATTGGTGTGGCCACCAGACTGATGAGCGGATGGGGATTAAAGTTCCTCGATTACGACAATGACGGGAATTTGGACCTGCTGCTGTGCAACGGACATCCCGATGACACGGTGGAGAAGAGAATCGAGGGCGTGAAGTTTCGGGAACCGATGCTGCTGTTCCGCAATACGGGAAAGGGATTTGAGAATGTCAGCGCGGGGAGCGGTTCTGTCTTTACGAAGCCGCTCGCAGCGCGCGGTCTTGCGCTGGGAGACTTCGATAACGATGGCGCGGTGGATCTTCTGGTTTCGCAGAACAACGGTTCGCCGCTGCTTCTGCGAAATGTGGCGGCGCGCGAAAATCACTGGCTTGGTGTTCGATTGGTCGGAACTAAGTCGAACGTCGATGCGGTCGGCGCGAAGGTTACTTATCAGGCAGGAGATTTGCAAAGGCACCAGTTCAAGGTAGGTGGAGGCAGCTATCTCTCTTCGCATGATCCACGGATGGTTTTTGGATTGGGGAAGCGGAGCAAAGTTGAGTGGCTCGAGGTGCTATGGCCGCAGCCCAGCGGAAGAAAGGAACGATTCACGGACTTGCCCGTGGACCGATATATCACGATCGTAGAGGGAGAGGGTAAGTGGAAGTAGTGGAGTGAAGGCGCAATGAAGATGTGGAGGACGAGTAGCGTCGGCTTGGCCGTGGTCATCGCGTTGCCGCTGCTGTGTCCGGCACAGAGTCGAGCGCAAAGTCAGGCAGCGCCCGCGCCTGAGCGCACGATCCGGTCGAGTGAGGACGCGTCGTCCGCGGCGAACGAAACTGAAAAGGCGAAAGAACAACTGCAGCAGGGAACGGTGTTGACACGGCAGGGCCGGTTTAAGCAGGCGATCCCGCACCTGTTAGCGGCGCGGGAGACGCTGCCGAATGTGTACGGGCTGGAATTTAATTTGGGCCTGTGCTACCTCGGAGACGCGGAGTACGAGAAAGCGATTTCGATCCTGGATGGATTGCGGCAGAAAGGGCGCGACAATGCCGATGTCGAGAATCTGCTGGCGCAGGCGTACATCGGTAACGGAAAGAAGGACGATGCTCTGGCGGCCCTGGAGCGAGCGGCGGCAATCTCGCCGCAGAACGAAAGGCTGTTCGCGTTTGTTGCGGATGCGTGCTCCGACACTCAGGATTTTGAACTGGGACTGAAGGTAATCGAAATCGGATTGAGGAATCTTCCGCAGTCGGCGCGGCTGCATTACCAGAAGGCAGTACTCCTGTCGCAACTCGATCAGTTTGACCGCGCCAAGCCTGATTTTGAGTTGGCGAAAAAGTTCGGACAGGGAAGCGAGGTCGCATATCTGGCTGCAGGGCAGGAGGCGCTGCTGGAGGGGAATGTTTCGGACGGAATTCGGATTGCGCGAGAGGCAATCAGCAAGGGCATGCAGAATTCGGCTCTGCTAGTGATTCTCGGGAAGGCTCTGCTCCGTTCAGGAATTACGCCTGGCCAACCGGAATTCGTCGAGGCGCAGAACGCGCTGGAAAAGGCGGTTACAGAGCATCCGAATGATGCGGGCTCGCAGATTGCGCTGGGCCAAATTTATCTGATGGATGGTCGCCTTGATGAAGCCATCGCTCATCTGCAGGCAGCTCGGAAGTTAAGGCCTGATCAGCCTTCCGTGTATGCGAGTTTGGGAAAGGCCTATCAACGCAAGGGGGATACGCACGGCGCCGAGGAAGCATTCGCGAAATTGGAGAGCCTGAACCAGGCGCAGGCGCAGAGGATTCAATCCGCTCCGGGCGAGCGCAAGCTGAGTTATGGCGGCGAACCGGCTCCGCCACAATGAAGTGCTCTTGAGGAGGCGCAGGACTCGCGCTCACCTACTTAGGTCTGGTCACGATCCGCGGGAAAGGATGTTCGACGATTCCCGTTCCTTCTTTGATGGCTAGAATCTGGTCCGCTTTAATATTCGAGAGCTTTGTGTTCATGCCGCTGGGCCAGGCGATCTCAATCGAGTCGATCGAAGAGTTCTGTCCCAAGCCGAAATGAAGACGGGGATCCTGAGCGGACTGATAGCTCATGCCGCCCTTCCTCTGATCGTAAAGCACAAGGTTTCCCGCTGAGACCTTCACGCGAGCGCCGACCCCATCGCGGTTCGACTTTGTTCCGATGAGCAGGATTTCAAGCCAATGATTGGCGTTGCCACCATCATTGCGCAGCAGTTGCGGAGCCCCTCCCAAGTTGTTTACGAGAATGTCGAGATCGCCATCGTTGTCGAAGTCACCGATGGCTGCGCCGCGGCTGACGCGAGGTAATTGAAAATCAGGGCCGAGGTCATTGCTGACGTTCTCGAAGACTCCGTGTCCAGTGTTGCGGAACATCATCTTGGGTTCGGCATATTTCGTGTCTGAGTGATAGCGCTCGATGTTATCGAGTACGTGACCATTTGCCATAAAGAGGTCGCTCCAACCATCGTTGTCGTAATCCATAAACCGCGTTCCAAATGTGCTCATGTGATAGGTCGAGTACGAGAGTTTGGAGCGCAGGGTGGCGTCTTCGAAGGTCTGGTCGCCCATGTTCTGGTAGACGCGAGCAAGTTGCATGTCCAAGTGGCCCACGATGAGATCGAGGCGGCCGCTCCCAGTCGTGTCGGCAGCGTCGGTGCCCATGCCGGCTTCGAATTGTCCGTCGGCGCTGACGGCAACGCCGGCTACGTATCCCACCTCGCGAAAAGTCCCATCCCGATTATTGTGGAACAGGAAGTTGGGCATGTGGTCGTTGGCGATGAAGATATCCTGCCACCCATCATTGTCGTAATCGAAGGTCACGACGCCGAGGCCATTGCCCCCCTTCAGTCCGACTCCCGAAGATTTGCTGACGTCAGTGAAAGTGCCATCGCCATTGTTGCGATAGAGAGATGGGGGCTCGCCATGGAAATCATCAGGATGGCAATAACTGCGCATGCCCGGTCCGGTGTCGCCACAATAGAAATTGCGCTCGGGAGACCAGTCGACGTAGTTGGCGATGACAAGATCGAGTTTGCCATCATTGTCGAAATCGAACCAAGCCGCGCTGGACGCCCAACGTCCCGCGTTCTGCACGCCGGCCCGTGATGTCACATCGGTGAAGGTGCCGTCGCCATTGTTGTGGTAGAGGATGCAACGGCCATAACCGAGCACGAGCAGGTCGGGGAAGCCGTCGTTGTCGTAATCGCCGACCGCGACACCCATCCCGAAGAGCCCTTCTGCACCGACTCCCGCTTTGAGAGTGACGTCAGTAAACGTTCCATCGCCGTTGTTGCCGTAGAGCGCGCTGCGCAGTGGATGCCGCGGAGCGTAAACACGAGTGGCGGCTCCGTTGACGAGATAAAGATCAGGCAAGCCGTCCTGGTTGTAGTCGATCCATCCGCAGCCAGACCCCATGGTTTCGATGAGATATTTCTCGGGGGAAGCCGCGTTGTCGTGGCGAAAAGAGATTCCGGCCGAATCCGCGACATCGCCGAAGGTGACAGGTGTGTGGGGGGAAGAGAGGAGCCGGGGGAGAGGGAGGGCGAAACCGAGGGAAATTCCGCCGATCTGGCGAAGGAGTTGGCGCCGGGAAAGTGGGGCCGAATTGAGGATTCCGCGCAAGTTAATGTACCGCAAGGGATTGTACGACAGGATTCAGTGAAGAAAATAAGGTTGACAACAGGATCGAATAAAGTATACAAACTCCGGCAATCGAGTAAACGTTTGCTGAACGGCTCTGCGGCATATTTCAGCAGCACTGAGCAGGTTGTCACTCAGAGCATATTGAAGGAGGAACCATGGAGTTTGCGAAGAGACTTGCTGCGTATGTAACGATCGGTCTGGCAGTTCTCCTTGTGCTGGGAGTGCCTGCCGCTCGAGCGCAACATGGTTCTGAAGGAACCGTCACAGTCACGGTTATGGACCCGAGCGGCAGCGTGGTCGGGGGAGCGGAACTGGAACTGCGTGACATTGCCACCAACAATGTCATGAGGGGGAGCACCCAGGAGCATGGCGTCCATACGTTTCTAAATCTGTCGATCGGGAAGTACACGCTTACCGTGAAGAAGCAAGGCTTCCAGACGCAGGAGTTCACGGACGTCGTCGTCGAAGCGACAAAAACGACGGACATCACCGCCAATCTCAAAGTAGGCGCCATAAGCGAGACCGTCCAAGTGACGGGCGGAGCTGCTCCCCTCGTCGAAACGACGACCAATGCGATCGGCAGCACGATCAACCTGAAACAGATCGAGGACCTGCCAATGGTGGGCCGCGATCTGACGCAGATGACGCAGCTGGTTCCCGGATACACCGGAACGCTGGCTGACGGGGGAGGCACATGGAACGGGCTGCCTTCCATCGCGCAGGGCAGCAACATTGACGGAGTGGTAGGCGACGCGGGCCGCATGAAGTTCAGCGGAGCGGCTGAACCGGCTGTGCAGCCTCGCCTGGAAAACATCGAAGAGATGACGGTGCAGACTGATCAGCTCGACCTGAACCAGGGCTTTGGCAATTCAAGTATGCAGATTAACTTCATCACGCGGCGCGGCTCGAATTCCTTTCATGGCCGGGTGTATGAGGATTTTCGAAATGCTGCGCTGAATGCGAACAGCTGGTTCAACGACAATGTAGGGCTGAAGAAAGATGCACTGATCCTGAACGAATTTGGCGGCAGCCTGGGCGGCCCGATCATCAAAGACAAGCTTTTCTTCTTCGGCACATTTGCCATGTCGAAGCAGCCCGGAGAAACCAATACCGACGTATGGGTTTTAACTCCGGCCGCACAGGCTGGCAACTTCACCTACATTGATTCCAATAATGCAACCCAGACCGTCAACGTTTTGCAACTGGCCGCGAATTGTACGATCAATTGCGGGTCCAACCCGCTTCCGTCGACAGTCAACGCCCAGACCGCGTCGACGTTTTCGGCGGTGAACGGCGTTCTCTCAAAGGGCGCTTTGACGTCTCTGAGCGATCCGAACTTTCAACAATTGAATTGGCTGGTCGCAAATCCCAGAACAATGTATTTCCCGACGGTCCGCGTGGACTACAACCCGAATGACCGGATGCGGTTCAATCTCGCGTGGAACTACACGAAGTCGATTCAGCCGGGTGCCAATCCGCCGAACCTTCCGGGTGAGGCATTCGCGAGTACCGGAGCGGGAAACCAATCCAAGTCGTACACAGCGGCTCTGGGTTTCACGCAGACGTTCTCGCCAACCCTAGTGAACGAACTTCGCGGTGGGTTCCTCTACACCGCTAGCTTCTTCGCCTACAACGGAAAGAATCCGACGACCAGCACGCAGCAGATCGCGTGGAACTTTCCCAATCTTCCGTATCCGTTCGCCACCCAGATGAACGGCACGAACTTCCAGATACCGACGGGCTCGTACTATCCCGTCTTCAACGCGTCGGATACTCTGACGTGGCAGCACAAGGCGCACACCTTCAGCTTTGGATTCTCGTGGTGGCGAGAGCAGAACCACTACTACAACGGCGTTCTCGGATTCCCGGGAATCAATTTGGGACTGGCGAATGGCGACCCTGCATTGGGGGCTTTCACCAACGGCTCGTCCGGCACCGTGCCGAATGCTTCGGGAACGGACCTGTCGGAGGCGCAGGAATTGTATGCGGTGCTGGCGGGACGCATCTCCAGCGTCGGTGGCAGCTATGCGTATAGTCAGAAGAGTCAAAGCTACTGTCCGTGTATCGGCACCTACAATCTGGACGAATTGCAGAAAGCATTCGGATTCTTTGCGCAGGACTCGTTCCGCATCAGGCCAACCCTTACGCTGAACTACGGACTGCGGTGGGACCTCACGTGGCCTGATTACGACTTGACGGGCGCTTATCACTCAGCCGCCCCCGATGCGGTATGGGGACCCTCCGGGATCAACAACCTGTTCAATCCAGGGTCTCTCAACGGGACGTCGAACCCCATGCTGACGCAAAACAGTTCTCCCGCGAAGCCGTGGTATGTAGCCCCTCAGCCCGCATTCGGAATTGCGTGGGCACCCCACGGCGGTGGCGGTCCGATTGGCGCATTGATTGGACACGATAAAACGGTACTTCGCGCGGGCTTCTCGCTGCGCCGCTTCACCGAGCCCCAGCAATACTTCTGGAATCAGGCGTCAGACTATGGCGCATTTTATTTTCAGTCGTTCTTCCTGAATCCGATTGGTAGCGGGAACTACGGAGGCTTTACGCCCGGCTCCTTGACGCTGGGGAATCCACTTCCCGCGTTTGGGGTCGCTCCGCAAAACTATCTGAAGACGGAATCCGAGTCCGATTTCACCTTTTTGGGCGGGCCGGGAGTGAATGGCGTCGAAGGAAATATCCGGCAGCCGTATACGGAATCGTGGAACGTGGGTATCCAACGGCAGCTGGGAGAAAGCCGGGCGCTCGAGATCCGCTACCTCGGCAATCGAAGCCTGCGTCAATGGATTGTGCTCAATCAGAACGAAGTCAATATTTTCGAGAACAATTTCCTGTCGCAGTTCAAAGCCGCGCAACAGAATCTGGCGATCAACCAGCAGAACGGAATTACATCATTCGCCAACAACGGCTATGCCGGCCAGCAACCCCTGCCGGTGTTTGACGCCGCATTTGCCGGAGAAACCGCAGGCGGCGCGGGCGTGCCGCTCATCGACTATGCCAATAGCGACTTCGTGAACGACCTGACTTTCGGTCAGGCAGGAGCTTTAGCGGGAGTTCTTGCGAGCGTCAATGGACCGGTGCCGTATTTATGCAACTTGGTGGGGGCAGGATTCGGACCGTGCGCGAACAATCTCGGCTACACGGGGGCAGGCGCTGGATATCCGATCAACTACTTCCAGGCGAATCCATTTGCGCAGGGAGTTGGGCTGAGCCAGCTAGTCGCCAAGGGTTACTCGAACTATAACGCTCTGCAGGTCGATTTCCGCGAGCGTTCGTGGCATGGCTTGCAGTTCGACGCGAACTACACCTGGTCACACACCCTCGGCATCTCGACCCAGAACAACTGGCAAGGTGCCGTCACTTCATTCACTCTGCGCGACATGCGTATGAGCTATGGGCCGACGCTATTCGACATCCGGCACTCGGTGCACATCAACGGAACGTATGACCTGCCGTTCGGCAAAGGCAAACAGTTCGCAGACAAAGGCGGAGTGGTCGATCGAATTGTTGGCGGGTGGACCCTAGGTTCCATCTTTACGTGGCAGACGGGTAATCCCTTCCTGCTGCAGGGCGGATACAACACCTTCAATGACTATGGCGACGGCGGAGTAGTCCTCAATGGAGTCAGCCCGTCGCAGCTGCAGAGCTCAGTGGGTGTGTACCACATTGCGGGCACGCCAACCGTCTCGTTCCTGAATCCCAAGTACCTAGCGATTTCCTCTGGTGTTAATACGGGCGGTGGAGCGAACTCGAACTTCATCGTCCCGAACACAACACCAGGAACGTTCGGA
>Ga0335070_10000787_pt1 | contig 36181 bp, 34 predicted proteins | sample Lox_Sample_13_FD_206722 | JGI IMG/M metagenome (GOLD analysis project Ga0335070, IMG submission 206722) | Soil microbial communities from Loxahatchee National Wildlife Refuge, Florida, United States - Lox_Sample_1.3 | ecosystem: Environmental > Terrestrial > Soil > Wetlands | place: USA... | reverse complement strand
ATCGGTGCTTTCCGAGGAGATCAAGGAGAAAATGCGCGCGTCGGTTCCGTTGGGCCGCACGGGTACCGATCTGGACGTCGCCAACGCCGTCAAGTTCCTGGCGTCGGAAGAGGCGGGCTACATCACCGGTGAGGTGCTGAAGGTCAACGGCGGAATCCTGATGGGCTGACTTGCCGCACATGATGCCCGAGACCGAGATCGCCGAGGTCAAGACACTAGCCGAACTGGAACATGTTCGTAAACTGCTCCGGAGCTACCAGGCAGAATTACCCGCACAATGCCGGTTTGCTGACGCGGAGTGGCAAAACCTTCCGGGAGCCTACAGCGCACCGGGCGGCACGCTGCTGCTGGCGACGGTATCCGGGCAGCCCGCCGGCTGCGTCGGACTGAGGACTTTTCCACTGGTCGGCACCTGCGAGATGAAGCGCTTGTACGTGGCGCCGATATTTCGCGGCCGCCAGACCGGACGCGCACTGGTGGAGCGGGTGATATCCATAGCGCGCCAACTGGGCTACACGCGCATGCGACTGGACACCCATCCGCTGACGATGGGGGCGGCGGTGGCACTGTATCGTCATGTCGGGTTTGTGGAGGTCCCTGCGTTCCCGGTTGAGGCTGTGGAAGACTTGCTGTACATGCAGCTGCCCCTGTGAGCCGGACGCGGAAGACAGGTGGCGCCTTGCTTTCGATATAGCCTGTTCGTGTGGCAGACCATCACCACAGTGGTGTGCATTTAAGCCACTTTAGTAATGAATGGGTAACCTATTACTACTTGAGCCCGGCGGGAGGTCCGCAAGAAAACGTACGAAAATTCAAAGTTTTGCTTGCCACCCCTGTGACAAGTGATTACTATGCAGTTAACTTCGGGCCCACTTCAATCAAGGAAATCCACCTGACATGAATATCGGCGAAACGATCCGCAACTACCGCTTGCAAAAAGGCATGTCTCAGGGTGACATCGAAAAGCGAACCGGGCTCCTGCGATGTTATTTGTCGCGGGTAGAAAACGGACATACCATCCCTTCGCTCGACACGCTCGCCAAAATCGCAATTGCCATGGATATACCGCTGGCGCACTTCTTCAATGAAAACCACAGCGAGAGCGGCGGCAAGGCATCGCCGCAACTGGCCGAGGAAGAGGTGCGATTCCTGACGCAAATCCGCCGGTATTCGTCGAGCCTCAACGACAGCGATCGCAAGTTAGTGATTGCGATGGTGAAAAAGATGGCCTCGGCGTCGGCGTCGGCCGGCCGGTAACGACGGCACCACGACCTCGTTTCATCAGGCGAAGAAACGCTCGGAGATGCCGATGCGTTCACTGACCGTGCTGCGAGACCGACTACGCACGCTTCCCTGAACACCAAACTCCCCTTTACTCTGGAGAAGCAGCATCCGCTCAGCTCCCGAGGCGCGGCCTTGGCGGCGGCTGGCCGGCAGAGGACTCACTTTGTTTCGAGGAAAGCATGGCGAAGATTCAAAGAGCACTACTGAGCGTCACGGACAAGACCGGGCTGGCGGAATTTGCGCGCCAACTCGATGGCATGGGCATCGCACTCATCTCCACCGGGGGTACGGCGAAGTCGCTGCGGGATGCCGGCATTGCTGTGACAGACATCTCCCAGCTGACCGGGTTTCCCGAGATGCTGGACGGACGTGTGAAGACGCTGCACCCCAAAGTGCATGGAGGAATCCTTCATGTTCGGGACAACCCGCAGCACCGTGCGGCGGTCGCGGAGCATGGCATTCAGCCCATCGACATGGTGGTGGTAAACCTGTACGCCTTTGAGAAGACCGCGGGGAAGCCGGGCGTGGAGTTTCACGACGTCATGGAGAACATCGACATCGGCGGGCCTTCGATGGTGCGCTCGGCGGCGAAGAACTTTCAAGACGTGGCCATTGTGACTTCGCCGACGGACTATGACGCGGTCGCGGCGGAGATGAAAGCGAGCGACGGCTCGCTCTCGCTGGCGACGAAGTGGCGGCTGGCGCAGAAGGCGTTTGCCACCACGGCAGCGTATGACTCGGCGATTGCGTCAACCCTGGAGAGCATCGCGCCGCCCTCGGATGACAAGTTTGCGATCGGAAGCCGGGAGGGCTTTCCTGAGACGCTGAGGCTGTCGTTCCGCAAGGCCTTCGACCTGCGCTACGGCGAGAACCCCCACCAGAAGGCAGCGCTGTACGGCGACGGCTCGGGCAAAGGTGTGGCCAACAGCAAGCAGTTGCAGGGCAAGGAGCTTAGCTACAACAACATCGTCGATCTGCAAGCGGCGTGGGACCTGGCGCAGGAGTTTGTCGAGCCGGTGGTCGCGATCATCAAACACACGAACCCGTGCGGGACAGCGGTAGCTTCCACACTGTCAGAGGCCTACAAGCGCGCCCTGGAGTGCGACCCGGTATCGGCCTTTGGCGGCGTGATCGGGGTGAACCGGCCCATCGATGCCGCGACTGCGAGCGAGATGGCGAAGCTGTTTCTCGAGGTGATTGCAGCGCCGAAGTTCGAGGACCGGGCACAGGAGATCTTCGCAGCGAAGAAGAACTTGCGCCTGGTGGAAGTGGACGCCATGCAGCAGAAGTGGGTGCTGAAGAACGTTTCCGGCGGCGTACTGCTGCAGGACAACGATGTGCGTCCGCTGACTGAGGCTGACCTGAAGGTTGTCAGCCGGCGCCAGCCGACCACGCAGGAAATGAAAGACCTGCTGTTCGCCTGGAAGGTGTGCAAGCACGTGAAGTCGAATGCGATCCTCTACGCTCGCAATGGTCAGACTACGGGCGTGGGAGCCGGTCAGATGAGCCGCGTGGATTCGGCGCGCATCGGCGCGATGAAGTCAGTGCTGGGCATCAAGGGCTCGGTGGCGGCATCGGATGCGTTTTTCCCGTTCCCCGATGGCGTGGAAGTCATTGCTGAAGCGGGGGCGACGGCGATCATTCAGCCGGGCGGCTCCGTGCGGGACCAGGAAGTGATCGAAGCGGCCAACAAGCTGGGGTTGGCCATGGTGACGACGGGCGTGCGGCACTTCCGGCACTAGCGCTTGCGGACGACGATGACGCGGGGGATGCCCTGCAGGTCGGGCACAACTTCCGGATTATCCCACAATGTGGGATACAGCAAAGCGATCACCGCATCGCGCATGGAGTAGCCGATCTCCATGGCAAGCCATCCACCGGGTTTGAGCGCGGCGTGCGCCTGGTCAATCAGCGGCCGGATGACGTCGAGGCCATGCTCTCCGGCGAAGACGGCCATGCGGGGCTCGAACTGGAAGACGGAGCGCTGTACCTTGTCGGCTTCGCCCTGGCCGACGTAAGGCGGGTTGCTGACGACGAAGTCGAAATCGTGTCTGTTCGCCAGCGTCGCAAGCACGTTGCTCTGGAGAAAGTGGACGCGGCCCTCCAGTTGCAGGCGAGCGGCGTTGGCACGGGCGATTTCCAGGGCGTCGGTGGAGAGATCCACCCCGAATACTTCCGCGCTCCTCAATTCGTGTGCGAGCGCAAGGGCGATGCAGCCCGAGCCGGTGCCCACGTCCACGATGCGGGGCGCCGGAACTTCGCCCGCCAGCTCCAGCACGGTTTCGACCAGGTGTTCCGTCTCCGGCCGTGGAATCAACACCGCCGGTGAGACGATGAAGTCCAGTCCCCAAAACTCCTGATGACCGGTGATGTATTGCGAAGGGACACCGGAGGCACGCTGGGCAACGACATCGTCATAGCGCATCTGCTCTTCGGCGGAAAGTTCGCGCTCGGGGTGGGCATAGAGGTGAGCGCGGTTCACGCCGAGCACGAACATCAGCAGCGTCTCGGCGTTCATGCGAGGCGAGCCACAATCGGAGGATTCCAGGTGTGCGACCGCCGAAGTTAGCGCGTGCTTGAGTTGCACGGGATCAGGCGACGACCTCCGACTCCTGTTTCAGCTTCTCGGCCTGATAATGCGTGATCAGCGCGTCGATCAGAGGCTGCAGCTTGCCGTCCATGAATTCGGGCAACTGGTGAACGGTATAGCCGATGCGGTGGTCAGTGACGCGGTTCTGCGGAAAATTGTAGGTGCGGATCTTCTCGCTGCGGTCGCCCGTGCCCACCATCGCCTTGCGTTCTTTCGCCAGCGCTTCCTGCTGCTTCTCTTGCTCCATTTCGTAGAGCCGGGCGCGGAGCACGCGCATGGCTTTCTCGCGGTTCTTGATCTGCGACTTCTCGTCCTGGCAACTCACCACCGTGTTGGTCGGCAAGTGGGTAATGCGCACCGCAGAATAAGTCGTGTTGACCGACTGCCCGCCCGGCCCCGACGAACAGAACGTATCGATACGGATGTCCTTGGGCTCGATCTTGACGTCCACGTCCTCGGCTTCGGGCAGCACGGCCACGGTGACGGCAGAGGTGTGCACGCGTCCCTGGGTTTCCGTCTCGGGCACGCGCTGCACGCGATGCACACCGCTCTCGTACTTCAGGCGCGAATAGACTCCCTGGCCCTCGATGATGGCAATGACTTCCTTCAGGCCGCCAACGCCGGACTCCGAGGTGGAGAGCACCTCGACCTTCCATCGGTTGGCTTCCGCGTAGCGGTTGTACATGCGGAACATCTCGGCCGCGAACAGTGTCGCCTCGTCGCCGCCGGTGCCGGCGCGGATTTCCAGAATGACGTTCTTCTCGTCGTTGGGGTCCTTGGGGAGCAGCAGAATCTTCAGCTCCTCTTCGACTTCGTGCAAACGCTTGTCGAGGTGCGCCAACTCTTCCTGCGCGTAGGAGAGCATTTCAGGATCAGTTTCGCCCTCGAGCAGGGCCTTGCTCTCGACGATGCCGCGCGTGAGGTCCTTGTACTCGCGATACCTCTCTACAAGAGCAGAGAGTTCGCTGTGCGCCTTGGCGGTCTTCTGGTAACGCGCTGAGTCGGAGACGATCTCCGGCGACGCCAACGCCTGGTTCAACTCTTCGTACTTGGCTTCGATTTGTTCTAAACGCTCGAACATGAAGTTCACCGGCCCTTCGCTGCACAACAGGGCCAAACCTAGTATTGCACGGGAACTCGAGGGAAGGTCCTTGCCAACTGCGGGACGCGCGAACGCAGTTACCCACGGGTTAGATGCTGGGAAGGCGGCTAGAGTTACGCCTCTTCCCAGCCGTGACACCCCACCCGGCTTGCGGCAGTCCGCTAGGCCAGCGCATAAAGGTATTCGACAAACGAGCTCACCGCGCCGTCGATGCCTGCAACCTTGGGATTGGTGGAATCGATCAGGTAGTACTCATTCGGAGCGTGAGCGCCTGTCCCGTGACCGAGCCCGAAATGTCCTGCCGGCAGGTTCAGCGGCGCCGTGGTGAAGATGTATCCCGGCCACGATCCTGCCGCCCGCGGCCATAGGAGGGGATCCAGTCCGAGCTTCTTGTAGGTTGCCATTTGCGCCTGGATGAGCTTGCTATCGGGCGAGGTCTGGTTCGGATCGTAACCTCCGCTCATGTTGACCTCGATATCGCCGAAGCCGTGCTTGGCCAAGTGCTCCTTGAGCAGCTCGAGTGTGCCCGATGCGGTCATGTCGGGCACCAGGCGCATGTCGATCTTGGCGACGGCGCGATGCGGCAGAACCGTCTTGCCTCCGGGGCCGGTGTATCCCGCCACCAGCCCTTCGATGTTGATGGTGGGTTGCGATTCCAGCGCGATCATGGCGTCCACCCATTTTTTATCGCCTGTCCAGTGCTGCACACCGAGCTGCTTCTTCATGGTTTCTTCGCTGCGCCGCGCCGCAACTGCCTCAATCATCTTCACCTGCGCGGGTGTAAGCGGCTTTGCTTTATCGAAGAAACCCGCCACGGCGGGCGTATGACCATCGGGTGCAATTAGCGTATTCAGCGCCTGCACCAGGTGCCAGGTCGGGCTGTCCACCGCGGCCTCCAAGCTGGAATGCACGTCATGTGACGGCCCGCGCCCCCACTTTTCGCCGGTGGAAACCAGTTCGAGCTCGACCACTCCCTTGGCGCCAAGGTCAATCTCGACATTGCCGTCAACTCCTTGCGCTGCTGACGGCATGAAAACACCAATGGATTTCTGCAGCGCTGCGGTGACCTTGGGATTGCGCACAATCTCTGGAAAATGCGGCGAGCCAATTTCTTCCTCGCCCTCACAGACCAAGACAAGATTCACCGGCAGCTTCGTATTCGCGGCCTTGAACGCCCGCAGGGCCCCCAGGAATGCCGTCTCCGGTCCCTTCTGGTTCACCGCGCCACGACCGACGCAGACGCGTCCCAAACCATCCTTCTCGACGATCTTTCCTTCCAGCGGCGGCGAGGACCATTCCGCAGGGTCAAACTGCTTCACGTCGTACATGAAGTAGATGGCGACGGTGGCAGGCGCACCGGCATCGATGACTCCGAAGACTCCGGGCTTGCCGGAGGTCGGTACGATCTCGACGTTCGTGAATCCGGCCTCACGCGCCAGCTTGGCCATATACTCGGGGCCCTGCGGGTAGTTGCGGTTCTCGGCGGCGATGGAGGGCAGCGCGATCCACTCCTGCAGGTGCTTGACGTTCTCGTCGTGCATCTTGGGGACTTTGTCCAGCACGGCCTGCATGCCGGGATTCGCAGCAGAGAATGCGTCGAGCGGCAGTGCGGCGACGGCGGCCCCGGCTAATGCACCTTGGATAAATTCACGACGGTTGAACTGGCTATTTTCCGAAACAGTCACGAGATCTCCTTCCCCATGTCACGCAACGGAAGTTTTGAGCTTTTTGAAAGACACGGTGAAGACTATTCGCCCATCCAGGCGCCGTAAGGCCGCAAGGGTTGGATGTTGTCGCAGATGATCTTGAGAGCCCCGGTCAAGGGCACGGCCAGAATCAGACCCATGGCGCCCCACAGCCATCCCCAGAACAGCAGCGCGATCGTGACCGCCAGGGGGTTCAATTGAAGCCGCTTCCCCAGCACCATGGGATAGAGCACGTTCATGGCGAAAAGATGCAGTCCTACCACAACCCCACACGCCAGGATGAAGGTGGCGGTCGTAAGGTAACCGAGGCCGACGATCACCGGCGGCAGTATGGCGAGAAACACTCCCAGGTATGGAACCAGGCTCAGGAAACCGCTTATGACACCGAGAAAATAGAAGTACGGGAGTCCCATCAAACCAAATGCAGCCATGCTTGCGGCGCTCAGGAATAGCCCGATTACGAAATTCCCCACGATAAACGAGCGAATCATCGCCGCAATCAGACCTAACGTGACGTAGGCGGTATTACGGTTTTCCATACGGAACAGCATCACCGACGATGCCCGTACGTGGTCCTGCCAGCTCAGCATGAAATAGATCAGAAAGGGAACGAACGAGACTGCCAGCAGCATTTCCGAAACCGCACTCATGTTACGGCTGACCAGATTGCGCAAGCTGCTGGGCTCCCGGACGGTGACAGCGTTCTTGTCTTCGGGCTCTGGAGGCAACACGGTTTCGGTTGTCTTTTCAAACTGCTCAGCCCGCTGACGAATGTCCTTGACGATGCGTTGCAACCGGGTCCTGTACTGCGGCATTTGCGACACAAAATCCACTGCGCGGGCGTAGGAGAGGTACGAAACGGTGGCGATGGTGCCCACCAGAAGTATCACGGCGAGAAATGCCCCGAGGGCACGTGGAATGCGGAAATTGGAGACGGCGTCCACCACCGGCGCCAGCACGAAGGCCAGCAGGACCGCGGTCAGGATGACGACCAGGATCAGCTTGGCCAGATACATCAGGCTCAGGACCGCCGCGGTGGCCAGGATAACGAGCGAGGCTGCCTGCATTCGCTGCAGACGGCGTAACTCCTGTCTTTCTTCGAACGGACGCACTTCGCCCTTGGGCACGGGAGGTGGCAAAGCCGCGGGTCCGGCGACCGGGTCGTTGCCCGTGGCACCTGCCAAGCGGATTTCGTCGATGAGGGGATCCGGCATTGCGCCTATCGTACTCGCTCGACCTGCGAAGTGGGAACTAGGATAACCTTGTGGGCATCAATATGGAAACTCCTACTCCGCGGTCGGGGGAGCGACCGCATGCCGGGCGGGTCATGGCCGTGGACTATGGTTCTCGGCGAATTGGCCTGGCGGTGACCGATCCCTTGGGTATCACGGCCCAGGGCCTGCCCACGCTGCATCGCAGCAACAAACGTAGCGATCTCGATCATCTCCGCCGATCCATCAAACGGTACGGAGTCGCGGAAATCGTGGTGGGGCTGCCTCTCCGCATGAGCGGTGAGGCGGGAACGCAGTCACAGAAAGTGGAAGAATTCGCGGAAGAACTCCGTGCCAGGTTCAAGTTGCCGGTGCATCTTTTCGATGAGCGGCTTACCTCGGTTGAGGCCAACCGCGTGCTCGACGAGACCGAGATGAGCGGCCGTCGCCGGACGGAAGTGGTGGACCAACTTGCCGCAGTGCTGATCCTGCAGGCATTTCTCGAGACACGGCAGTCGCAAAAAGCATGAAACCGCGCTGGGCCTTCATCGTCTAGACTGCTGCTGTTGGACTTTGACAAATCCTGTGGTGCGAAAGCTGATAATACTCATTCTGCTGCTCGGGCTGGCGGCCATTCTATGGTTCGCGTGGGCGGCCCTGTTGCCGCTTAATCCCGGCGAAACGAAATTCGTTCTGCTGCGGCCGGGATGGAGTTCCCGTCACATCGCCCAGTCGCTGCAGCGCGAGGGCATCATCCGCAGCGCGACTGCGTTTCTCCTGGCGCATTACGCGTTGGGACAGGGCCGCCTGAAAGCTGGGGAGTACAAATTCGACGTTCCCGCGAACGCCTTTGAGGTACGAGACCGCATATTGCGCGGCGATGTCTTCGCCCGCACCGTGGTGGTACCGGAGGGCTACAACCTCTACGACATCGCGGCAGCAGTCGAGCAGGCCGGGCTCGGTAGTGCTGCCGAATTCATCTCCGTCGCCCAGCGCGACGTGCAGCTTCTGCGCGACATTGATCCGCACGCAACGTCACTCGAGGGCTACCTGTTTCCGGACACCTATCAGTTCACCCGCATCGATACGCCCCGCGACATCGCGGCGGCAATGGTGCATCGCTTCCGCCAGACGGCGCAGAAGATTGGGCTGCTGGGCAATCCCGATATCCACCGTATCGTGACCATGGCGTCGATTGTTGAGAAGGAAACCGCGGTGCCGGAGGAACGCGCGCTGGTGGCCAGCGTTTACTACAACCGGCTGGACAAGAACATGCTGCTGGGCGCAGACCCCACCGTCATCTATGCGGCGTTACTGGCCGGGCGGTACCGGGGCACAATCTACCAGTCCGACTTGCAGTTCGATTCGCCTTACAACACATACAAGTACCCCGGTCTGCCTCCAGGGCCGATCGCCAATCCGGGAGCCGCGTCTTTGCAGGCCGCCATGCACCCGGACGAGAGCGGATTCTTGTACTTTGTGAGCGACAACACTGGGCACCACCGCTTTTCGCGCAATGCGGCGGAGCATGAGAAGAACGTCGCCGCATATCGCCGGGCTTTAGCGGCGCAACACTGACGGGGCGTCGAAACTGCACCGCTGGGGGGCGGACAAAGGCGCCCGTCCGGGTCTATACTTGTACGTTTGGAACAGCGATTTTCCTGTCTCCTATGAAGCCGTCTCGTTGCCTGCTTCCCGCCGTATTCTTGTTCCTTCTGGGCGCTACCGGGTGCCTCTTTCACACCCGGACGGTGGAGGTGCGCCTCAGCAGCGCCAAACTGCAGACGGCAACGCAACAGGAGCTGATTGATCGCCTGAATGAGAGCGCCGCCCGGGTTACGTCCCTCAATGCAACCGTGGACATCGACACTTCCTACGGCGGCGAGAAACGCGGCAAAGTCACAGACTTCAAGGAAATTCGCGGCTACATCCTAGTCCGCAAGCCGAACATGCTGCGCATGATCGGGCTGTATCCGATCGTGCGCAACAAGGCCTTCGACATGGTCAGCGATGGCCACGAATTCAAACTGTCGGTCCCGGGCACCAACAAGTTTTACATCGGGCACAATGAGGTAACTATCCCGGACTCTGCCAGTGCCCTCGATACTCTGCGGCCACAGGCCATCTATGATGCACTGCTATTGCAGCCCATCGATCCGGAAAATGAGATTGCTGTTATGGAGAGCAGCCAAGAGATGGTCGTAGATGCCAAGACCCACAAGCTGGCGCAGCAGCCGAACTACGTGCTGGACGTGATCCAGAAGACCGACCACGGCTGGATCCTGGCACGCAAGGTCATCTTTGACCGCACGACCCTGGTGGCCCACCGGCAGGTTGTGTACGACACCCGCGGGAATCCCGTTACCGATGCGCGTTACCAGGTGTTCAAAGATTACGACGGCGTCTCCTTCCCCAGCTACATCGATATCAGGCGGCCGCAGGAAGAATACGACATCCGCCTGTTCATCGTGAAGCTAAACATCAACCAGCCCATCACGGAGGACCAGTTTGCACTGCAGCAGCCGCCGGGATCGCAACTGGTGAACCTCGACAACCGCAACACAAACGCGTCGGGCACAAAGCCGAACGTGACGAACGGAGCCTCGACGCCTACAGCCGCTGATTCGGCTCCGCCGCACTGAGGATTGCGAGCCGCACCTTCCAGCCGAGCAAAAGAAGGCCCAGTCCCTCGAGGAACTGGGGCCTATCGGAATACTGCGACCCGAATGCGGAGATTACCGCTTCGATTGGCCTCGGGCCATCTTCTTGACCTTGCGCTTGGCCGAGCCGCGGGCATGGGTGCGGGCAGCTTTGGGCGCCGCCTTCTTGCGGGCGGCCCGCTTCAGCTTCTTGCGCTCAATCTTGTCGGTAATGCTCTGGGTGTTTGCCATGGATTGTGAGTTCCTTCGTGATCTTGGATTCGAAGCTCGCGCTTCCAAACGCTCTACTGGCGAAGGCCAATGCCCTGTAGTCCTTCGTCTGCGCCACTGGACGGATCATGCCTTCTCCAGTTGGGCGTATTTCTCGACCAGCTTTTTCAAGCCGAACCTAGGAAATTGTACCGTAATCTTGGCGTTCTCTCCTTCGCCCTCGCGTTTGTATACCAGGCCCTCACCATACTTGGGGTGCCGCACGCGCTGACCGGGACGGAATCCGCTGCTCCCGGCTGGTTCGACAGGCTGCGGTTTCGGCAGCGAGAACTTCTTCCCACGCGAGGCGAAAAACTCGGCGATATTCCCGACAGAGTTGTAGGTGGTCCCACGATAGGCGTTCCGGGGGGCAGACCGCGGTTGCCCGAACTGCGGACGCTGGTCCTCATCCTCATACGCGTAGTGCGAGCGCGGCTGGTCGTCGTCGTCGTACATTCGCGACGACGGACGGCGCGCGCTGCCGATGTCCTGCAGCAACTCGTGCGGGATCTCCTCGAGAAAGCGCGAGGGGATGCTTGCTTCCGGCATGTCAGTGCCGTAACGGCGGCGGAAGCGCGCGTTGGTGAGGATTAGCATATCCATGGCACGGGTCATGCCGACGTAGCACAGGCGCCGCTCCTCCTCGATGTCGTCGGGCGCCATGAGGGTTCGGGAATGTGGAAAAAGACCTTCCTCCAGGCCCACCAAGAGCACAAGCGGAAACTCCAGCCCCTTTGCGGCGTGCAACGTCATCAGGGTGATGCGAGAATTTTCATCGTAATCGTCCGCATCGCTGACCAGGGCTGCGTGGTCGAGGAATTCGTTCAGCGTCTCTCCCCGGTCGCGCGAATCCATGGCGGCATTCACCAGTTCGCGCAGGTTCTCGATACGAGCCAGCGCGTCGGGCGTATCTTCCTCTTCCAACTGCTTGATGTAGCCCGTTCGGTCGATCAGGAACTTCAGCAACTCGGCGGTCGCGGCGCCATCACCGGGGGCACGGAAGCCCTCAACCGCGTCGGCGATAACGTCCTCGGGATCGTCCCCGGAATTAACTTGCGAAGAAAAGGATTCCGGGCTGAAATCCGTTTCGCCGCCGCCGGCAAACATTTCCGGCGAGAACTCGATGGCGTGTTGTGATTCGCCCTGTTCGTCTGCCGCAGCGGGGGAGGCCGTCTCGACCAGATGTTCCCGGAAGGAACCGAGATACATGGCCCGGGCGTCATCCACCAACTGCTTGAAGCCCTTGAGCGCCGCCAGTGCCCGCGGTTGCAACAACTGGCGAGCGATGCCCTCTTGAATTGCGCCCCAAAGCGACAGCCTGGTCTCCAGGGCAATCCGCTCCAGGGTCTCGGTGGTGGTCTTGCCGATGCCTCGAGCAGGCGTGTTAATGACGCGCTGCATGGCAATCGAGTCATCCGGATTCTGGATGGCCTTGAGATACGAAATCATGTCCTTGATTTCGGCGCGTTCGTAGAAGCTGAAGCCTCCCACAACGTGGTACTTCAACTGGTAGCGGCGCATGGCTTCTTCCAGCAGGCGTGACTGCGAATTGGTGCGATAAAGTACCGCTGCCCGCGGGATGTGCCCACCGCCGGCCCCCGCCTGGGCGAAATATTTGGTGATGTAGTCGGCGGCAAACAGCGCCTCGTTCTCGCCGTCCGGTGCCTCATAATATCCGACGTTGGCGCCTCCCATGCGGTCGGTCCACAAGTTCTTGCCTTTGCGCTTGACGTTGCGTGATACGACTGCCGACGCCGCCTGCAGAATGTTCTGCGTGGAGCGGTAGTTCTGCTCCAGGCGAATGATGCGCGCCTCGGGAAAGTCCTGCTCGAATTCGAGAATGTTGCGTATATCGGCGCCGCGCCACGAGTAGATGCTCTGGTCCTCGTCGCCGACGGCACAGACATTGTGCTCATCTCCGGCCAGCAGCCGCATCAGTTCGTACTGCGGGCGGTTGGTGTCCTGGTATTCGTCCACCAGAATGTGGCGATATCGGCGATTGTAGCGTTCGCGGATTTCGCCGGAGGCCTTCAGCACGCGCACGGCGTAGAGCAGGAGATCGTCGAAATCGAGCGCATTCGACTTTGCCAGCTCCTGCTTATAGACCTCGTAGATGTGGGCGATCCGCTCGGTCTTAGGGTCCGCTGATTCGAGATAAACCTCTTGCGGATCGCGCATGTGGTTCTTCGCCCACGAAATTCGCGATAGCACGCTGCGCGGCGTCAATTGCTTGTCGTCGATACCCAGGCGGCGCATGGCGGCCTTCACCACGCTTTGCTGGTCGGCTTCGTCATAGATGACGAAGTCCTTCCGGTATCCCTTGCCGCCGATTTGCAGGCTCTCGATGTCCCGGCGCAGTAGCCGCACACAAAACGAGTGAAAGGTGGAGATGAGCGGTTTAGCCAACGTGCGCGCACCCACCAGCGACTCGACGCGACTTGCCATTTCGCTCGCTGCCTTATTGGTAAAGGTGACAGCGAGGATAGAATCAGGCGCTACGCCGACATGATCGATCAGGTGGGCGATGCGGTAGGTGATGACCCGCGTCTTGCCGCTGCCGGCGCCCGCCAGAATCAGGACGGGCCCGCTCACCGTTTCCACGGCTTCGCGTTGCTGAGGATTTAACTGCGAAAGGTAAGACAAATCTGACTTCCTGAACTCCTGCGTGGGACGATCAGTTGGGCTTGCTGCCGCTGGGCGCAGCGCCCATGAGGCGTTGCGCTTTGCACTCCGGGCAGGGACAGTGCTCGCGCAGAAACTCCCACGAGTAGATGCCGTGCTGGTGGCCGTCGTTCCAGGTGAACCGGATACCGTACTTGCCCACCGGCTCGACCTCGGTCGGGCGCGCGAGGGCCTTGAAAATCGGTAGCGTGCCCGCTACCGGCTTCAGCGGATCGCCGGGCTGGCGGCCATCCTTGTCCCGCTCTTCCTGGCACAGCGCACATGGACACGCATCGCGCAAAAAGACGAAGCTGTACGAGCTGCGGTGGCCATCCTTCCACTCGATGTCCATACCGCTGCCGGTGGTCTTGTTCACTTTCACCGACTTGGGATCAGCGACCACTTCCATGACCGCGAAGTTCCTCGCAAAGCTCTGCGCAGCAGCTAACCATCTAGTATCGCAGAAAATGAAATGCCGGTGACGGCCGCATCCCCCTGGAAGATGAAAGCAAACTGCTAAGCTGGTGGTAACGCCACCAAAAGAAGTGCGGGAGAGCGCGCTATGCCGGACGTACGTCGTGGTCTCATCATCGTGAACACTGGGCCTGGGAAGGGCAAGACCACTGCCGCTATGGGGACGGCCCTGCGCGCGGTCGGCAACGGCATGAAGGTCCTCATGCTGCAGTTCCTCAAGGGCTCGTGGCATTACGGCGAGCTGGATGCCGTCAAGGCCTTCGGCGACAACTTTGTCATGAAACAGATGGGCCGCGGCTTCGTGAAAGTCGGCGGCGCGGAAACCGATCCCGAAGATGTGCGCCTGGTGGAGGAAGCCTGGGCGGAGGCGGAGCAGGCCATCCTCTCGGGCGCGTGGGACCTGGTCATCCTCGACGAGATCAACTACGCCATCAGCTACAAGATGCTCGACCCGGAAAAGGTCGTGGCGGCCTTGAAAAAGAAGCCGGAGATGCTGCATGTCATCCTCACCGGACGCAACGCCCACCCCAGCATCGTCGAGATCGCCGACACGGTTACGGAAATGAAGGAAGTCAAGCACGCCTACGCTAAGGGCATCGAAGCGCAGCGCGGCATCGAGTACTGATCAGCGACAAATCTCATTCCCGTCGGCTACACTGTTGAACGACTATGGCGTGGTTCAAGCGGGAGCAGGCGGAACTCGATACCTCGGGCGAGAAGCGGGTCAAGACCGAGGGCCTCTGGGTGAAGTGCGACCAGTGCCGCCAGATCATCTGGAAGAAGGACCTCGACCTGAACCTCAATGTGTGCCCCAAGTGCGAGCGCCATTTCCGCATCGATGCCCGCACCCGGCTTGGCCTCCTGCTCGATGACGGCCAGTATCAGACGGAAGACGGCAACCTCGTTTCTACCGATCCGCTCAAGTTCACCGACCTGAAACCCTACTCCGATCGCCTGCAGAAGGCACGGACGGAAACCGGACTGAACGACGCCATCATCAACGCCCGCGGCAAGCTGCACGGCAAGCCGGTCCTCGTCAGCGCTATGGAGTACTCCTTCATCGGCGGCTCCATGGGCGCCGTCGTCGGCGAAGTCATCACCCGGGCGATCGAGAAGGCGACGGAGGAAAAGCTGCCACTGATTATCGTCTCGGCCTCGGGCGGCGCGCGCATGATGGAAGGCGTGGTCAGCCTGATGCAACTGGCGAAGATCTCTTCCGCGCTGGCCCGCATGGACGACGCCAAGGTCCCTTACATCTCGGTGCTCACCGACCCGACAACCGGAGGCGTGACCGCCTCGTTCGCCATGCTCGGCGACTTGAACATCGCCGAACCGGGCGCGCTCATCGGCTTTGCCGGGCCGCGGGTGATTGAGCAGACCATCCGCCAGAAGCTGCCCGAAGGCTTCCAGCGCAGTGAATTCCTGCTGCAACATGGCATGCTCGACGCGGTGGTCCACCGCCGCGATCTGAAGAACTACATCTCCCGCGCCCTCGACTTCATGCAGGTCCCGGCATCGTCCTGACGATTGTGCGCAGCATCACCGAAGCCACTAGCTTGATGCTTTACACTCGCAGCGGGAGCGAGCCATGAAAGCTGTTGTCGTTGCACGAGCGGGCGGGCCTGAGGTCCTGGAAGTCCGCCAAGTTCCTGAACCGGTTGCCCAGCCGGGTGAGGTGATCGTCCGCGTCGAGGCTGTAGGTGTGAACTTCGCCGACACCCTGTCCACGCGTGGCGTTTACAAGAGCACGCCTCCGCCCCCGTTTATTTCCGGCCGCGAATTCGCCGGCGTCATCGAGGGTACCGAAGAGCGCGTGATGGGCTACGCGCAATACGGCGCGGCGGCAGAGGAGATCGCGATTTCGCGGAAGATGATTTGGCCGCAGCCTAAAGGCTGGTCTTCGCAGCAGTCGGCGGCCTTCCCGGTCAACTTCTTCACCGCCTACCTGGCGTATTGGAAGGCGGGGATGACCTCCGACGCCATCGAGCCGGTTTACGTCGCAGACGAACGCCGGCGCCGCGTGCTGATTCACGCCGTCGCCGGTGGCGTGGGCACGGCAGCCGTCCAGATCGGCCACCTGCTGGAGATCGAAACGTACGGAACGGCTTCTTCGGCGGAGAAACTTGCGCGCGTTGCCCAGCTTGGCCTCGATCATGGCATCAACTACCGCGAGGTGGACTACGAGCAGCGCGTCCGTGAACTGACCAACGGCGAAGGAGTGGACGCCGTGTTTGAGATGCTGGGCGGTGAGCACACCGCCAAGAGCCTGCGCTGCTGCCGCGACTTTGGGCGAGTCATCATCTACGGCACCGCCACCGGCGAACGCCAAAAATTCGACGTCGGCGCCATGATGTCGCGCGGCCTGAGCGCGCATGGCTTGTGGTTGAGCTTCCTCGCCAATGACCACGTGCTGATGAACGATTGCCTGAAAGCCATGCAGCCGTGGATCGAGCAAGGCAAATTGCACCCAGAGATCGGTCATACTTTGCCCATGGAGCAGGCAGGCGAGGCGCACCGCCTGCTGTTGCAGCGGGCCAACTACGGAAAGATCGTGCTTACTGTCGCCTAAACGAACATCTACGCCGGTTATGTGAACTTTGGCTTGTGGTCACTCAACCGCCAATCCGCGCCGGCTATGGCAACTTCCTTGACCATATATGAATCTAATTGAAGATATGAACTTCATCCCTCTTGTAGGTTTTGGGGCGGGCACTTTGTGTACGCTCGCTTACTTGCCACAGGCGTTGCACTCTTTCCGCACCAAATCGGTGCGCGACATCTCGCTCGGCATGCTGGTCAGCTTGAATGTTGGGTTGCTTTTGTGGGTCGCCTACGGGTTCCTGATTCGTTCGCTTCCCATCATTCTGCCCAATGCGGTGACGTTCTTCCTGGCATTCCCGCTGCTGATCATGAAGCTGCGCTACCGCGGGCCAGCGACTGCTCCGGTCGTGGCTGAGGATCGCGAGGTTATCAGGGCCGATTACTAGCGCCAGACCTGGCGCGCAAAGAAGTAGATCGACAGGGTGAACCCAATCCCGATTACGATGGCGCGCACGTACTCGGGCTTGGTTTTTTGCGCGAAGTGAGCGCCAAAATAGCCGCCCAGGATCGAGGCCACCACCATCAGGATAGTTTCGGGCCAGTACACCGCATGAAAAATGATGAACAGCAGCATGGCCACGGCGTTGGATACCGACGTCAAGAGCGCCTTCAGGGCATTCATGGTGTGGATCTCGTCCATGCCCAGTAGCGCCAGCATGGCCAGGATCAGAATCCCCGCACCGGCGCCGAAATAGCCGATATAAAATGCGATGAGCAACTGAAACACCACGCCGCGCCCGGTGGCGAACTCGTGGTGATCGCCGCTGTCGCTGCGTTTCCGCACCCACCGGGTCACGCGTCCGCTCATGGTGAAAATGATGGTTGCCGCCAAAATCAGCCACGGCACCAGGCGCATGAACGTGGTTTGCGGGGTTTTCAGCAGGGTCCAGCCGCCGAGAATGCCGCCCAGGATGCCCGTCACCAGAAGCGGCGTCATGGTTTTCCGCGACAGGTTACGAAACTGGCGGCGATACGCGCCGATGCTGGCCACCTGCCCCGGCCACAATGCCACCGTGTTCGTGGCGTTAGCGTTGACCGGCGGAATCCCGATGAACAGCAGCGTTGGAAAGCTTACGAAGCTTCCGCCCCCGGCGACCGAGTTGATGGCGCCCGCCAGCAGCGCGGCGAAGAACAGGATGGTAGCGTGGGCGATGCTCATGCGCTCCACCGATGTTAACAGGCGGCCCGAACCTGTCGCGCGAACGGGCCCTCGGGCTGGTGCGGCCGATCCGGTATTCGTCCGGATCACTGTTGTTGCTTAACTAGGAACCCTCCCAAAGGTGCATGGATAAAGGCTCTCCACCGTGGGGGCTGTGGAAAACCCGCATAAAATCTGGCGAAAACGCTTTCCTCGGTCGCGCCGATGTTATAAGATGCTCTGGAATTGAGCATTCTTACCGCTCAATGATTCAAGGAGGAATACCCAATGGCAGCAGGCATGACCAAGACACAGCTCGTCCGGCACCTCGCCGAAAAGCATGAGCTGAGCAACAAGCAGGTAGCGGCGCTCATCGACTACATCGCCGAAGTCGCGATCAAAGAGACCAAGAAGAACGGCGTGTTCGTCGTTCCCGGCCTCGGTCGTCTGGTGAAGTCGAACCGCAAGGCGCGCGTTGGCCGCAATCCGCAGACCGGCGAAGCGATCAAGATCCCTGCCAAGACCGTGGTGAAGTTCCGCGTGGCCAAGGCCGTGAAGGACACCATCGCTCCCCCGAAGAAGTAGCAACGAGTTCCAGTAGGCGCAAAGGCCGGCAATCGCCGGCCTTTTGCCTTGTGCGTAGAGTCAGATCAATGCGTGGCGACCCACGCCGAGTTCTGCACGTACACCTTCCCGCCCTTCATCACAAACTCCACCTTCCCCAGCGCACTGATGTCCGCCAGTGGATTCCCCTTCACCGCAATGATGTCGGCATACGCGCCCGGCGCGATTACCCCGATCTGGCCTTGCATGTCGAGCATCTCTGCCGGTCGAATCGTCGCTGAGCGGATCGCCTCCATGGGGGACATGCCAAACTTCGTCATATAGTTGAACTCCCGTGCGATCGGCTCCGTCCACGGGAAGCCGCCAACGTCGGTTCCAAACACGATCTTCAGTCCCGCTTGCATGGCCTTCTTGAATGAGACCTCGTGGTCCGACAATCGCGCCCGGTCACGCTTGCCTTCAGGCGTATCTTCAGGCGCATTGTCGGTGTAGTACACAGTAAGCGTCGGGCAATACCACGTGCCCTGCCGCTTCATCTGCGCGATGGCGGCGTCATCCAGCAGCAGCCCATGCTCGATAGAGTCGCATCCGCCGTCGAGCGCGCGATGCAGTCCTTCGCCGCTGTAAGCGTGGCAGGCGACCTTGCGCTTCCAGCCGTGCGCCTCGTCCACAATCGCCTTCAGCTCTTCCACAGTGAGCGTCGGTTGCGAGACCAGGTTGCCGTCCCTGTCCACCCATGAGCGGTGCGTCATGTACACCTTGATCCAGTCCGCGCCATTGTCGAGTTGCTCGCGGGCCGCCTTTCGAGCCTCAACTGGGCCGTCCACGATCTGCACGCCTTTCGGCACGGCTACACCTGGCGCATAACCTTCCAGCGGATACCCGCCCGTGGTCGAGATGCCGCGCGTCGTCGTGAAAATGCGCGGCCCGGGAATGTAGCCCTCGTCCACGGCGCGCTTGATGCCGACATCGCCATAACCCGCGCCCTCGGTCTCCATATCGCGAATGGTGGTGAAACCCTGCTCCAGCGCGCGGCGTGCCGACACTGTTGCTCGCGCCGCCCGGTAGGCGGGGTAGAACTTCAGCAACTGGATGTCGTAGCCGCCTTGGGCAGGGTCTTCGCCTTGCAGAAAGATATGGGTGTGGGACTCAATCATTCCCGGCAGCACCGTCGCGTTCGACAAATCGATCACCGTCGCGCCGGCCGGTTCTTTCACCGTTGCTGCATCCCCGACCGCCTCGATCTCCGTCCCGCGAATGATGATGATCTGATTGTGCTTCGGTTCATCGGTGCGCGGGTCGATCAGCGTGCCGGCGCGAATGGCAGTCACTGGCGGTTGATTCGGTGAGGCGCTCTGTGCGACTGCAGCGGTGCACGATAACAACGACACAAAAACTACCAGTCGGATTAGTTGCATGGCGAATCTGTTCCTTGTACGAGAAACTGTCTGATAAAACTGTTTTGAAAGGGCACGGCTTTAGGCGTGCCGTTGCACGCGACTTAAATGTGGGCTTCAGCCACTGAGGGAATTCGTCTTATTCACCCCGACTTCCGAAGCCCTTATTTCCTCACTTCAACTCGGACGCAATGATAGCGTCCGCCTCAATCTCCACCAGCATCTCCGGCGAAACCATCGCCACAACCTGCAGCATAGTTGCCGCCGGACGAATATCGCTAAAAAACTCTCCGTGGGCTCGCGCCACTTCCTCCCAGCGGCTGATGTCGGTCACGAACATGCGCGTCCGCACTACATCGTGCAGGCTCGCTCCCGCGGCAATCAACGCGCGCTCAATGTTCTTCAGCGTCTGCACCGCCTGCGCATACACATCGCTACCTCCTACGATCTTGCCGTCGTCGCCGGTGGCCACCGTCCCGCCGACCGTCACGAACGGCCCATTTTTCACGGCGCGTGAAAACCCCACGATCGGTTCGTACGGCGAATTGCCGGCGATATTGCGTCGCTCCATAGTTTCCTCCTGAAGAATCCGAAATTGTGCCACAGCCGCGCGGATTCGGCACCTCGACGATCTTCTCGGCGTTTTGGCAGCCGACGATTGCCTCTGCTAACAAAGTGCTTGGGGACGTACCCATTTCGTCAAGAGACTTGCGGGAAACACTTGCGTTCGCCCGCCAATTGCTGTATCACCGCAACAAATCAGTGCGGCGGAGGGTTTCCACCGCCAGCACCGTGGGGGACGAACACAGGGCCATGATTCCGGAATCGCATTCGCTGCACGCTTTGTTTGGTGAGTTGATCCACTTCCACTTCGACCGCGACGTCGGCCTGCGCGATTCCGAGCTGCAGGACTATCTCGTCAACATGCTGGCGGAGTTCTGTGAGGTTGAACAGTTATTCAAGATCCGCAACGCCAACGACCGCCCGCTTGACGACGTGGGCGAAATGCTGCTGGAGACCGACCCCATCTACGGTCCAGCCCCCTCGTTCGATCGCGAGCGCCAGGTGCGCAAGCACATCGGCGACTACACGCTGTTCCTGACAGGTATGTTTCCGGAAAGCATTAATCGATTCCGCCTGCGGCGTCAACGGCTGGAGAATTTCGTCGATTTCATCAAGGCGGGCAAGGAGAGCTACTTTATCGTCTCCAAGTTTGACCAGTTCGAATATGCCAAGCTGGCTCCGTTATTCGGAAAGTTGTCGCACGAGTTCGAATCGTGCGTTTACGGCTTGAACCTGGTAAAGGGCGACCTCGACGAGATGCAACACCCCATCTCGCGCCGTGCCCGAGAGATCGTGATGTAATCACGTCAGCCCTTCCGGAGAAGGGCCGGGTTAGCGCGCCTGCTGGGTTGCCGCCGCACTCAGTGTCTGTACCACCGCATTGGCAGCGCTCATGCCTTCGCGAATGCAGTCCGGAACGCCGATGCCATGATACGCATTCCCGGCCAACTCCAGTCCGGGGATCTCCTTCACCCGCTTTTCGATCCGCGCAATTCGCGCGATGTGTCCGGACTCGTATTGCGCCATGGCTCCACGCCAGCGATAAACGCGATCAAACATCGGGCGCGCTTCCAGCTTGACGATTTCTTTCAGCTCGGCGCGCACTGTGTCGATGATCTCATCGTCGGTAAGGTTCAACACGGCCTCGTCGCGAGCTCCTCCCAGAAAGCATCGCAGGATACCCTTGTCCTTTGGGGCCCGGTGGGGAAACTTGTTGTGCACGAACGTACACGCCAGCATGCGCCGGCCTTCGCTGCGCGGCACCAGGAAACCAAAGCCCGGCGGTAGGTCGCCGAGCTGATTCATGTAGTACCCCAGCGTCACGGTCACCGAAGAGCTATAGGTAACGCCCAGCAAGTCATCGGCCAGATCGCGGTCCACACCCTCCAGCAACGCGCCCGCAACGTTGCCGGGTGTGGCCAGTATCACCGCGTCATACAGCTCGCTGCCGCCCATGTCGATGGCGATGCGCCAACGGTCGCTCTCGGGATAGATACCGCGCACCTGGGCGCGCAAGCGAATTGCCGAGCTATCGAGCCGCGCTGCCACCGCATCGACCATCTGCTGCATGCCGTCCTTGAGCGAACTGAAGAGCGGCCGGGCCGGCTGCTTTCCCGCCATCGCCCTCATCTTGTTATGCGCCGCCAGCATGGCCCGGCTCAGGCTGCCGTACTTCTCTTCCATCTCCACAAACCGCGGCAGCACGGCGCGCACGCTCAGTTTGTTAGCGTCGCCGCCATAAACGCCGGAGAGCAGGGGATCAGCGAGCCGGTCCACTACCTCCGTGCCGAAGTGGCGTTCCACCAGCTCTCCCACCGTCTCATCGCTCTGCATCGGACGCGGCGGATGCAGCAACTCCCGCGCCATTCGCAGCTTGGTTCCCCAGGAGAAAAGTGGCGACAGCGCGGTGGGAACAAGTTTGGTGGGCACCATGAACATCAGGCCGTCGGGCATGGCGATCAGCCGGTTCTTCACCACGATGTACGTCTTGCGCTGTGTGTCGTTGGAACCGATGAGCTGATCGTCAATGCCGAGCTCTTTACACAGCGTAAGCGCCCAGGGCTTTTCGGTCAGAAACGAATCAGGGCCGGCCTCCACCAGGCACCCCTCCACCCGGTCGGAGGACATCGATCCGCCCAGCCGCTGCCCGGCTTCGATGAGCGTGTAGCGAAGCTCCGAACCTAACCCCCGGGCTTTCTCCAGGTGAAATGCGGCTGTAAGTCCGGAAATGCCTCCGCCGACAATAGCGACCCGCTTCATTCTCCGCTACGCTTCTTCCGCCGCGACTCGCGTTCCGGAATGCATTGCCAACGCCATGCGAGTGCGCACGATGTCAGCAATTGCCTTGGTGAATGTCGGCGAGTCATTCAGCGATTCGGCACGGTACAGCTTCATGCCACGCTCGGCCGCAAATTCGCGAAAAAGGATATCGATGTCATACAAGATTTCGACATGATCGCACACGAAACCAATCGGCTGGACGAACACGCCGGTTTGCCCGTCTGCTCGCAGCTTCACCATCGTGTCTTCGACCGTCGGGCCCAGCCACTCCCCCCCCGACATGCCTTGGCTTTGGAAGGCGAAGCTCCAGTCCCCGATCTCGGGTACCCTCTTGGCGACCAGCGCCGCGGTTTCGCGTGTTTGCCCTTCGTACGGGTCGCCTTCGGTGATGGTTCGTTTGGGGACGGAATGAGCCGTGAACAATACCGGCAGCGGTAAACCATGCTCCGCACACGCCTTCGACCAGCCGGCCCGCAACTTTTCTGCGAACGCCTCGATCAGCATGGGATGGTCGTGCCACTCTTCTACGAAATCGATGGTGAACGGAACTCGCTCCCCAAAGAGCACTTCCTTGTACAAGCCTACGCTGGTACGCGAATTGTGCGGAGCCAGGCATATCGCGACTGCTCGTCCCACGCTGTCACACACCATTCTTCGCAGCGTGTCAGCGATGAACGGATGCCAGTTGCGCATGCCGACGTATGCGGGGACACCCGACTCGCGCGCCACGGCCTCCGCCTGTTGATTGGTAATGCGCGTCAGTGGCGAGCTTCCAATCAGCGCATACCGGTGCTGCACCTCGCGCACCACTGCCTCCGCCATCGGCCTTCCGCGCGAAATGTTTTGCAGGAACTCGGGAATGTCTTCCACGCGCTCCGGACTACCGTGTGCGATCAGCAGGACAGCATCGATGCTCATGAGTTTCTCGCGACCTGGGCCGATGTGCTGAATTCATGCACAAAATCGGCGAGTTGCTTCACGTTGTCCACCGGCGTGTGCGGCAAAATTCCGTGGCCCAGGTTGAAGATGTGTCCTGGCCTGCCGTCCGCCAGCCGTAGGATGTTCTCCGCCCGCTGCTTCACTTCGCTCCACGAGGCAAACAACGTCACCGGATCCAGGTTGCCCTGCACCGCATGATCGTGCCCCACGCTCCGCCAGCCTTCGTCGAGCGGTACTCGCCAATCCAGCCCAATCACCTCGGCGCCGGTTTCCGCCATCGACGGCAGCAGCGTCGAACTGTCCGTTCCGAAGTAGATGATCGGTACCCCGGTTTCCGTTTGCAGCCGGCGGATCAGCCGAGTGGTGGGCTCCAGAGCATACCGGCGATAGTCCTCCACGCTCAGGCAACCCACCCAGCTATCGAAGATCTGGATCACGTCCGCCCCGTGGCGCACCTGCTCGGCGGCATACTGCGCCAGCACTTCGACCAGCTTGTTGACCAGCTCCTCCCAAACCGCGGGTGAGTTGTACATCAGCTTTTTCACTTCCACATAGTGGCGCGAGCCGCCGCCCTCCACCATGTAGCTCGCCAGGGTGAATGGCGCGCCGCAAAAACCAATCACCGGCAGTTTCGAGCCAAAGTGCTCGACCACTTTGCCGACAGCCTCGGCAACGTAGCCCAACTCCGACGCGCGCTCCGTTCGCAGCGCCTTCACGTCCGCCGCCGTCCGCACCGGCTTCTCGATCACCGGGCCTTCGCCCGGCGAGAAGTGGAACGGCATGCCCATGACCTCCAGCGGCAGCAGCAGGTCGGCAAAGATGATGGCGGCATCGACGCCCAGGTATTCGGCCGCCGTGATGGTGACGTCCGCGGCGACCTCAGGCTTTTTGCAGATTTCCACCAGCGAATAGCGCTGGCGCACGTCGCGGTATTCCTTCATGTAGCGGCCGGCCTGGCGCATGAACCAAACCGGGGTGGTGGGAACAGGCAGGCGCTTGCAGGCCCGCACAAACAGGGAGTCAGGAGCGGACATAAAGATTTACTCTACCATTCCGCCTCACGTCCCCGCGTGATGCCGGTCACAGCCTGGGCAGACGGCGGTTCGCGCACCAGCGTCATCCCTCAATTTGTGTCGCGCGTCACTTACCATTCCGCGAAGGGTTTCTATAATCGCCCGTTGGACCCTTTCATGACTCCCCCCGGCTCCAGCCGTTCCGTGAATCCGTGGATTGTCACCGCCGCCGTCATGCTGGCGACATTCATGGAAATCCTCGACACCACGGTGGTCAACGTCTCGGTGCCGCACATGGCGGGAAACCTGGGCGCTACCGTGGAAGAGGGGACCTGGGTGGTGACCTCCTACCTGGTATCGAACGCCATCATCCTGCCCATGTCCGGCTGGCTGGCGAATCGCCTGGGCCGTCGCCGCATGCTGCTCGCGTGTGTGACCGGGTTCACCCTCACCTCGGTACTCTGCGGCACGGCCACCAGCCTGGACGCGCTAATCTTCTTCCGCGTGTTGCAGGGGCTCACCGGCGGAGGCCTGCAACCGCTCGCCCAAGCCGTTCTGCTCGAGACCTTCCCGCCCAAACAGCACGGCACCGCGATGGCTGCCTTCGGTCTGGGAATCATCCTCGCCCCCATTCTCGGCCCTACTCTTGGCGGCTGGATCACCGACAACTACTCCTGGCGCTGGATTTTCTACCTCAACCTGCCCGTCGGCATCATCTCTGTCCTGATGATCAGCGCGTTTATCTACGATCCCCCATACATCGGCAAGAGCAAAACCGGCGTGGATCTGTGGGGCATCGGGTTCCTCGCCCTCGGTTTCGGCACACTGCAAGTGATTCTCGACACTGGCCAGCGCAAGGACTGGTTCGGGAGCACCCAGATTCGGGTCCTCACCGTGCTCTGTGTCTTCGGCTTGATCGCCATGATTGTGCGTGAGCTGACGACCAAGCACCCCATCGTCGACTTGCGTGTGCTGAAGGACCGGACATTTACCACCGGCACCGCCATCATGACGATGCTGGGGTTCGTGCTCTATGCCAGCCTGATGCTGCTGCCCATTTTTCTGCAGACGCTGCTAGGCTATCCGGCGTTGGAATCGGGGCTGGCACTTTCGCCTCGCGGCGTTGGATCGCTCGTCATGATGCCGATCGTGGGGCAACTGACCAATCGCTACGATCCCCGCAAGCTCATCGCGGTTGGTTTGGCGGTCGGCGGCTGGACCATGTTTCAACTGTCCATCCTCAACCTCAACGCCGGGTACTGGGACATTTTTTGGCCGCAGGTGATCCAGGGCGGCGCCATGGCGTTCCTTTTCATTCCGCTCATGGCGGTCAGCATGTCCGGGATCAGCAAGGAAAAAATGGGCAACGCCACCAGCATCTACAACCTGATGCGCAACATCGGCGGCAGCTTCGGCATCGCTTCGATGACTACGTTTCTCTCCCGCCGCAGCCAGGTGCACCAGAACCAGTTGGTCGCGCACATTACGCCGTATGATCACGCGGTGCGCAACATGATGAACGGAATGCGCGGCTGGTTCATGGCACACGGTTCAAACCCCGTGGAGGCGACGCGGCAGTCTCTGGGCGCAATTTACGGGATGGTGCAACAGCAGGCTTCACTCCTGTCGTTCGTCGAGGCCTTCTGGGTGATGGGCGTGATCTTCCTGTGCATGCTGCCGCTGGTCCTGCTGCTGCGCAACGCCCGCGACCTCCACCCCCATGAACCGAAGTCCAAGGCCGCGAAACGCAACGGCCAGCAGCCCGAACCCGCCGAACCTGAAATGGCTGCCGCGATCCACTGACCTTCGCCGCGCATCGCTCTGCTGGACGACAAGCCGACCCTGGCCGCCTCGAATACTGGGCCTTGCAACTGGCTACCACCCCGAGCATCCCATCACTCGTAATGCAGCGCCTGCATCGGATCCAGCCTCGAGGCGCGGTACGACGGCACGTAGCTGGCGAGCACGCTGGTGGCTGAAAGGATGACAGCGACTGCCACGATTGTGGCAACATCCCATGGCTTGACGCCAAACAACACGCTGCGCAAAAAGTATCCAGCCAGCACCGCAGCCACCACACCCCAGGCAATACCGATCGCCGCCAACCGCATTCCGTTGCCAAGAACGAGCCTCAGCACGTCGCCTCGGGGAGCGCCAAGGGCCATGCGGACGCCGATCTCGCGGGTGCGCTGGCTCACCGCGTACGAAACCACGCCATACAGGCCGACGACGCCTAGCAACAGCGCGGACACGGCGAAGATGCTGACCAGCCTTGCCGGGTAGCGGTGCATCATCGCGACCGGAGATTGCGCGATCAAGTCCTCCATCGTCTGCATCTGGAAAAGCACGATGCCGGAATCAACCTGGTGGACTGCTTTTTCCAACGCCGGGCGAAGTGTCGCCTGATCGAGATCCGAGCGCACGACCACCGCAAAGATGTTGTCAGGGCCCTGCGCGAATGGTGCGTATATCGCGGGCTTGTCCGTGACGTTGAGTTGGCCCTCGTGCACATCCGACACGACGCCCACCACCTCTCGCGGCTTTTCTTGCGCGTTGTACGTGAAGACGATCTGCTTGCCCACGGGGTCCTGCGCGCCGAACGCTATTTTCGCGAGCGTCTCGTTGATGATCACCACCTTCGGGGCGTTCGCGTCGTCGCGTGCGTTGAAATAACGCCCGGCCTTCAGCTTCGCCTGCAAGGTGGAGAAGTATCCCGGATCGATGTCGCGGCTGTTGGCCTCGTACGGAAGCGGCGTCAGGGGTGCCCCCACGACGCGGAAGAGGCTGGTGTTGCCTCCGACGATAGGCGGAGTACTGGTTGACCCGACCGACGACACGCCCGGCACTGCGCCCAACGCCTCCATCAGTTTGTCATGCAGCACGTTCGCTTCCGCGTCCTCGTCGTAACGGCGGCTGTCGGGAAATATGTAGAACGTCGTGAGCCGGCTCACGTTGAATCCCGTATCGACATTGAGCAGCCGGTAGAGGCTCTTCAACAACAGGCCCGACCCGACGAGCAGGACAGCCGAAATCGCCACCTCGGCAACGACCAGTAAGGAGCCGGCTTTTCTCCACGAGCCCGTAACGCACTGTTGACCGCCTTGCTTCAGCGCGTTGTTGATGGGAGCCGACAAACCCAGCGCTGGTGGCAGCGAGAACAGCAGCGCAGTTAGCCCGCCCAATCCCGCCGCGAACAGCAGAATCCGAGGCTCGATGGAAGCGTCCCTGAAATACGGCACACTCTGGAGCATTTGTGCTGGCAGCGTGCGAATCATCCATCGCGTGGCGAGCGTGGCGAAGACGATACCCGTCGCGGTGCCTACCGCCGAAAGTAATGTCCCTTCGACGATCAGTTGCCGGATCACTCTCCACCGCCTCGCACCCAACGCTGAGCGAATGGCAAATTCCTTCGCGCGCGTTGCCGAGCGGGCCAGCAGCAGATTCGCAATGTTGGCGCATGCGATCAGCAACAGCAATGCGACCGCCGCCAGCAGCACCATGAGGATCGGTTTGATCTGTCCCGTAATGAGCTCGCTGAGCGGAACGACAACGGTTCGCAATTCCCTGTTCGAGTCCGGATACTGTTTCTCCAGGTTCGCAGCCAGAGCGTTCATCATGACTTGCGATTGGTCGAGCGAGACCCCGGGTTTGAGCCTGCCGAATGGATGAAGCCAGTGCAAGTTGCGCCGGGTCTGCATGCCGCCGGTTGCATGCAGCGTGACGTACAGGTCCACGTCGCCCAGCGGGGCAAAATGAAAGTTCTTCGGCAATACGCCGACGATTGTCCGGGGCATGCTGTTGAGCGTCAGGGATTGGCCGAGGATGTCTCGCTTTCCCCCGAATCGACGCTGCCAGAAGCCGTAAGACAGCACCACATACCGCGGAGACGACGCCAGGTCTTCACCGTTCTGGAATACCCGTCCAAGAATTGGCGACACGCCCAGTGTCTGGAAAAAGTTGTCACTGATGCGGCCCACCGGCACCATCTGTGGCCCGTCCGCACCGGCCAGAATTCCATTTCCTCCGCCGCTATAGGCCGCCAGCGCACTGAATGCCGTGTTCTGCTGCTTCCAGTCGAGATAATCGGGATAGGAGGCTTCGAAGCGCGAATAGACCTCAGACTGGCGGGAGTCCCAGACCTTCACCAATTGTTGCGGTTCTCGATAGGGCAGCGGCCGCAGCAGGGCCGCATCAATGAAGGTGAAGATAGTTACGTTCGCTCCAATGGCCAGCGTCAGCACCAGCACGGCCATGATGGTGAAGCTCGGACGGCGCAGCAGCACGCGCACGCCGTATTGGATGTCGTGCAATAAGCCGTTCATTCCGCCCTCCTGCTCGCCCTGCCTGTGCGGACCCAAACTGCCGTTACGCCATCGGGCGCCAACCCCTGTTAATCCTCTTTGACTCGGTGATCGGCCCAACGTCTACACAGTCGGCTGAAGATTTCCCCTGCCGGCTGCCTGGTGCCCACGCCAGACTGTGATCCTTGTGTGGGTCGTTCCCTCGCCGCCACCCCAACCGTGTGCCAACGCGTCACAGAACCTCACAAGCCACGCGTCCCTTCAGCCCTGGCTGGTTAGTTTAGTTTTCCCGCCGTGCCGATTTTTCTGGCTTTCCGTCCGACGTCCTCCGTACAACCGTTTTGCGGGTGCAGGCGTTCGTACGCCCACGCTCCACGCCCAGTGCGAGGTCGGAACTTGTTCTTTGAAATCTTCACAGCCTCGCGTGAACGCGACCAAGCAGGCACAAAACAGCTCTTCTAAGTCCCACGGACAGAATTGGATACGTATAACTATTCATTAAATCAGCAACTTGCGAACAATTTTCCCCTAACCCATTGATTCTAAACAACCGTACAAGCAGTAGTTTCGCGAGTTTGCGCGTTATCGGACATAGATTTCGACCCCGATACCCGCTCCCGACCGATCACCAGCTATCAGCCGCCAGTCGCCGGTTACTCCCTCTACAATCGACTCCGTGCCTGCTCCGAATCCACCCTACCGCGGTCGCCTCGCCCCCTCCCCTACCGGCCTCCTCCACATCGGCCACGCGGCGACGTTCTGGACCGCATACCAGCGCGCCCGGCAGCACCAGGGCGTTCTTATCTTTCGCGACGAGGACCTCGACCCTCACCGCTCGAGGCCCTACTTCGCCGAAGCCATGCTGGAGGACCTCCGCTGGCTTGGAATCCGCTGGCAGGAAGGTCCCGGCATCGGCGGCCCATTCGCTCCGTATCGCCAGAGTCAGCGCCGCGCCTTCTACCTCGAGGCTTGGCGCAGACTGCGCGACGCGGGAGCCATCTACCCCTGCACTTGCTCGCGCAAGGACCTCGCGCTAGCGGCCTCCGCGCCCAACGACGCCGACGACGAGCCGATCTATTCCGGCCGCTGTCGCAAGAACATCACCGAAGCCGCTAAGCATGAGGTCCCAGAAGGCGTGAACTGGCGCTTCCGCGTACCCGGCGGTGAGATGATCGAATTCCCGGACCAGCACCAAGGCCCCCAGTCGTATATCGCCGGCGAAGACTTCGGCGACTTCGTGGTATGGCGGCGCGACGATGTTCCCGCCTACCAACTGGCTGTTGTGGTGGACGACGCTGCCATGCAAATCACTGAAGTCGTTCGCGGCGCCGACTTGTTGAAGTCCACCGCCCGCCAGTTGCTTCTCATTCGAACGCTAGGGCTGGCAGTGCCGTCGTACTTTCACTGCGACCTGGTCCGCGACGCCTCGGGCGTTCGCCTTGCCAAGCGCCATGATGCCCTCAGCCTGCGGGCTTTGCGCGAGCAGGGACAGACGCCCGATCAGGTCCTCGCCTGGTGTGGCTTGCAACCAATCTAGAAACCCGTTGCAACCCTTCATCGAAGCAATTATTGTTGCGCCAACACCGGAGGAGACCCATGAGGGTGAATTGGGGAGCAATCCTGTTGGCGGCTATCTTGCATTTTGGCTTCGGCGCGGTGTGGTTCACCGCATTTTCCAAGGCTTGGCAGGCCGGCACACGCATTCCGCCCGAGGAAATGCAGGCCTACATCGCCCACCCCAACTTCTGGCCTTACATCATTTCGTTTCTTTGCAGCTTCGGCATGGCCCTGGTCATTTCCTGGATTCTGGGCGTGTCGTGCAAGTTCAGCCTCTTCCGCGGCATCGTGGCCGGATTGATGGTGGGCGTCGTCGCCGCCCTCGCCATGATCACCGAAATGGCGTTCGAAATGCGCTCCAGCAACTTCATGTTCATATGCGCCGCATATCCTCTGATCGGCTCCGTCATCATGGGCATTGTGATCGGCGTGTGGAAGCCCAAAGGGGTTACGACGGAAGGGTAAATCTTCCTACCCGTCGCCGCTATAATCAGGGGATATGGCCACCTCCCCGGAAGCCCCTGTCGTGACGCAGGTGCACTACGAACCGGTTATTGGTCTGGAAGTTCACGTCCAGCTCCTGACCAGGACCAAGATCTTCTGCGGCTGCTCGACCCAGTTCGGCAACCCGCCGAATACCAATGTGTGTCCGGTCTGTCTCGGCCTGCCGGGCGCATTGCCGGTACTCGATCGTCAGGCGGTAGAATTCGCCGTCCTCGCTGCTATGGCGCTCAACTGCCAGATTCGCGAGAATTCCATCTTCGCCCGCAAGAACTACTTTTATCCCGACCTGCCCAAGGGCTACCAGATTTCGCAGTACGACAAGCCGCTTGCGGAACATGGCTTCATCGAAATACCCATTGCGGGCGGCGGGACCAAGCGCGTTGGGATCACCCGGGTGCACCTGGAGGAGGACGCTGGCAAGAGCCTGCATGATGGCCTACCCGACAGCAGCGACTGGACCTCCATCGACCTCAACCGCTCGGGCGTGCCGCTGATCGAAATCGTCAGTGAGCCCGATATTTCCTCGCCCGACGAAGCCTGGGAGTACCTGACCCGCTTGAAGGAAATCATCCTGTACACCGGCGTCAGCGACTGCAACATGGAGGAAGGCTCGCTGCGCTGCGATGCCAACGTCAGCATTCGCCCGGTCGGCCAGGAAAAATTCGGTACCAAGACGGAGATCAAGAACGTAAATTCCTTCCGCTTCATTCGCCAGGCGCTGGAGTACGAAATCGCCCGCCACGAACAGGTGCTGCGTTCGGGCGGCACCATCACGCAGGAAACCCGCCTGTACAACCCCGGCGAGGGCAAGACGTACGGCATGCGCTCTAAGGAGCAGGCGCACGACTACCGCTACTTCCCCGAGCCGGACCTGCTTCCACTGGTTGTAGACCAAGCCTGGCGCACAGAAATTGCCGCCAAGCTTCCCGAGCTACCGGAGGCCAAGCGCAAGCGCCTGGTCGAGCAGTACGGCATCACCGAAGCCGACGCCGCCACCCTGACCCGCACGCAGTCCATGGCCGATCAGTTTGAAGAGGCCGCCTCGGCCGCGAAGAACCCGAAGCGCGTCGCGAACCTGGTGCAGGCTGAGCTGTTGGGCCGCCTCAAAGCCAAGGGGCTCGAAATTGAGCAGTCGCCGATCTCCATGAAAGGCATCGCGATGTCCGCCGACTTGGTAGAATCCGGTGCCATTAGCGGTAAGATTCTGAAGGACTTATACGATCTCGCCTTCGAGCGCAACCAAGACTTCCCGGCGATTTACGAGAAGGAGAAGCCGCAGCAAATCACTGATACCGCCGCCATCGAGAAGCTGATCGACGAGGTGATCGCCGCCAACCCCAAGCAGCTCGAGCAGTACCGCGCGGGCAAGAAGACGGTGGCAGGCTTCTTTGTCGGCCAGATCATGAAAGCCTCGAAGGGTCAGGCCAATCCCGCCCTGGTCAACGAGCTGCTCGCCAAGAAGCTCGAAGGGTAGAGCCAGCCAATCCCAATCTGATCGTGTGTGGGGGCGATTCTGGTCGCCGAATCGGCCTCCGCACGCCGCAAATGCGCGAAAATTGCGTGTTGGCTGTCATTTAGAATCAATGGATTAGAGGAAAATTGTTCGCAATCCATTGATTTCAAATATAGTTATACGTATCCAATTCTGTCCGTGGGACTTAGCGACCATATCCGAGCGGCATCCCGGCGATGGAGTTCCATTCTGGGAATTGTCAAAGAGCCAGCAGTCGTCGCGATTTGCCGCGCACCGGCCAGAGACACTCAACCTCCGGCCCCACAACTTTGGTTGTAATGGGCGAGGGGGGAGGAATACCAGAAAAACTGGAGATGGGGAAAACGAAAGTAACCATGGCGCCCAAACGCGAAAGATATTCGCGTTTGGGCGCAGGGCAATCCCCCCGGACGGGAACGGTGGTTAGATTCCGGTGGGCGGCGCCGGAGCGTGCTCGCGCCGGATGACCCAGCGTCCGCCCTGCTTCTCAAGGACGGCCGTCCAGCGTGAAACCTTGTTCATGGGCCCGCCCTTGGCTAACTTGGCATTCCTGTGGACGGTGCCACCGTCCCACGCGGTGCGACCCGCCGAGCAGATCCGCGGTTCGTCGTTGACGGGCGCGATTTGTTAGGCTGTTGGTTCGCATGCGTCGCCGTCTGGAAATTCTGCTTGGGTGCATTTCGCTGCTCACCATCCTGACCGGATGCGGGACGCCGGGAGCGCCGCAGTTGCCTTCGCTGCAACTGGCCAGGCCGGTGGACGACCTGACGGCCTCGCGCAAAGGCGACAAGGTTGAGCTGGACTGGACGCTGCCGCGCAAGAACACCGATCGCACGCTGGTGAAGAACATTCCGCAGACGCAGATCTGCCGCCACGGCGGAACGGCACTGATGAGCGGCTGTACGGTGGTGGGCGAGGTGCGAAATCCCAAGCCCGAAGAGAAGCGCAATGGCGAGCAGCCGCCCGCCGTCCGCATGAAGTACGTGGACACGCTTCCTGCGCAGTTGGGCGAAAGCGATCCCGCGGGGTTCGTCCGCTACGCGGTGGAGATCATGAACGGCCGCGAGCGCAGCGCCGGTCTGTCCAACCAAGTGTTGATTCCGGTGGCCCCAACCATTGCTCCTCCGGAACGGCTGACTGCGAAGATCGAGGCCGATGGCGTGCTGGTTTCGTGGACGGGGGGCAATGTGCCGCCTGCGCCGAAGGGCCTGACCTACCGCTACCGCGTCCTGCGCAGTCCGGCCGGCGCGAACGCCTATCTTGGGCTCGCCGATGTTGAGCCGGAGGCCGAAGGCTATTATCTGGACAAAACCTTCGCCTGGGAGACGAAATACGATTACCGCATCCTCCCGGTGACGCTAGTGCACTCGCAAGGCGTGGACATGACGGTGGAGGGCGACGACTCCAAGCCGGCCGAGGCCTACACGCGGGACATCTATCCGCCGTCGGAGCCGGCCGGACTGCAGGCGGTGTTCTCCAGCGTGGGCCAGAAGCCTTTTGTCGATCTCACGTGGGCGCCGGTGACGGAGAGCGATCTGGCCGGCTACAACGTATTCCGCCGGAGCGGAGACAGTGAGCCCGTTAAGATCAATCCACGGCTGGTAGCGGTGCCGTCGTATCGCGACGAGAGCGTCGTCCCCGGCATGACATACCGGTATTCGGTGTCGGCGGTTGACTTGCGCGGCAACGAAAGCGGACGCTCGGCGGAGACAACAGAAACTGTGCCCAACCATCAGTGACGAGGGACGTATGCGATTTTGCCGATTTCAACTCAATGACGGCCCGTGCTACGGCCTGATCGAGGCTGCTGACGGCAGCGAGGCGATCCGGCGCGCGCTGCCGGAGCTGCCTGCCTCTGCTGGCGATTTCGACCGCGGTGAGGCGGTGGAGGTTTCGCTGGCCTCGGCACGCCTGCTGGCACCGGTTTGCCCCAGCAAAATCGTCTGCATTGGGCGCAATTATCGCGAGCACGCCAAGGAACTGAACCACCCGATTCCCAGCGAGCCCCTGATTTTCCTCAAGCCACCCTCGGCGGTGCTTGCGCCCGGGGCGACGATCCTACGCCCAACTTCGCTCTCCCAACGGGTGGACCACGAGGGCGAGCTGGGGGTGGTCATCGGCAAACGCTGCCACGGACTGCGCGAGGGCGACGATGTGCGCGAGTACGTGCTGGGATACACGTGCGTCAACGACGTCACGGCACGCGACCTGCAAAATAAGGACGGGCAATGGTCGCGCGCCAAAGGCTTCGACACCTTTTGTCCCATCGGCCCGATTGTCGCTACCGGCCTGGATCCGTGGAAGGGGGTGCGGGTGCGAACGTGGGTGAACGATCAGCTTCGCCAGGACGGCACGACAGCCGACTTCCTGTTCCCGCTCGACGTGATCCTGCGTTTCATCTCGCAGGTGATGACGCTGGAGGCGGGAGATGTGATTGCCACGGGGACTCCTGCCGGGGTCAGCCCACTGCAGGCCGGCGATACGGTCGCGGTCAGGGTCGAGGGAGTGGGCACGCTGACGAACCCGGTGGCGGACGCAGTATAGCCAGGATTGGGGTTGCGCCTCGGCCGGCGAATTCTTCTCCTACTGCAACACCGGGATTCGGGTTATGCTAGGCGGAAGCGATCATGAGGTCCCTGGGCTATTACCCGATACTTGCTTTTGGCGCAGCGGCAGCCATTGTCGGCTATGCTCTGCTGTCGCGCAATCCGAAGCAGTCGGGGGAACTGCTGGAGCTGGAACGCCGGACCCAGTTGACCCAGGGAGGGCGCATCATTGACGGCACGGTCATCGACGTGCATGAATTGGACGAAACTCCAACCCAGCAGCAGATGATTCTGCTGATATACACCTACGATGTTGCGGGGGTCACCTACGAAGCTTCGCAGGACGTGACCCACCTGCGCCAGTTCATTGACCTCTATTCCTGCCGGTTGGGCTTGCCGGCCTCGGTAAAGTACGATCCACACAATCCCGGGGACTCTATCGTGATCTCGGAGACATGGTCAGGTCTTCGCAAGTCCCCCATTCGTATCAAGCCCCGGACGGTTGCGAGCTAGCCAGCCGCACCCCTGCAGCCAGCCACATGGCAGATGCATCTAATCAAGGCACTGAGCGAGCGAATTGGCGTTTTAGAGAATCCAAGGCGATTGTTACAATAAGTCACTGATGCATAGTCTTCCTCTTCCCCTCGCCGCATTTGTCGCAGGAATCCTTTCATTCCTGTCCCCGTGCGTCTTGCCCCTGGTTCCGGGCTATGTGTCCCTGATTTCCGGGGCGACGGTGGAAGACTTGCAGTCGGACCAGCGCCGGATGCTGGGGATCGTGATGTTGCACTCGCTGACGTTCATTCTGGGCTTCAGCGTGGTGTTCATCGCGCTGGGCGCCGTTGCCACCAGCATTGGTCAACTGGCCAACCAGTATCACAACCTTCTGGCCCGGGTTGCGGGCGTCATCGTGATCGTTTTCGGATTGCACCTTACCGGGCTACTGAAGATCAAGGCGCTGTACGCCGACAAACGCATGCATGAGGTCAAGGGCGGTTCCAGTGCCTGGGGGTCGTTCGCGGTTGGCTTCGCATTTGCCTTCGGATGGACGCCGTGCATCGGGCCTATTCTGGCGACCATCTTGGTGTTGGCTGGGGCGCAGGGGACGGTTTTGAAGGGCGTTCTGTTGCTCGCCGTCTATTCACTCGGGCTGGCGGTGCCGTTTTTGTTGACCTCACTGGGCGTGGACCGTTTTCTCGGTTTCTATGGCCGGTTTCGCCGCCACCTTCACACGGTCGAGGTGGTCAGCGGAGTGCTGCTGGTGGCGGTCGGCGTCCTCATTTTTATGAACAACCTTAGACTATTGTCCGGCTACCTGTCGTTTTTGAACCGGTTTGCGCTATAGAGG
>Ga0335070_10000786_pt1 | contig 36186 bp, 29 predicted proteins | sample Lox_Sample_13_FD_206722 | JGI IMG/M metagenome (GOLD analysis project Ga0335070, IMG submission 206722) | Soil microbial communities from Loxahatchee National Wildlife Refuge, Florida, United States - Lox_Sample_1.3 | ecosystem: Environmental > Terrestrial > Soil > Wetlands | place: USA... | reverse complement strand
TAAGACGTCGCCGGCAGCACCGGGTGTTCAGCGAACTTAAGACATGCAAAAGCTAACAGCGCTGGAGTGCAACGTGGGACATCGTGAGTGATGAGTCGGCGCAGACGCTATCCGATTAGTTAGCCCGGCCACACATTCGGGATGAAGATTGCGGCGGGGCAAGCCGTTTGGTATGCGATGCGAAATGCCGCCAGCGCGCGCCGAGTTGCACCGTCAAGCACTTCTGCAGCGCAGGGAGAGGGTGCTCATTGCAGGTGCAACTTTGGCGAGCCAGTTGCAACGTCACGGACGATAATTGCGAGGCCGCGAAGGCCCGCATCAGGGAAGGAGGTTCACCATGCTCACCAATCTACGATCCAAGGTAATGACGTTGTGCTTCTCGATGATCGTCCTTCTGGCTGTGTCGGCGCCGGCGGCGGCACAGAGAAGCCGCTATGACGTCACCCTGCACAACGAGTCGGATGTCACCTTCCACCAAGTCCACGTGTCATCCGTCTACGACAACTCTTGGGAGAGCGACTTGCTGGGAGACTACGTCTTGCGTCCGGGATACAGGTTTACGGTGAAGGTCCCGCCGGGCCGGTGGGATTTTCAGTTCGTGGACCGGTACGGCGATTCCTGCATCCTGCACAATGTGATCGTCAACCGTAACGCTGACGTGGAGGTGACGAACGAATGGCTCGCGGACTACTGCACATTCCAGATGTCCCGGCGGTAAGAAATGGAGAGGATGCCCCGGGGGAGGAACTATGACCCGGCGCCTGCCGACTCGGCCAGGCGCCGGATCTTTTTTGGGCTTGAGATGGCGGGGTAGCTGCCAGACCGTGGGTAATTAAGCAATGGATGTCTGAGCCTACTGCTGCAGTGCACGGACGAATCCCGGCTACCTGTACGGCCTCGGAGCTGGGAGCTGCCAGTGAGTTGGCGACCGCCGCGGGATTGGGAACCTTCTTCGCGTAGAGGACCGCGAGTAAGACCAAACCTCCCAAGTTTTATGGATAAGGGAAAAGGGGAGGGAAAGCCAGGCAAATTCCGCAGCGAAGGAAAAGGAATTAGCCACGGCTATGGCGGGGATGTTTCGCACCACTGCCAATTCGGGGGAGTTGTAGGCCACGCACTCGCCACATTTGCCAACAGCGGGCATAGTTAGGCCACCGGCCCAGTCCGTCTTCACTGGAGGCGTACGACCGGAAGCTGCTCCACTTCCCGCCTTCCGCCTTTTCCACCAGGCCGGGCTTTACAGGATTGCGATGCATGAAGCACAGCTTCTCTAGAAGCTGATTCGTTAACTGTGCGCGCGAGGGAATTCGAATCCCTTCGGGGGTTAGAGACCAATATTTATATAGCCCGCGGCGGCACGGCTGAAGCCGTGCCCTTTCAAATCGCACTTATGAGGCCGGATTCCTTACTTACATTCCCTACGAGCCTACATACCTCGCATACAGGCTTCTCGCGAGGGCGGGGTCGGTGGTGCCTTTGATGATGGCGCGGCCGTCGGGGAAGAGGGTCATCTCGTAGGGGTCGCGCCAGAACTTCAGCACAAACTCATTATGTTTGACCTGGCCGTGAGGGGCGAGGCGAGTGGAAAGTTCCGCGAAGTCGATGGGGCGCTGGCGCTCGTGGATCTGCACTGAGTTGCGGCCGCAGAGTGAGATGGGCGGGCGGCCAACACCTTCGAGGTGGATGAAGTCGCGCTGCCGGCAAGCGCGGCAGCCTTCGCGCGGGCAAGCGGCGGAGACCTCTGCGTGTTCGTTAGTCCACACGTCATACGACCATAGGGTGCGGCGGATTTTATCGCGAGCGCCGACGATAAGCTTTATCGCCTCGGTCGCCGCAATGGACGCCACCAGGTTCACGGCTGAATTCAGAATGCCCAAAGTGTCGCAGGTCTCAACCATTCCTTTGGGGGAATCAGGAAAGATACAGGCGAGGCAGGCGGTCTCGCCAGGCAGGACGTTCATGGTGACGGCGTAGCTGCCGACTCCGGCGGCGTAAATCCACGGCAGTTTTTCGCTCACCGCGTAATCGTTGATCAAGTACCTGGTCTCGAAGTTGTCCGTCCCATCGAGGATGAGACCGACGTTGCCGAGCAGATCAGCGGCGTTGTTGGGGACGAGGTCGGCGGCGTGGGGGTCTACGGTGATTTCGGAGTTGAAGGCGCGAATTTTGCGGGCGGCAGCGATGGCCTTGGGGAGCGACTGGGTGGCGTCAGCCTCGTCGAAGAGCACCTGGCGCTGCAGGTTGCCGGGCTCGACGTAGTCGCGGTCGATGATGCGCAGGTAGCCGACTCCGGCGCGGGCGAGCAGAGAAGAGAGAGCCGAGCCGGTGGCGCCGCAGCCGACGATGGCGACACGCGCGACGGCGAGGCGCTGCTGGCCTTCGGGACCCACAGGCGGGAAGAGGATCTGGCGGGAGTAACGCTCGGAAAACTCCGGCCGGAGTAGCTGCTCATTAGGAAGCATCCTTCGTTATTATAGGTAACGCCAGAGACGATTCGTCGCGCAGAGATGGGACTGACACCAGCAGGAATGGCCGGACGGGATTTGACGGCATGCCTGGAGTGCGCTCGGGTAGAGGGGATCGGAGATGGTAATCGTGTCGCGGTAAGGACGAGAGATGCAGGTTCCTAGACTGCGGGGGCACAAAAACCGCGCCGCCTCCGCTCGGGATGACAAAACTAGAGGGCTGAAGGGCACCACTGAAGAGGCGAGAATACAACACGCCGTGTGGACTGACGTGCGCTGGGCGAGTCGAATAGAAGCAACGTGTACGGCACGGCTGAAGCCGTGCCTTTCAAAAATACGGGTAAGCAACTTTCTCAGCAGGCCGTGAAGCCGTGCCCGGAGGAAACCCGGCCGGCAGGGCAGGTAATCGGATCGCGACGGCTGGGAATGGGCGGGTCCACTGGAGAGTTTTCAGAGAAGGTGTAGACCGATTTTCCTCGGTGGCTAAAGCCAGGCGTCGTGAATGCCATCTACGGCACGGCTAAAGCCGTGCCCTTTCAAGGCGAGAGCTGGGCTGCATCAACTGTGAAACTGCAATAAGGGCTACGAGTTTGAGGAAGCCAACCACGCCATTCATCTTCGAGCTAGGGCTGTGCGCGGCGCTTACGCTGTGCGGGCGCTTGGCGTGGCCGCAGAACCCTCCGCAGACACCCAATCCTCAAAACGAGACGGTCAATGCGCAGCCGCACCCTCTACCGGCGTTAAACAGCGCGGCAAAGTACGAGGGCGAAGTAGTGCGCGAGGTTCAGTTTCACGGGGTCGTGGGAACCAATCCTGAAATGCTGCGCGGCCTGCTGCTGGTGAAAGAGGGCGAGCCGCTGGACCGCGAAGCGGTGCGGGAGTCGATCCGGGTGCTGTATGCGACGGGGCGGTTCTCGAGCCTGCAGGTGGAGGCGTCGTCGGCGCAACCCAGCGGCATCGTACTGACGTTTGTCGCCACGGAGAACTATTTCAACGGCGATGTGAACGTGGACGGTCTGAACCCGAAGGCGCAGCCCAAACCGCACCAGCTTGTATATGCCGCCAAACTCGACCTCGGCGAACTGTTCAGCGAAGACAATGTGAAGCTGTCGATGGAGCGCATGAACAAAGTGATGGGCGACAACGGCTACTATGAGTCGGCTATCGCCTACGACCTGACGCCGCACGAGGACTCGCGGCAAATGGATGTTCTCTTCCACGTGACGCCGGGGGAACTGGCGCGCGTCGGCAGTGTAAAGGTCGAGGGGGATGCGGGCATCCTGCCGGAGCAGATTCAACAGATCACCAAGCTGAAGCCCGGCGCCAAGGTGAAAAGCGCCAACCTGACGCGCGCGCTGGAGCGCTTGCGCAAGCACTACCAGAAGAACCAACGCCTGGAAGCGCAGGTGTCGCTGATCAGCCGCGAGTATCACCCGCAGAACAACACGCTGGATTACGTTTTCGAAATCGAGCAGGGCTCCAAGGTGGTGATCACCACCGAGGGCGCGAAGATCGCCAATCGCGATATCAAGAAGCTGGTGCCGGTGTATCAGGAGAATGCGGTGGATGATGACCTGCTGAATGAGGGCCGCCGCAATCTGCGCAATTATCTGCAGACGCACGGTTATTTCGACGCGACGGTGGAGGTGGAGCGGCGTGCGGCGCCTGAGAAAGACCAGGTCGATATCGTTTACAAAATCGATCCGGGCGAGAAGCACGAACTGGCGGCGATCAAGATCGAGGGGAACAAGTATTTCGATGAGGCCACCATTCGCGAGCGGCTTACCATCCAGGCCAAGAGCTGGATCCTGACCAATGGGCGATTCAGCCAGCGCATGATGCAAGACGACGCCACTTCCATCAAGGCACTGTACCAGGCGAACGGCTTCCAGGAAGTGAAGGTCGATGCCATGCTGGATGACAACTACGATTCGCAGAAGGGCGAACTGGCGGTGGTGTTTCGCATCACCGAGGGTCCGCAGACGCTGGTGAAGAACCTGAGCATCGAAGGCAACAGCAGCTTCTCGAGCGAGCGGTTGGCACCGTTGTTGAGCAGCGTGCCGGGACAGCCGTTCAGCGAGGCAAACATCATCGGGGACCGGGATGCCCTCACGTTTTTCTACTACAACCGCGGATTTCCCGACGTGCAGTTCGACTCCACGGTGCAGCCGGTGCAAGGCGAACCCTATCGCATGGACGTTTCCTACAAGATCATCGAAGGGCAGCACGTGGACGTCGATCGTGTGATCGTGACCGGATTGGAGAATACGCGTCGCAGTATTTTGAACCGGCAGCTCCGCATCCGCGCCGGAGATCCGTTGAGTCAGGCTGAGATGGTGGACTCACAGCGACGCATGTACAACTTAGGGCTTTTCAACGAGGTGGACATGGCGGTGCAGAATCCGGAGGGCATCGAGCCGGAGAAGAACGTGTTGTTCAACCTCACGGAGGCGCCGCGCTGGACCTTCCGTTACGGCGGCGGAATCGAGTTTGCAACCGGCAACACCCCAACGATCAACAATCCCCAGGGTAAGTCGAGTGTCAGTCCTAACGGTGTGCTGGAGATCACCCGCCTGAACATGTTTGGCCGCGACCAGACGCTGAGCATGCGAGCGCGCGTCGGCTTGCTGACGAGGCGCGGGCTGATCAGCTATGACGCGCCGCGGCTGTTCAAGCGCGAGAACTGGCACTTCACGCTGAGCGGCTTCTATGACAACACGGTCAACGTCAATACCTTTACCTCCGAGCGCTTGGAGGGTTCGGTGGGCGCGGAGCAGCGGTACAGCCGGAAAACCACCATGCTCTACCGCCTCAGTTACCAGCGCGTGCGGGTTGACCCGAACAGCCTGGTTATCGATCCCAACTTGATTCCCCTGTATTCGCGGCCGGTGCGCATCGCCATGCCCAGTTGGACGTGGGTGCGCGACACCCGCGACAATCCGGTGGACACCCACAAAGGCACCTATAACCTGGTGGACCTGGGACTGGCCACCAGCGCGTTGGGATCGGAGTCGAACTTCGGCAAGATCCTGCTGCAGAACTCGACCTACTACACCTTCAAGAAGAAGTGGGTGTTCGCGCGCAATACGCAGATCGGCATCGAGCATCCCTACGGAACCAATTACTATCCGGGCGGCTCGGCGACGGCGATTCCTTTGCCGGAGCTGTATTTTGCCGGCGGCGGGAACTCGCTGCGCGGCTTCGCCATCAACCAGGCGGGCCCGCGCGACCTGCAGACCGGCTACGCCATCGGCGGACAAGGTCTGTTCGTCAACAATCTGGAAATCCGCACCCCGCCGGTACTGCTGCCCTACGTCGGCGACAATTTGAGCTTCGTGTTCTTCCATGACATGGGCAACGTGTTTTCCACTCCCAATCAAATCTGGGGAGGACTGGTGCGCTTCCACCAGCCCTCGGTTTCGGCGTGCGCGCCACCGAACGCTTCGGTGGGCTGCAACTTCGCGTACAACCCGCAGGCGGTGGGCATCGGCATTCGCTACAAGACCCCGGTGGGGCCGGTGCGCGGCGACATTGGCTACAACTTCAACCCCACACGCTATCCGGTCCGCGAGGACGGCACGGTGGAAACCCTTCGACACTGGAACTACTTTTTCAGCATTGGACAGACTTTCTGATGAGACGCATACGACATATCGCGATTTGCATCCTGCTGCTGGTTCCCCTAACGGCGTTGGCTGGAGAGGTGATCGACGGAGTCATAGCGACCGTCAATCGCAAACCCATACTGCAGAGCGACTGGGACGATGCCGTCGGTTTTGAGGCATTCATGCAGCAAAAGCCGCTGCGCAGTGTGAGCGAGGCGGACCGTGTCAGCGCATTGCAACGGCTTATCGACCGCCGTCTGCTGGAAATGCAGATGAGCGACGCCGACAAGCTGGCTCCGTCACGCGACGAGGTGCGTGCCAGCGTCAGGCGGTTGCGGGAGCAGATTCCTGCAGCCCGGGACGATCAAGGTTGGCAGCGACTCCTGGCGTCGTACGGCTTCACCGAGCGCGACATTGAATCCAACCTGCGCAGCGAAAAGCTGGTCATGAACTTCATCGAAGTGCGACTGCGGCCCAGCGTACACGTGCAGCCGGAGGAGGTGGAGGCATACTACCGAACGCAGTTAATTCCCGACATGGAGAAGGCCGGGATCAGGATCGTTGCGCTGAAGGAACTAGAGCCGAAGATTCGCGAGCTGCTGGTGCAGCAGCACGTGGACCAACTCCTTGACGCGTGGCTGCACAACCTGAGGCAGCAATCGCAGGTGCACAGCACGATTGCTTTGCCCACGCTGCCTGCGTCGGCGGGGCGTGAGGCGGCCGGCGGGAACTAGGAGCGAGTTGACACATGCGGAGCGGAAGAGGAATCGCAAGTCCGCAGAAGGGCGGCAGGGTTGGAAGGGTAGGGGTCCCTCAACTACGGCGGCGCAAAATGAGCGTCGCCTCCACTCGGGATGACACCCGAGAGAGTTTTTCAGCAGCGTGTAAAGTCGTACGTCTTCAGAGCGGGATTGTAAGAGACGGTACAGCATGAGCGAGCAGGAAAAAGTCGGGTTGTCGCGCTTCCCATGGTGGTTCTGGGTGGTGATGGCGGGGCTTTTTGTGCTTCTGGTGGCGGCGCTAGGGTGGTTCCTGCACAGTCCGGCGTTCGAGGAGATCGTACGCAACCGGGTGGTTGCCGAACTGGAAAAGGCCACCGGCGGAACGGTCGAGCTGCAGTCGCTGCGCTGGAATGTCTCGAAGCTTGAGATCGAAGCCAAAGGACTCACCATCCACGGACTGGAGCCAGCGACAGAAGTTCCGCTGGCGCATGTGGACGGGCTGTATGTGCGCCTGCGCGTTGTGTCGTTTCTGAAAACCAGCATCGACCTGCAGCAGCTCACGCTGGAACAGCCAGTGGTACACATCATCGTCAAGCCGGACGGCTCGACGAACCTGCCCGAGCCCAAGGTGAAGTCAACCGGCGACCCGCTGCAGGAATTGTTTGAGCTGGCCATCGGCCGGGCCGAACTGAGCAATGGCGAGTTGCTGCTGGAGCAGAAGCGAATTCCCCTCGACTTCAAGGCCAACGATGTCAGTGTGCAGATGAGCTATGAGCGCTTGCAACGACGCTACGAAGGCAGCCTGCACGCAGGCAAGATCGATGCGCAATTCCCGGAGATGCGCGATATTCCCGCCATCGCGGATGCTGAGTTCAGCCTGTGGCGCAATAAGGCGCAGGTCCGCTCGCTCAAGCTCACGTCGCAAAAGTCGTCCGTGCAACTGAGCGGTACGGTGGAGGACTTTAGCCGACCCAAGGTTCAGCTCTCGTATGATGGAAGCATCGACCTGGCGCAACTGGGGGAGATCACCCGCCAATACAGCCTGCGCGGCGGCGGCGCATCGTTCAACGGCTCCGGCGCATTTTCGCAGGACAACTTCTCCACCAATGGGAAGTTGGCCGTGCGCGGCGCAAGTCTCCAAAGCGACGGGATGGCAATAAGGGACGCCAGCGCCAGCACCGAGTTCTCATTGGATAGCGAACACGTTCTGCTGAAGAAAATCGACGCCCGATTGCTGGGTGGGACTGTCACAGGCAATGCAGAGATACGGCACTACGCTCCCGCGCTGGAGACTGTCAGCGCGCAGGTAAGCAGCGAACAGACTGGGAAGGGAAGGAAGCCCTCTGCGGGCAACGCCGCAAAGGCGCCAACCAATGCGGCCAGACCGAGTGTGCTGCCGGTGCAGCAGGGCACGGCGGACTTCAAGGTGAGTGGAGCGTCGCTGGCAGAGGTGATGCGTTTGCTGTCGACGAAGTCGCTTCCCCTCGACAAACTGAACGCCGCCGGAGTGGTGAATGGAACGGTGGGGCTTACATGGAGGGAGTCCATCACCCGCGCGGTCGCCGAGATGGCGCTCGATGGCACCGTGCCGCCACAGACGGAGACCCATCAATTGCCGATGAGTGGAGCGCTGCGTGGCCGCTACGACGTACATTCGGGAACTTTGGACATTGCACAGTTGAACCTGGCGACGCCGCACACCGAGGCCAATGTTTCGGGAACGTTGGGTTCGCGGACGGCCGAACTCAAGCTTGCTGTTACCACCAGCAACCTGCAGGAATTACAGCCGATGCTGAGCGCCATGGGGCAATCGGCGGTGCCATTGGAACTGAATGGCCGTGCCAGCTTCAATGGGAGCATGAGCGGCAAGCTTGACCATCCCGACCTATCCGGGCGAGTGCTGGCTACGGACTTCAGTTATGTTTACACGGCAGAAGAGCCAGCCGCTGCTGCACCGAAGCCGTCCACCCTGAGTAAGGTTGAGTCGCTGCTGCACCTGGGGCAGCCTGCTGCTGAACCGCAGGAGGCGCCACAGCAGAAGCGCGTCCACATCGATTCTTTTGCCGGGGATGTGCAGTACGGCCGCACCGTCCTTGCCCTGCGCGACGGCGTGATCGAGCAAGGCAGCGCTCATCTTAACGTTGACGGATCGGCCACGCTCGACAACGGCAGCTTCACGGATCAATCTCCATTCGAGGTGCGGGCGTCGATCCGCAACGGCAACGTGGCAGACCTGCAACGCACCATCGGCGTGGACTATCCCGTGACTGGCGTGCTAAATCTCACGCTGCAGGCTTCGGGTACACGGTCGGAGCCGCACGCTCGCGGACAATTATCGGTCACGGGCGGCCAAGCCCATGGGCACGTTATCAAGAGCTTGACCGCAGACCTGGTGCTGGCCAACCATGATGCGCAAATCGAGAACCTCCGCGTCGAGGCCCTCGGCGGCTCGCTTACGGGCACCGCGGCCTACAATCTCAAGACCCGCCAACTGCGTTCCGACCTGCGCGGCGAGAACATTGATCTGGCGCAAATCAACGAACTGCAGACTGCGCCGGTGCAGGAACACGGCACAGCGAGCTTTACGCTGAAGACCTCTGGCACGCTGGAGCAGCCGGCAATCGACGCCCACATCGAGGTGGCCAACCTGGCTTTGAACGATGAGTATGCCGGCGGACTGGTGCTCGACGCTGTCACCCGCGGCGACAAGCTGCAACTCACGGGGCGATCACAAATTGCTCGCGGATCGATCGCGCTCGACGGCACCGTGGAGACCAAGGGCACCCTGCAGAGCGACTTGCGCCTGCAGGTCACCGGCCTGGACATCGATCCGCTGCTGCGTGCGGACCTGCGGGCGAAAATCACTGGGCATTCGTCGCTGAATGGACGTGTTGACGTGAGCGGGCCGCTGCGCGAGCCACGCAAGTTGAACGGATCGGCGCAGATTGATGCCTTTGCCGTCGAACTGGAGAAGATCCCCATTCACAGCGACGGTCCAATTGAGCTGTCACTGGACGATGGCGTGATATCGATCAAGCGCCTGACCGTGGCAGCCTCCGATACACAACTCAGCCTGGGCGGCTCCATCGACACGAAAGGTGACCGTCTCCTCGACCTGTACGCCAAGGGCCACCTCAACATGGCGCTGTTTCACGCCCTGGATGACGAGATCACCTCGTACGGAACAACGGAAGCGGACGTCACGGTCAAGGGCACGGTCGATAAACCGGTCATGAATGGGCGTGTGGTGATTGCTCACGCCGGCTTCTCGCTGATCGACCTGCCTGCGGCGCTGGGAGAAGTGAACGGCACCATGGTGTTCAACCAGAACCGGCTGGAGGTGGAACACCTCGCTGGCCGCGTGGGTGGCGGTCAGGTGAATTTCTCCGGGTATATTACCTACGCCAGCACGGTTGCCTTTGACCTGAAATCCAATGGCAGTGACATTCGCTTCCGGTACGGCGGGGTCAGCGTCACCGCCGACCAGAACCTACGTCTCAGCGGCACCCTGAAGAGTGCGACGCTAGCGGGGGAGATCACCATTACCCGGTTTGCGCAGATTTCCTCCATGGACGTTACCCCGAGCTTCGCGGGGCAGCCGGCGCAGGTGGGCAATGCCGCGTCTCCTCTGAACAACCTGCGACTCGACGTGCACATTACTTCGGCGCCGGAGTTGACGGTACAGACGACGCTGGCCAAACTCTCGGGCGATGCTGACCTGCGACTAAGAGGCACGGGCGCCCGCCCAGTGCTATTGGGCCGCATCAACATTGCCGAGGGCGACATCAAGCTCAATGGCACCAAGTATCACCTCGACCGCGGCGACATTACCTTCGCCAACCCGATTCACATTGATCCCATACTTGATATGGAAGCGACAACGCGGGTGCGCGATTTCGACATCACGATCGGATTGCACGGCACCCTGGAAAAGCTGACCACCACCTACCGCTCCGATCCTCCACTGTCAAGCGATGACATCATCGCCCTGCTCGCTTTCGGCCGCACCCAGGAGGAGAGTTACACCGCGGGCCGCACCTCCAGCCTGGGCGAGGGCGCGGGCGCCCTGGTACTCGGCCAGGCCATCAATCAGACGGTAAGCAACAGAGTCTCGAAACTGTTTGGAGTAAGCTCCATTCGCATCAATCCGTCGGTGGGCGGACCCGACAACAATCCCAGTGCGCGGCTGACCATCGAGCAGCAGGTTTCGAAGGATGTGACCTTGACGTACATCACCAACTTGACGCAGTCGGCGCAACAGGTGATTCAGTTTGAGTACAACATCAGTTCCGATTACACCGTCCAGGCAATCCGCGACGAAAACGGCGTGGTCAGCTTTGACCTGCTGATCCGGAAGCGGAAAAAATAGCGCTTGCATTTTGCCGCTGCGGCTGTGCACAGTTCACTTAGACATGGTGAGCCTCTGGAACGACCAAGCCGTGGATCCCGAGCACCTCGCGGCCCAACGCGCCCGCATGGTCGAGAGGCAGTTACGGGAGCGCGGCATTGGCGATGAGCGTGTGCTGGCGGCCATGGGCAAGGTGCCGCGCGAGAGCTTCATAGCGCCCGAATTGGCGCGCGAGGCTTACGCTGACGGCCCCATTCCAATTGGCGCTGGCCAGACGGTTTCGCAGCCTTACATGGTGGCGGCGATGGTGGAGGCGCTGGCGGTGCAGCCGTCCGACCGCGTGCTGGAGGTGGGTACCGGTAGCGGCTACCAAGCGGCTGTTCTCGGCGAACTCGCTGCTGAGGTATGGACGATCGAGCGCCATGCAGAACTGGCCGATAAAGCGCGCCGGGTCCTGGCGGAGATGGGGTATCGCAACGTCCACGTGGTGCACGGCGACGGCAGCCGGGGATTGCCCGAGCACGCGCCCTTCGACAAGATCCTGGTGGCTGCGGGCGCTCCGCACGCGCCGCCGAGTCTGATCGCACAATTGGCGGAAGGGGGCCGGCTGGCCGTTCCGGTGGGCAATCGGGTGGAGCAACAACTGCAGGTCATTAGCAAGACCGGCGGCGAAATTCTCACCTCGCGGCACGTGCTGTGTTGCTTTGTCCCGCTGATTGGCGCAGAAGGCTGGGAGCCGTGATGGTTCAGTGCAGGAGCAACACCGTGCCCGCCGCCACAATCCCGGCCGCGGCAAAGGCCATTCCCAGCATCCAGTAATGCTTGCGTCCCGTCAGCAACGTGATGGACGTCACGACCAGCGAGATCTCCAGAAACACCTCCGCCAGGTCGAAGCGGTTGGCGCGGCGGGTTTCGTCGTGCAACTCGTCCTCCAGCCTGCGTGCTTCATCCTGGATCTCTTTCTTTTCCTCGCCGTACTTCTCGATGTCGGCTTCGAAGCGTTTCTGCACCTGCTCGGCCTTCTCGTTCTTGTCTTCGAGCGCACCCATGACGTCGTTCAACGCCTGGAGGTTGTTGAGGCGCAGGTTTTTGGCCTGGTAATAAGCCCACTCGTCGGTGGTCTTGTTTTGCAGCAGGATCTCCTCGGTATGGGCGCGGTGTCCCAGCAACGAGATGGTTGCCACCAGCACCGCCACCACCGCCATCGTCATGCTGACGGGAGCGAGCCCCTTGCGTTCCGCGGCCACTTCAGCGCGTTCCTTGAGTTCGTTGAGTTCTTCGCCAACTGACATAGCTCTTCCTGAACAGTGAAGGATTGGAGAGTGTGAGGGAACAGGATACTACCCAGCCGGAAAAGGGTGAACAAGCGCTTTGGTGGTGAATTCGTTTACGCGCACTCCTGCTGTGCCGCGCGAATCGCTTTCCGCAGTTCGTCCAGGAGAGGACGGAAGGGCGCGCGGTGGCCGGCGCCGATCCTGGCGAGGCGCTGCGCGATATCGGAGAGCACTCTTTCGGCGTCGTCGAGAGCGCTTCGGGCGAGCTCCGCATTGCCGTCTTGAAATTCTTCGCGAGCGTCGTCCACCAGCCCAAAAGCCATGTCCCCATCGGTCTCGATCAATTCAACGCGGATGCGGCCGGAAGCGCGATGGCTTGGTGTGTTCGTAATGTCACCCCAATCGGTTTACCATTGCCAGATACTTTATCGTAATAGTGCATCCGCCGGTTCTTCGGTCCGCAGCAGCAAGCAAAAGTTTAAGTATTGACAAAATATCAAATTAGATATATTCTAAGCGTTTCATGAACGCCGAGGCGATCAAACGGACCCTCGAGGGCAGCGGATTGCGGTGCACGCCGCAGCGCTACGCCGTGATGGCATTCTTAACGGAACACAACCGCCATCCCACGGCTGCGGAAATCTTTGAAGCCGTGAATCGCGTGGACCCGCGCTCTTCCAGGGCCACGACTTACAACAATCTGCGGGACCTGGTGCAGGCGGGCTTGGTGCGTGAAGTGGCCGTCGAGGGCCGCGCCGCGCGATTCGATGCGAAAGGCATGCGGCATCACCACTTCATTTGCGACCGCTGCGGCAATGTTGAGGACATTGAGTGGTACAACGTACCCAGGCCTGCCTCGGGCACCCTCGGCAGGCGGACCCTTCGCGAATGCGAACTGATTTTCCGCGGGCTGTGCAGCAAATGCGCTCCGCGGCACGCTTCCGTAAAGAGTCGCAGGCGTGTGAATACGGATGAATGACCTCGCCGACGGCGTTTGCGCAAACTAGAACGCATAAGTGGATTCGTATACAACCCAATTGTTAAACCAAATCGAAGGAAGGAGTAGAACGTGGCAACCGAAACGAAGTGCCCGGTAACGGGCGATGCCAGCAGACACACCCTGGGTGGAGCCGAGACGAATCAGGAGTGGTGGCCGAATCAGGTAAACGTGAACATCCTGCACCAGCACTCGCCGCTGTCGGATCCCATGGGCAAGGAATTCAATTACGCCGAAGAATTCAAGAGCCTCGACCTGGATGCGGTGATCACGGACCTGCATGCCCTGATGACGAACTCACAGGACTGGTGGCCGGCGGACTTTGGCCACTATGGGCCGTTGTTGATTCGTATGGCGTGGCACGGCGCAGGTACATACCGCATCGGCGACGGCCGCGGCGGGGCGGGCTCTGGCGAACAACGCTTTGCGCCCCTCAATAGCTGGCCGGATAATGCGAGCCTGGATAAGGCGCGCCGGCTGCTGTGGCCGATCAAGCAGAAGTATGGCCGGAAAATCTCCTGGGCCGATCTCATGATTCTCGCAGGTAACGTCGCATTGGAATCCATGGGCTTCAAGACCCTCGGTTTCGGCGGCGGGCGCGAAGACGTGTGGGAGCCGGGTGAGGACATTTACTGGGGGCCTGAGGGCAAGTGGCTGGCGGACGAGCGCTACAGCGGCGAGCGTGATCTCGAGAATCCATTGGCCGCGGTGCAGATGGGCCTGATTTACGTCAATCCGGAAGGGCCCAACGGAAATCCGGATCCAGTCGCAGCCGCGGTGGACATCCGAGAGACGTTCGCCCGCATGGCGATGAATGACGAGGAGACAGTGGCGCTCATTGCCGGCGGCCACACCTTCGGCAAGACCCATGGCGCAGCCGATCCGAAGAAGTATCTCGGCCCCGAACCCGAGGGCGCGCCCATCGAGCAGCAGGGCCTGGGTTGGAAGAGCAGCTTTGGCAGCGGCTTCGGCGACGACACGATCACCAGCGGGCCGGAGGTCACATGGACCACCAACCCGATAAAGTGGGACAACAACTTCCTGGAAAACCTGTTCGGCTACGAGTGGGAGCTGGTGAAGAGTCCAGCCGGTGCTTACCAGTGGGCCCCCAAGAACGGGGCTGGAGCAGGTACCGTTCCTCAGGCCCACGATCCGTCGAAGCGGCACGCCCCAACGATGTTAACGACGGACCTCTCCCTGAGGATGGATCCGATCTATGCGCCGATCGCGAAACGGTTCCACGACCATCCCCAGGAACTCGCAGACGCATTCGCCAAGGCGTGGTTTAAGCTGACGCATCGCGACATGGGGCCGATCTCGCGCTACCTTGGCCCGCTCGTTCCCAAGGAGCCCCAGCTCTGGCAAGACCCTGTCCCCGCCGCCGATCACAAATTAATCGGGGACGAGGATATTGCCGCATTGAAGGTGAAGATCCTTGCATCCGGACTGTCGATCTCCCAACTGGTCACGACCGCCTGGGCCTCGGCGGCGACGTTCCGCGGCTCCGACAAGCGCGGCGGAGCCAACGGGGCGCGCATTCGCCTCGCGCCACAAAAGGATTGGGAAGTGAACCAGCCAGCGGAACTGGCGAAGGTCCTGCATACGCTGGAGGCGATCCAGAAGGAGTTCAACAGCTCGCAGTCCGACGGGAAGAAAGCAAAGAAGGTTTCGCTGGCTGACCTGATCGTTCTGGGCGGCTGCGCAGCCGTCGAGGAAGCTGCAAAGAAGGCGGGGCACGAAGTGAAGGTCCCCTTCGCGCCGGGGCGCACGGATGCTTCGCAGGAGCAGACTGATGTGCACGCCTTCGCCGTACTGGAGCCGAAGGCCGATGGCTTCCGTAACTACAGCCGCAACGGCCACGGAAGTTCGGCGGAGGAGATGCTCGTAGACAAAGCGCAACTGTTGAAACTGACTGCTCCCGAGATGACGGTCCTGGTCGGCGGCATGCGTGCGCTGAATGCTAACTTCGGGCAGTCCAAGCACGGCGTGTTCACCAAGCGGCCGGAGACGCTGACGAATGATTTCTTCGTCAACCTGCTCGACATGAATACTGTCTGGCAGCCCTCCGCAACGGCCGAAGGCGTGTATGAGGGATGCGATCGCAAGACGGGCGAACTCAAGTGGACGGGCACACGGGTGGACCTGATCTTCGGTTCGCATTCGCAGCTCCGCGCGCTGGCGGAAGTCTATGCCTGTGACGACGCGAAGGAGAGGTTTGTGAAGGACTTCGTGGCCGCGTGGGCCAAAGTGATGAACGCGGACCGCTACGACCTCGCCGCGGCGAAAAAGAGAGCCGTCAAGAAGGCGGCTAAGAAGATCGCGACGACAGCCTGAATCGGCGCGAAGAAGAAAGGGCGCATCCGAAGATGCGCCCTTTTCTGTTGCAGCACCTTGCGCCGATTGAATTGGATGTACGCATGATGCGTATTGATGCACATGAGGACGACACTCAATATCGACGATCGCCTGCTGCAGGAGGCGATCCGGCTGAGTGGCATTAGCGAGAAAACTGCAGTGGTCCGAGCTGGTCTGGAAGCTCTCATTGCCCGGGGGAGCGCTCGGCGCTTAGCGGCGTTAGGCGGCAGCCAGCCAGGCGTGCGAAGAATTCGCCGGCGCCGGGTAAAACCGCGCCTACCCGTGTCCAAGCTGGTTGATACGTCTGTCTGGATTGACCATTTTCGGCGGGGCGAGCCTGCGCTCATTGTCCTACTCGGTGGCGAAGAAGTGGAGTGTCATCCCTTCATTATTGGCGAATTAGCGTGGGGCCGCTGCATCGCCGCCGGAGAGTGTTGTCGCTGCTTCGAAGCTTGCCGCAAGTGCCGGTGGGTAGCCATGATGAGGTGCTGGCGTTTGTTGATCGCCACCGCCTCACGGGGCGCGGAATCGGATGGATTGAAGCTCATTTATTGGCTTCGGCGTTGCTGGCGGGGTCGCTGCTGTGGACCCGCGATCGCCGCCTGTTCGAGGTTGCCTGAATGTTGGGTCTTAGCGCGCAGCCGTAAGTCGGCCCGACGCCTGAACGTGAGGTCGTGATACCGGGGCGCATTCGAAGATGCGTCCTGTTCTGTTACTTCGCGGCATCTTTCAAGTGTGTTCGTGCGAAAGGAATCGGCGATGTCGAAAACGCTTTACATGGTTGTCGAACACTTCAAGAACCATGACGCTGTTCCGGTGTACCGCCGTTTTCGCGAGTATGGCCGGATGGCTCCGGAAGGTCTGACGTACGTCTCAAGTTGGGTCGATGACAAATACGAGCGCTGTTACCAACTGATGGAAACCGACGACCGTCGGCTGCTTGACGAATGGATGTCACACTGGCGCGATCTCGTCGAGTTCGAAGTGGATCCCGTGATGACGTCGAAGGAAGCGGCGGAGAAGATCGCGCCGAAACTCTGAACACCACAGAAATAAACAGGGCGCACCCGAAGATGCGCCCCGCCCGATTCACACCGCGACGTCCTTGATGTGGGTGGCGATCCACCACTCGTTGCCGAAGGCGTCCTTCACCGCGCCGCTGCGATCGCCGTAGGGCTGGTCGGCGGGCTCCGCGACGGAGGTTCCTCCTGCCGCCAACGCCCGGCGATAAACTGCATCGCAATCCAGTACATAGAGGTAGTACATTCCCGGCATCGGCTGATAAGGTCCGTGCGCATCACCCAACTCCAGATGCGAGTCGCCGACCTTCAGCGTCGTGTGTTGAATCACGCCCTCGGGTGTCGTATGACGGCCCAGCTCCAAGGCACCGAAAGCACGCTTCAGGAAGTTGATGACCGGTTCCGAACGTAGCGGATGCAGCACAGGCTGAATGTCGGGGGCACCCTCCCACTTGTAATTGTCGCCCTTGTAGGTTGCGATGTACCAGTGATTGCCCGCTGCATCCTGCACGGTTGCCGAACGCTCTCCGTAGAACTGGTCGGCAGGCTTGTCGAGCGAAGTACCGCCAGCCTGTAGCGCTCGCTGGTAGGTCGCGTCACAATCGGGGACATAGATGTGGAACGCCAATGGCTTCGACTCGCCGCGCCAGGCGAGGCCGGGTCCGCCGCCGCCCATCATCAGCATCGAGTCGCCAATGCGCACCTCGGCGTGAATGCCGCCAGCCGATCCGACGCTGCGGAAACTTTCTTCTGCCCCGAATGCGTGCTTGACAAAGTCGATCAGCCCAGCCGCGTCCTGCACCACAGGATAGGGTGTAACCGTGCGATAGCCCTTCGGAATCGGATCGACCGCGGGCCTCGGCTGCTCCGATTGCTCGGCCTGCAAACGGCGGTGCATCTCTTCGACCGACATCTCTTCCGTCACCGTCGAAATTCCCCAGGTGTAGCCGAAGGGATCGACTACCGTTCCTTCGCGGTGCCCGTAGAATTGGTCTCTAACCGGGATGGTGACCTTGGCGCCGGCGGCGACGGCGCGCTCCACGAGGGCGTCAACGTCCGGAACCGTGAGCTGAATGGCTACGGGCGACTGGCCGAGCGTCTCGGCGCTGAAGCGGCCGCCTTCAGGCCATTCGTCGGCCAGCATGATGACCGAGTCGCCTATGGTGATTTCGGCGTGCGGGATGTGTCCTTCGAGTTCGAAGCGCATCGTCTCCGTTGCGCCGAAAGCTGCCTTGTAGAACTCGATCGCCTTGGCCGTGTCCTTGAACGCTATTCTGGGCGCTGCGACGGTGCGGACCGCCGCGATGGTTTCTGTCGTGGTTGCCATTGCTGTACTCCTCTCCAAATCTGATTTGAGACGTTCCATGAAAGCTGTGCGCGGAAGATTGCGCAGTTCACCTGCGATGCGAACCAGGGGCGCGATTTCGGGATTGACATCCGCAATCGGCGCATCGGGACGCGCCAGCAGTTGCGTGATGGCCTGATCCAGTTGGTCGATCAGAGAGCGCTTAGCCATTGGCACCCTCCATGCTTCCGCGAAGTTTCTCCAGGGCGCGGAACTGAAGCTGCTTGATCGCACCTTCGGTCCGCTTCAATTCCTGAGCGATCTCGCGAATGCTTTTCTGCTCCACAAATCGCAGGACGACGACACGGCGTTGATCCTGCGGAAGCTTGTCGACAAGCTCAAACAGTGCGGCGCTTCGTTCGACGCTTTCCATGCTTGGGTCACGCAATTCATCACCCGGGGGATCGCCGGCCTCTCGCGCTCTTTCCCGCCATCGATCGGCAATCGCGTTGGCCGCAATCCGTATCAACCACGCCGCGAACGGTGCGCCCCTCCACTCAAACCGCTTCAGGTTCGCCAGCGCCTGCTGAAACACCTCGGAGGTGACGTCTTCCGCTTCTTCCCGGCCGGCGACCCGCCGCGCCACGTACGCGTATACCGCGTGAAAGTTGCGGGTATAGAGATCGGCGAAACGTGCAGGATCGCGCTGGGCGGCCTCAACCAGAAGCCGCTCGTCCGCCGCGTTGTTCAGCGCCCTCACCCGGCTCTCCGCATAACGCGCTCACTAAGATAAACCGCCGGGAGGGCAAAAAGGTTACGGAGAGAATAATGGGTTTGTTTGACTGGAGATCATATGCGGTTTCACGGGTCGCTAAAGGATTAAGGCTCCTAGTGCCGTCGGCTGGAGCAGGCTTATAGTTGCGAGGCGCTAACAAGGCGCGCGGCACTACCCGCCAGAAGTCGAAGTCGCCGTCAATCCGCCACAGCCGCGGCACCGAGTTGTAGAACACACCGTAATCGGGTGACGCAAAGTATTGCTGCACATCGCGGGGGTTGTTGTGATTGAGCACGTTGTACACCGTCAGCCCGAAGCGAAACTGAATGAGGTGACCGTGGAATGTGAAGTCCACCTGGTATTGCAATTTGGTGTCCAGAGCCAAAATAGTAGGGAAACGCCCAGCCTGATTTTCGGGGCCAAGATAGTTCCAGTTCTGATCGAGCCGGGAGAAGGGGAAGCCGGTGTGCACGTCAAGGATGGGGACGAAGTCAAATATGCAGGGCAGTGCAAAGACTCCCCGGAACAGACCCCGGTTGAGCGCGTCGGACGAGAGCCTGAAGGTTATAGCGGTTCGAGCATTCCCGGCAACCGGATGAATCTTGGTGGTCCAGCCGCCGCGGGATTTGCCGATGGCCTGCCAGCCGTTTTCTTAACGCGCCGGTTCGGTCGGGGTGAACTTTGACGGTTGTCGAATCCAGGCTCACCGCCTCGATGCGGATGCGCACCAGTTGTTCGCGCTGCGACTGGGGCGACCCGTACACTGCCGCGCTGGCGGGGAAGACTCGGGGGCAGTTCGCTGATACTGCGCCTCGGTGATCTCCATGTGCGCACCCTGACACAGATTTCTCAACTAGTGTTAACAAGCCCTAGGGCGAGGGTAACGGGTCCGTGCATGTTACCTGTGACATGGTTGGCGCACGCATTTCACTGGCGCGACGCAACAAGGTTCGGGTATATTCATCCGGACTTAACCATCGATTTTCCCAAACGAACGGAGTTCCGAGTGCAACCAGCCGGCCAATCTGCCCCCCTGACCCCGACCATTGTTTTCGAAAACTTACAGGCGCACCAGCGCACTGCCGCCCTCAAGGCGGCCATTGAATTGGACCTTTTTCGCGCCATCGGCCAGGGTATCGGCGACGTGCCTTCGCTCGCCCGGCATGCCCAGGCGTCAGAGCGCGGCATCCGCATTCTGTGCGATTTTCTGGTCGTGAACGGGCTGCTGCTGAAGGAAGAGGGAGGCTACCGCCACACGCCGTCGAGCGCAGCGTTTCTGGATCCGGCTTCACCGTCGTGCCTGGCGTCGGTGGTGCGGTTTCTGTCAATGCGGGAGTTGCGCGAGCCCTGCGAACATCTGGCCGACATCGTTCGCAATGGACGCACGGTGCTACCCGGCCAAGGCACCGTGGAGCCGGAGAACCCGGTCTGGGTAGAGTTCGCCCAGAGCATGGCCCCGATGATGGCGCCGCTGGCCGGGCCATTGGGCGAAATCGTGCTGCAAGGCCGCACCGATCCCATGCGAGTGCTCGACATCGCGGCTGGCCATGGATTGTTCGGCATTGAGATCGCGAAACAAAATCCGCAGGCGCACGTAACCGGGCTGGATTGGTTGCCGGTATTGCGAGTAGCGCGGGAGAACGCCCGCAAGGCCGGCGTGCAGGATCGTTACGACATGCTACCCGGCAGTGCGTTTGAGGTGGAGTTCGGAGGTCCGTATGACACCGTGCTGCTCACCAACTTCCTGCACCACTTCGATAGTGACACTTGTGTTGCGCTGTTGCAGAAGGTCCACCGTTCGCTCAAGCCCGGCGGATGCGCGGCCACGCTGGAGTTCGTGCCCAACGACGACCGCGTCTCGCCGCCCATGCCCGCCGCCTTCGCTATGACCATGCTGACGACCACCGCCAGCGGCGACGCCTATACCTTTGGCGAGTTGGCGGAGATGCACGCCCGGGCGGGATTCAAGGATGTGACCAAGCATCCTGTTCCCATGAGCCCGCACACCATCGTGACGGCGCGGGTCTAGGTGCGGCCCCCACCCTGTCGTCCGCGTTGGACGCCAGGATGGGAGCAGCCGCCCGTCACCCGCCTTTCTAGAAGTGGAAGCCGATCGTGGCAGTGACCGTGCGCGGGGTTACGTAGTGTGTGCCGCTGAAGGTGGACAAAAAGTTGTACAGCGCGTAGTTGTTCGTAATGTTGATGAAGTTTACCTGCGCGCTCCACTTATACCTATCGGTCTTGAACAGGTTGTCGTCTCCGATTGCCAGGTCGAACAGGTTTCGTGACGCGATACGCGGTGGATTGTGGTCATCATTTTGGGTCCCCGGCGACGGCACCTTCGTGAGGGTAGAGCCGAACTGCGATGCCAGACAGATAGACGGCAGAGGAACGGTCGGAGTTGCGTGCACGCCATTGCAAGTGAAGCCCGCTTGAAACTCCTGGTCGGCAGTAAACGGGATTCCTGACCCATCGGTCATGCTGATGGCGGGGAGCCCATCCGGGGTCGTTGTCGACTGCGGGCAGTCGTTAAAATCGGAGACTCCGTAGCACGGCACGGCTCCGGCGACCAGTCCGCTGTCGTAACGCCAGTTGAAGCCAAACCACGGCCCGCGCTTCCACGGAGTCTGGTACTGGAAGTGTGCGGTCATGTTATAGGCTTCGTCGTGGTCGATGCGGAATACCCCCGTGGGCGCCGAGGGGGTCGCCCCGGCTCCCGAAATCTGGGGACTGAAGAACCGCGCGGCCACGCTGGACATTACCACCAGCGCCGTAAAGCCGTGATACACCGGCACGCTCGCGCGCAACGCAAATCCCGGAATCTTCGAGTTATGCCATTCAATCGGGAAAAAGATCGGCGTATTCCCCAATATGCTGAAGTCGTAAGCGCTGTGCGTGTACTTCCAGATGTACTCGCCATCGATCACCAGGAACTTGCCGACAGCTTGTTGCAAGCCGGCATGAAACTCATTGCGAAAACCGGGCTCCAACGGCGTCGTGGTGCTCGACGAGCAGCCTAGAAGCGGGTTTAGCACATCCGAAGCGCAGCCTACGCTCGAGAGCACAAGGTTCTCGTTGAAAGGACTCTCCAATGTGCGCGCATACGAGACCCGGAGAACGGTGTTGGTTTTCTGAATGTTGTAGGAAATTCCCACCCGAGGTTCGGCCTGGCTGGCGACCGCAAGGCCGTTATACAAGTCGCCGCGAATCCCCAGATTGAAGCTCCAGTTTTTTACGTTGATATTGTCGATCACATACATCGCGAGCTCTTTCACGTCGGTGTGGCCGACAAAGGGGAATAGGACTCCTCCGCGCGTCAGATCGTAGGGCAGTAGAGTGTTGTTAAACAAGGGATACTGAGCAGAATTCGGCGCATTCGCGTTCGTATCATCGTTGGGCTGGAATCCCGCTGCCACGCACTGCGAGGGATCGGTAAAGCCGTTGACCGGAACGGAATTCGCATCCAGGCAAGGCGCGTTGAAGGTGGGATCGATGATCCCGAGCTGGTCATTCTCGTTGAGGAAGGTCTGCTCATACATGATGCCGGCCTTGATATTGTGAATCCCCTTGTTGTAGCTGACGCTCGCGATCGCGCCCGCATTGAGAAGGCTGCGCTGCTGCGCGACGGTCTGCCTTTGCAGATTCTGCGGGCCAAGATCGTTGAACGGATCATTGCTGGGGTAGTAGTTGAAGGCGTCGCGACGCACGTAGCCGGTCACGTCGAGGATAGCATTCGGACTTAGCGTATGCGTCCATTTCGGCGCGATGTCGAAAGTGAGGATTTTAGCGCGCTGATCGGTCGGTCCCAGGGGCAGACCTGTAATGGGATTGGTCTGAATCACGCCACTGAAATTGTGATACTGCTGATCGTAAGAGTTGGGACTCTGAAACCAGGAGCGGGTGAATTGGAAGTTCAGGTGCACCGCGTCCTTGGTAGAAAACACGTAATCAAAGCGGTTGAAGAAGTTCTCCTCATTGCCATGAGCGTGGTTGACGCCGAACTCCGGCGGATCAAGAAAGCGACCGCTGTTGAGCAGATTGGTCGCGAAGAATTCTCCCCAGTTCTTGCCACCATAAGAAAAATTCGCATCGAGATTCGAGCTGCCGAACGAACCGTAAGAAGCGGTGACGGCGCCATGCGGCGTGGTCGAGCCCATCCCCGAGCGGGTTACTACATCGATCACCAGGCTCGTCTTATCTCCGAACTCAGCCGGCGGCGCTCCGCCAATGACCGTCATCGATTGCACGGCGTCGAGCGGAATCTGGTTGGAAAAGACCTTGCTTTGCTGGTCAGTAATGGGCTGGCCGTCCAGAGAAAAGGAATTTTCCGCGTGATCGCCTAGTCCATGAAACAGGCCGTTGGAATCGGCAGCGATCCCTGGCGAAGTCAAGGTGACCAGCGAACTCAACTCCGAAGATTGGCTCTCGAGTGGGACTTTGTCGAACAATTGCCGGTCTACGTCGGTATGAAACGTGGGATCGTTTTCTATCAGGTCGGCGGCTCCGGCTTCGACCGTGATGTTTTGGGAACTTTGGATCTGCACCGCTATTTTGAGGTTAAGCGGCACAGCAGAGCGAACATCCACGTCCTGCGAATATACGCCGAAGCCTTTGGCAGTGACACTGAGGTGGTAAGGGTTGAAGGGAACGTTGGTGAAGCTGAATTGCCCCGTACTGTCGGTGGTCGTTGACCGGCTGTATTGGCTGACTGGGTTGTGAATTTCGACCGTCGCGCCCGGTACCACCGCACCGGTCGGATCGGTAACCACGCCATTCAGCGATGAATTTCCCGTAGTCTGCGAAAAACCGGCGGCCACCAGTAAAAAAAGGCATGCCGTCAAAATGCATAGCTGCTGCAACCAGTTCGTCCCGCCAAGGATCGTCGGCCGACCTTGGTCCGCTGGTCTCGCGGGTGGAAATGGTTGTACCCCGTCCTGCAATAGCAAACTTGCAAACATTCCTGCCTCCAAGATTTGTCGCCCCTTCCGCTGTAACGCAAATGCACAGCCTCAGCGGAAAAATGTATTCCGTTAAACCGGTGACTATGCGGCTGGCCAAATGGCGAGAGCCGATAACCGAAGGGAACCCAGCTTCAAGTTAGAGGTTTTGCGGAGGAGGACGAATATAGCTCGAAGCGATTTGGAGCCGGGACTCAAGTTGCGGCTCCGGCAGTTCGAGCGAAACCGCCTGAATGACCGGCGCCGGCGCAATATTCACCGACGTGACGATCGCCGCACTGTGCGCAACCACGCACAACGGGCAGTGCGAAGCCGCGGTCGATTGACCCGCCTCGGTGTCGTGCCCGTGTACCGCCTGCACGAAACCGAAGCCGATCATCACCAGAACGAAAATCGCCGCCATCCATTTCTGGGAAAGCGTGCGACCGGTGTGGAAGAATGGTTTCATCAGGCGACGACAGCAACTAGTTTATCCATATTAGACGCCCGACGCGACGCCAGGGAAGCAGAAAATCAGCGGATTTCGCGGTGAAACTGATTACCCGCCAAGAGCTTAACTACGATGCTCGGCAAGCTGCGTCATAGCGCAGTGCCGGGCGGCGGCACATCGGATGCAACCATTATGGCGATTGCGGATCAAGTCAGCAGACGAATGCTGCAGCGGTACAGCCACGTCCGGATGGAAGCGAAGTGCAATCGAGATCGAACGGACAACCTCTTCCATGCCGTTTCCCTCGACGCAGTGGAGCGTTGACGACAGCTAACGCACAAAATCCTCATATGCGACGGTCAAACGCGAGTAATGCGTTTCATGCTCGGCCCGCTAAAACCTTCGGATGCGTTTCAGCAGGACTATCGCGATCATCGCCGGCCTTGGTCCCGGACACCGGCTGGGCTTCTGCTATTCTCCAAAGTGTCACGAGGATCCGTGGGGGGAATTTGTGGACATGATTGTCCCCCCGAATCTGTCTTCGCAGACCATGAGCGAATCACCATTACTTGAGATCTACGTCAGCACGGATATAGAAACCGACGGACCGGTTGCCGGTAAACATTCCATTCTGAGCATTGGATCGGCAGCCTATCTGGCCGACAAAGAGCTGCTGGGGACGTTCTCCGCCAACTTGGAAACGCTGCCCACATTGGCGCCAGATCCCAAGACCGCCGCATGGTGGGCCACACAGCCGGAGGCATGGTCGGCCTGCCGGCAAAATCTCGAAGCGCCTGCTGTTGCCCTGAAGCGCTACGTTGCCTGGCTCAAGGCGTTTGGCGGACGGCCTGTGTTTGTCGGCTACCCGGCCGCTTTCGATTTTTCTTTCGTCTATTGGTATCTCACCGAGTTCGCGGGCGAGAACCCATTCGGCTATTCGGCAATTGATATCAAGACCTACGCGATGGCGTTACTGCGCAAACCCTATCGAGCGTGCGGCAAGCAGTCGATGCCCCCGGAGTGGTTCGATTCCGTGCCTCATACCCATGTGGCGCTCGACGATGCCATCGAGCAAGGACTGCTGTTTTGCAACATGCTCAAGGCCAACTCCGGCGCCTGACCAGCCGCGCACGGCTGCTGAATGTCGGGCTATAGTGCGGCCGCGTGCGGCAGCGCACCGTCAACCGGCTGGACCAATTCGAACCGGAAGCGGCTGATCCCATCGGCGTCCTTGAAGATTAGCCAACCGATGGGACTGAAGTTAATCGATGTCTGGCGCCGCTCCTTTTGACGTTGTTCTGGCATGAAAATGCTGCAGGATCGCCTCTGCCTGCGGCCGGCTCACCACTGATGCCAGTGCCGCCGCGTCTGCCTCTTTCACCGCTTCCAGGCTGCCGAAGTGCTGCAGAAGTCGGCGGGTGGTTTCTGCGCCAACGCCGGGGACCTCCAGCAACTCCGTTTTCCGGTCGCGGATCTCCCGCCGCTTGCGGTGAAACGTCACCGCAAAACGGTGCGCCTCATCACGCACCAATTGCACCAGGTGCAGCACCGGCGAGTGGCGGTCCAGCATGATCGGATCGTCCTCCTGCCCGTGTACGTAGATGATCTCCTCGCGCTTGGCGATCGACGCCAGCGGCTGGTTCACGATGCCCAGCGCTTCCAGCGCATCCGCCGCGGCGTGCAATTGCCCGATGCCGCCGTCAATCAGGATCAGGCTGGGCAGCGGCTTCTCCTCCGCCTGCAATCGCGAGTAGCGCCGCGTCACCACTTCGCGCATGGAGGCGAAATCGTCCACTCCCACCACCGACTTGATGATGAACTTGCGGTAGTCCGGCTTTTTCATCCTGCCGTCTTCCCATACCACCATCGACGCCACCGTCTCGGCGCCTTGAATGTGAGAAATGTCGAAGCACTCGATGCGCCGCGGCAGCTCCGGCAGCGTCAGCGCATCCTGCAGGGCCTCCTGAATGACTTTGGCCGCCGGCTTCATCACCCGGAAGCGCTGGTCGTAAACCTGCTTCGCGTTTTGCCCGACCAGGTCCACCAGCGATCGCTTCTCGCCGCGCTGCGGCACATGAATCTGGATTTTTCGCTCCTGCGCGTCCGAGAGCACTTCCTCCAGCATGGCGCGGTCTTCGAACTCCACCGGCACATAGACGTTGTGTGGGATGTACTGCTGGTCGAGGTACACCTGCTTCAGCAGCGCCGAGAAAAACTCGCCGGGATCGAAGCCCTTCTCGCCGACAATCTCCTGCATGTCCTCCCAGAAGAACTCGCGCTTGTCCATGATCTTGCCGCCACGCATATGAAACAGGTTCACCGCCAGCATCTGGTTTTCGTAGTGATAGCCGAATACATCCGCGTCGTCGCCGTCCACTGCGTGCATGCGCTGCTTGGATTCCTGCAACTCTACCGTCGAGATCAGGTCGCGATACTTGGCGGCAAGTTCAAACTGCTGGCGTTCGGCGGCAGCCCCCATACGTTCATGCAGCGAGCGCGAGAGGTCGGCGCCGCGCCCGTCGAGAAACAGCTTCACATCATGCACCGCTTCGGCGTAGCGCTGGGGAGTAGTGAGGTCTTTCACACACGGTCCCAGGCAGCGCCCAATGTAGTACTGCAAACATGGCCGCGGGTAATAGCGGTTCAAGTCCAGCTTGCACGACGGAATGAGAAAGTGCCTGTGAATCAGATCGACCAGCCGATACGCCAGGCTGGTGGGGAAGTAGGGGCCAAAGTAGAGCGAACCATCCTTGCGCAACCGCCGCGTGACATAGACGCGCGGATGGCGCTCGCCCATCGTGAGCTTGATGTAGGGATAGGTCTTGTCGTCCCGCAGCAGAATGTTGTAGCGCGGCTTCTTCTGCTTGATCAGGTTGTTCTCGAGCGCCAGCGCCTCACGCTCGTTGTCCACCACGATGTAGTCGAGATCGACCGCCTCGCGCAACAGCGTGCCCGTCTTGGCATTCTCCGACGCCGCTTCGACGAAGTACGAGCGCACCCGCGCGCGCAGGTTCTTCGCCTTGCCCACATAGATGACCTGCGCCTCGGCGTTCTTGTAGAGATACACGCCCGCCGAGGTCGGCAGCGTACGGATTTTTTCGTGCAGATCCATCGTTTGGACGGTAAATCAGATTGTGGAACAGAGGGCACGAGGGCGTCTCCCCGTGTCTTAACCACCCTGTAAAAATTCTACTCCCCGCGTCAGGATTATCCTGCGTCTCAAGCAGCGTTTCCGTGCCCACTTCTGCAAGCGATTGAAAACACGACGCTGCAATTGGACGAACTGTAAGCCGCGATTGGCGACCTGCGTGCACTTCCTCTCGTTGAAGATGACCCCAATGCAGGAGTTCTACTCATGAGCCGCAATCCTCTCGCTCCGTGGCTGGTCGCAGTCAGTCTGCTAACGTCCGTCGGGTGCGCAACCAAAAAGTATGTTCAGAGCCAGGTCACGCCCATCAACAATAAGATCGGCGAGCTGAACGACATTACCGCCAGGAACACCCAGGAGATCAAGGATGTTGACGGCAAGGCGCAACAGGGCATCTCCGCTGCCAGTGCTGCCGATCAGAGGGCCGCAGCGGCTGGTGATTCCGCCGAGCAGGCCAACCAGAAAGCCGCACGTGTCGGCGTCGGCCTAAACGGTCTGCAGGGCACAGTCGAGAACCTCGACAACTACAAGCCGGTGGCCAACACCACCGTCCTGTTCGCTACGAATCAGGCGGCGCTGACTGCGGCCGACAAACAAGCACTCGACGAATTTGCTCAGCAAATCGCGCTGCAGAAGCACTACATTGTGCAAGTGCAGGGTTTCACCGACGCCACTGGCCCGGCCGATTACAACTATCAGCTCAGCCGTCGCCGCGCCGATGCCGTTATCCAGTATCTGGCCGCCAAATACAAGGTCCCGCCCTACCGGATTTACCTGATCGGTCTGGGCGAGGACAACCCCGTTGCCCAGAACAAAACCGCGGCTGGCCGCGCCAAGAACCGCCGCGTGGATGTGCAATTGCTCACCAATTCGCTGGAGTCGACCTCCGCTCAGGCTCAGCCACCGACGCCGCCTGCGGACTCCGCCGACCGCCACTAGCCGCGGCCAATTCCCTCCCCAAGCAAGCGGATTGACAGCATTCGCGACTCTCCCGAGGCCGTCCGCACGTCGGGCGGCCTATCCTCTGTTTCTCGCACAGTTAGTCACGCCCAATATGCCGGAAATTTGTGCCACCAGTTGGGTACTTTCGTAACTTCCGTCCTCGCCAACCGTAGCAATTATCACAGCGAATCCGCCGATATTGTGGCAAGATGCCCAAAGCACAGCAAGCGGAGGGCGCATGCCACAACTCGCTCCGGCCGCGGAGGCCTCCCCGATGGATCGGTTCCTGGCGGAACACGCCGACTTCCACAAAGTCTTGCTCGATGACCTGTACGACGCTGTCTATTTTGTCGATCCCGAGCGCCGCATACTCTACTGGAACCATGCCGCGGAAGCCTTGAGCGGCTTCTCCGCTGCGGAAGTCGTCGGCCGCCGCTGCAGCGACAACCTTTTGTGCCACGTCGACGAGGCAGGCCGCAGTCTTTGCCAGGCTGACTGTCCCCTTAGCCACAGTATGCAAAGCGGCCTGCGCGGCAAGGCCGACGTGTACATGCGCTGTAAAGACGGCCATCGCCTCGCGGTCAGCGTGCGGGTTGTGCCCATCCTCGATGCCAACAACCGGGCCCTGGGCGCGGTCGAGGTCTTCAGCGATATTGCTTTCCGCAAGCAATTGGAACGCAGAAACGTCGAGCTCAAGAAGATGGCCTACCTCGACCCTTTGACCCAGTTGGCCAACCGCCGCTTCCTGGATGCCAAGCTCCGCCACTGCCTCGATGAGCTGGCACTCTTCAGCCGAAACTTTGGACTGCTGCTGATGGACCTCGATCGCTTTAAGCGGGTCAACGACAATTTCGGGCACAGCGCCGGCGATGCAGTGCTGGAACAGATCGCGCGCACCGTCTCCTCCTGCCTTCGCGTCGGCGACACAGTTGGCCGCTGGGGCGGCGAGGAGTTTCTCGCTATCCTGCCCGACGCCGATGAAAACCAGACCCACCTCATGGCGGAGCGCTGTCGGGTACTGGTGCGGAATTCCTCCGTGCAGGTCGCCGACACTACGGTGGCCCTCACGATGTCCGTCGGCGCCACCATCCTGAGGCGCGGTGACAGCGTGGACTCCCTCTTTCGCCGCGTGGACCGCGCTCTGTACCAAAGCAAGCAGGACGGCCGCGACCGCACTACCGTGTCCCTTCAATAGCCGTCTGGGACTTCGCCCGCGAGCCCTTGCATCCAGTGCTGCAGCCAAGCAGCGGCATTTCGCGCAGTTTGCCAAGTACTGCCGTTATAGTAATGCGCTGTTAATGCCGTCGCATGTGCCATATGCTTCGTATCCGGAATTTCAATTTGGTAACTATCGGCAATTTCTTTCGAAATTTATGCTTCGCTGTCCGCTGGTGGGGGTACAATGAAGCCCTCCCCCGAAAACTCAGACGCGAGTGCGTCTCATAGTGCGTCTCATAGGAGGACTATGAAAAAGTTAGCGTTATTTGTCGTCTGCCTTGTCTTGGGATTGGGGAGTGCCTGGGCGAGCTCGGGCAGCACCAATCCCAATTACTTCGTGGATTCGGTTGATTGGTGCCAGTTCGGTTGCGCCGGTGGCGTGTATTTCACGCCGCAGGCTTGGGTTTCAGTTGGCCTCGAAACCGGCCTGGTCGGCAACACCAATGCACAGAACTGGCAAAACTTACAGCAGGGCAATGGCTGGGGCGGAAACTTCGCGCCGGGCATGGGCCTGGTCTATAACGGGGTGTCCACTCTCGGCAACGGGCAAACCAGCATCGGCATCTATCTCGATCAACCTGTCAATGGCATCGGGGCATGGATCCAGGCCGATTGGTTTGGTCCGTTCACCGCATCGATCACGCTGCTCGATGCCAACCTCGACCCGATGTTCACCTACTTCGCGGCTGGCAACTCGACGAACATTCCCAACACCGCGCTGTTTATCGGAGCCTATGACGGCACCGCCGACATTTGGGGTGCCATTTTCGACACCACTGCCAATGGCTACCATGACGAAGATTTTGCCATCGGCACCGCGAAGCTCAACACAATACCGGAGCCGAGCACACTGCTGCTGGTTGGTCCTTCCCTACTCGGAGTGGCCGGCGTAGTCCGTCGCCGCCTGGCTCGAAAATCACAGGAGGTGCTGTGATGAACATCCGTAGATTGCTTTTCATCACTCTGGCGGTGCTGGTAGTCTGCCAGCTCGGCTGGGCGCAGCAGGCGTCGGTTGTGAAGAACCTCGCTCTCAGGGCAGAACAGCTTGGGCATGGACTTCCGGTTCAACCGGCCAGCGCCACGCCTGCCGGATTCTACCGGCCGTACGTTTGGGTCGGCGGCACTCTGGTTAAGGGAATGACTCAGAACGTAAAGCCCGCACTCCCCGCCTTCTGCAATACTGCTCACGCTTACGGGTTCTTGTACTGCCCGAACGCATTGCAGGTGGCGTACGGAGTGCCCTTCAAGAACACGCCGGCAGGACGGCTCAACGATGGCACCGGCCTGACCATTGTCATCGTGGATGCATTCCACTATGCCAATAATGAAGCTGATCTCAATCAGTTCAGCTCCGACATGGGGCTGCCGCCCTGCACCAAAGCGAGCGGCTGCTTCACCAATGTTGACCAAAACGGTGGACAGAACTTCTGCGGCGGCAACGCCAACTGGGAGCTGGAGACCATGCTCGATCTGGAGTATGCGCATGCCATGGCCCCCGGTGCGAAACTCGTGCTGGTGGAAGGCTGCACCAACTCCTACGGCGATCTGTTTACCGCTGTTGCCACCGGAATTGGAATGGGAGACATCCTTTCCAACAGCTACGGCTCTGGCGAGTTCGGCGGCGAGACGGGCTTTGACCCCATATTGAACGTGAACAAGCCGATCCTGTTCTCGTCCGGTGACACCGGAACACCGGCGCAGTATCCTTGCGCGTCTCCGTATGTTACGTGTGTGGGCGGCACCTCCCTGCAAGTGAACGCTGCCTTCCAGCGCACGAGCGAAACCGGCTGGTCGGGCTCCGGAGGCGGATGCAGTGCCTTCGAGGCCAAGCCGGCCTACCAGTCACTGAATGGCATCACCTACTGCTCCTCCGAGCGTGCCGTACCTGACATCGGTGCGATCGCGGCTGATACGTCAGAAGTCGCTGTGCTCGACAGCGGCAACGGCGGCTATTTCCGTGTGTGGGGCACCAGTCTGGCCACGCCATTGAGCGCCGGCATCTTTGCGGTTGACATGCAGGCCAAGGGGGGCAAGTTCCTCCATCAGATCGATGGCGACCTTTATGTGAGAGGTTGCCATGGCACGGCCAATTGCATCGGTCCGGGCCAGATCAACCCTTACTTCTTCTATGACGTGGTGGCTGGCGGCGACAACGGAACGGGCACGCTCGGTCCCGGCTACGACATGGTCACCGGCATGGGAGTTGCATTTGGCAAGAACATGGGTGGCCTGTACGGCATTCCCACACCCTAGCTCATAGTCACTCCTGTGGATGACAGCATCCACTTGCGGACGGCCCCATTCAGGCTTCACGCCTGGATGGGGCGCTTTATGCCAGCGACCAAGTGGCGACGCGTGTTTCCACCAGCGAGTACTGCAGCCCATCTTCTTCCCACGCTCCGAGTCCTTCACCCCATCTTCGGGTTGCAATAGAATATGAGTGTGCGTTGGCAGATCCTCGCTCTCGTGATCGTGTCATTGTGTGTGCCGGTCTTTGCGCTTGCGCAGAGCAATGAAGAGGAAGGCCCTATCACGCGCGTGCCGGTGGACCGCTCCGCCCCCAAGCCCAAGGACAACCGCAAGGAACCGCCGCGCTCCGACCAACTTGCTCCTGATGAAAGCTCCAGCAAGCAGACCGAGATCGATATCTCTCCCCCGAACGGCGACAAGAAGAAAGCCGCGGCCGATGACAGCGAGCTGAACGAGTTCCATCCCTGGGACCCGCTCAAAGCCGCCAAATGCATCGAGGTCGGCGACTTCTACTTCAAGCAGGGCAACTACCGCGCCGCCATCAGCCGCTACCAGGAAGCCCTGGAGTGGAAGCCCAAGGACGCCGAAGCCACCTACAAGCTTGGTGAGGTCCAGGAGAAGACCGGCGACGTCAGTGCTGCGCTGGCCAACTACCAGGACTACCTCAAAATCCTCCCCAACGGGCCCTACGCCGAGAAGGCCCGCAAGGGCATGGACCGCGTGAAATCCAAGGCCGGAGCCACCGCCGCCCAAGCCACTCCCAAGCCAAGCTGACGCTCCCGGTTGAGTCCCAGCCGCTCCCTCCTATATGGTGAAGTCTGCGCGTGAAGACTCCACCCTCAGCAAGATCATTTCTCGCCCGCCGCCGCCGTCTCCATCCGCGTACGGCGCTCCCCTTCGTTTTGCTGGCGACTTTCGCCATGCAGTCGTTCTGGTTCATTCAGACGCAGTCGATGACCTACGACGAACCCGCGCACATCATCGCCGGGGTTGACGCCTGGCGTCACGGCCGCTTCGAGCACTGGAACGACCATCCGCCGCTGGGCCGCTTGTGGCTCACGCTGCCCATCCGGGGTTGGGATAGCCAATTCATCTGGCGTCAGATGCCCAGCGGTTATCGCATCGAATCCATGCAGCCCGGCCCGGAGGACATCGCCGATCGAACGCGCACCATGAATACGCTGCTCGGCTTGTTTCTGGGCATCGCTCTGTGGTTCGCCACTCGACGGTTGTTCTCCGAAGGCGCGGCCAACGTTGCGCTGGCGCTATTCGTCTTCACTCCATCGCTCATCGCACATTTCTCCGTGGCTACCACCGACGGCATCGGCACGCTGTTTATCTTTCTTGTCGCGTTCCAACTGGTGCGATGGCGCAACCAGCCAACCTGGCCGCAAACTGTTTTGCTGGGACTCGCTCTCGGCGGACTGTTGCTCGCCAAGTTTTACGCGCCTCCGCTGGTCCTGCTGGCGCTAGTGCTGATGCTGTTGCTCAAGGCCGACGGTGCTGCAGTACGCCCGTCGCAGTGGAACTGGAAGCCCGCGCTGGCGGCCCTTGTTCTCGCGCTGGTCACCCTCTGGGCGGGATACTTCTTCCACGTCTCGCACTTCAAGCTCGCCGACGGACAAGTCACCGCCACCTTCCCCAACCGCGGCCTCAAAACCTGGGCGACGAAGTCCCGCCTGCATCTCAACCTGGTCGTTCCCGCCGGCGAGTTCTTCGAGGGCCTGCGCGACGTCGCCATGAGCAACAAGCGCGGCCGTCCCGCATGGTTCTTCGGCAAAGTCTATCCTGCCGGTGGAATCAAGCTCTACTACCCCGCGGCCATCGTGCTGAAGTGGCCAACTGTGCTGCTTGCGCTGGTTCTCGCCGCCCTGCTGATGGGCGTGCGCAAAATCTGCCGTGCCCCGGGCGATCTGCTTGTCCTGTGTTCGTTCGCCGTGGTGTTTCTTTTCTTCGCCATTCAATCGAAGTACGACATCGGCGAGCGCCACATTCTTCCGCTCTATCCTTTCGCGCTTCTCATCGCCGGATCCATCTGGGAGCATGTCATCGCGCTCAAGGCAAGGATCGCGTTCGAGGTTCCTACCTGGTGGGGCAGGAAGAGCATCAACTACAACGTGGTCATTTTGCTGCTGGTGCTGGGACTCAATGCCGCCGACGCGCTGCGCGCCGCTCCCGACTACCTCACGTACTTCAACATTCTGGTGAAGCCGGCCAACAGTTGGCGCTACCTTACCGACAGCAACCTCGACTGGGGCCAGGGGCTCATCAGCGTGCGCCTATACGAATTCAAGCACCCGGGCGAGCCTTTGCACCTGGCGTATTTTGGCTCGATCAATCCGGCGCTCTACGGCGTTCACGCGACACCCCTCGCGCCCAACCAACAAGTGACCGGCAAGGTGATCGTCGGTGCCAGCGCGCTCTCCGGACAAGTTCTCCCCGACCCCAACAGCTATCGCTGGCTGCTGCAGTACCAGTCGAAAGACACGCTCGACCGCTCGATGTTCGTCTACGACGTTAAGCGATTCAGGGTGAATGGAGGACCTCAGTGAGAGTTCTTAGCATAACGCTGCTGTTCGCGGTTTCATCGCTGGCTCAATCCGCCTCTGCTCCCACGGTTGCCCAACTTCTGGGCACCTGGCGCTTGGTTTCAGTCGAAGACACCATGAAGGACGGCGCCACCAAGCCCGCTCCTGGACTTGGTCCTCATGCTAAGGGGTTCCTTATGTATGAGTCGGACGGCCACATGTGCGCTGCTCTGATGGATCCCGATCGCTCTGCTTGGAGGGAGCCCTTCACGGCAACCGACGCGGAGAAGATTGCCTGGTTTGACACTTTCATTGCTTACTGCGGCACCTACAGCCTCGACGGCGAGCACTCCACACTTACTCACAATCCGGAAGTGGCATGGATGCCCGCGTATGTGGGATCGAAACAGAGTCGCCCCTTCAAACTGGAGGGCGACCGCCTCATCATCACTGTCAAAATCTCGACCCCGACTGTGGAGAAGCGTGTTCTAGTGTGGGAGCGGGCGAAGTAAGTGCCTTGTAGTCCGTGGGCCGTGGCGAGTGCATCTTTTGCTGGGCTTCTTGACTTCATCCAGAGTGACGTTGGCGCCCTGTCGTCTGGCTTCCGTTGGGAAAAGGCCGGGCACTGAAGACTTGCCACTGGCCACTTCCTCACCCCATCCGGATGTTATTCTCGCCCACCATCTGGAACACTGACAGCATGTGCGTGATGCCGAGGAGTTGCCGAACCGACTTGCCGACGTGGGTGAGTTCCAGCACGGCCCCTGCCGACTTGGCATGGACATACAACCGCGCCAGCGTGCCCAGGCCCATGCTGTCGAGGTGCGTGACCTCGGCGAAGTTCACAACGATCTCCTTATACATGCACATCAGTTGCTTGAGATCGTCGTAGAACCGGTCGGTCTCGCCGGCTACCAGCCGGCCCCTGCATTGCACCACGGGCACCTTGCCACTCACATCCACGGTCAGCGTCAACTTTCTTGCAGTCGATTGTCCAGGCATCGGATCTTCCTTATCCAGTTGGGCGTGATGGGTTCGTATCACGTCCGCCGATTGTCACATATTTGCCGGAAGTAAGGGAACGGGAGATTTGCAGGAAGTGGTGAGACGATTGACTGATCGCTTGATACTAACTGCTAATTGCTAACCGCTCGCCGTCACCTCTTCTTCTCCGGCTTGATGAGGATCGTCCGTCCCACCGGCACCATCGCTCCTTTGGAAGGATCGGCGGCGTGCGCTCGGTTCATTACCTCGGTGCGCACGTAGCTGACGAACTCCGCCATCTGCCGCTGCATTTCTTCCATGCGCTCACGCATCTGCAGGATGATGGCGATGCCGGAAATGTTTACGCCCAAATCGCGCGCCAGCGACAGGATGATCTCCAGCCGCTCCAGGTCTTCATCGGTGTAGAGGCGAGTATTGCCCTCGGTGCGCGACGGCTTGAGCAGCCCTTCGCGCTCATACAGGCGCAGGGTTTGCGGATGGATGCCGTACATCTCCGCTACCGCGCTGATCATGTACGCGCCTTGTTTTTTCCGTTTGCCCATAATTTCGACATTTCCACGAACTTCAAGCTCTTCGGCTCAGCTTGGCTCCCAAGCCTTCCACCGCGGCCACCAACGTCTCACGTTACTGCAATACAACTCGTACTCAACGCCGAATTTCTTCCGCAATGTCGGTTCTTCGTAAAAGACCACGAAGAGGTGAACTCCCAATGCGATCAACGCAACCACCCCTATGGCTACTGGATTAGCGTGTCCGAAGACCACCCACAGCCCTATCCATCCAGCCGCGAAACCCACGTACATCGGATTGCGAACGTGCCGGTAAAACCCTTTAACCACGAGTCGTGTGGGTGGTGCCATGG